>MDTB01237699.1_pt1 | contig 13273 bp, 15 predicted proteins | sample 811161 | NCBI WGS metagenome assembly MDTB01 (sample SAMN05326650, study PRJNA326480) | marine metagenome | isolation source: seawater | place: Mediterranean Sea | collected 2009 | reverse complement strand
TAATAACAATTCGTGTGGAACTATTTTGTGTGCTTTCGTTCCCTCTTAGTTCTCCGCTAGTTGGATTACCAGAGGTTGCTGTGCTAAACACATAAGGGTAGATGTTAGCCGCGGATTGACCTCTAGTTCCTTTTTCGCCTTTCTCTCCCTTGTCTCCCTTTTGTCCTTTTTCGCCCTTCTCTCCTTTTTCTCCTTTCTGACCATCTTCGCCTTTTTGCCCCTTAGAACCGACCTCGCCTTTCTGACCCTTTGCTCCGACTTCTCCTTTCTGTCCTTTCTCGCCTTTATCTCCTTTCTGACCTTTCTCGCCTTTTTCTCCCTTCTGACCTTTTGTTCCATCATTCTGAAAAGAAACAATTACAGCATCATTATCGCTGAATGGGCTAGACGCGCTTGAGGCGCTTACAGAACCAGTAAGTTCAATCTCACCTCCAGATGTATCACCACCTGTAAAAGCAAATGTTATAAAGTTAGCCTGGTTCTCAACTGCTCGTATTGTAACCGAACCATTTTGATCTGCGGCTACAGAAGGAATTGTTAATCCATCGCTGTCTACTTGGCTGAGAACAATTCGTGTAGAAGTATTCTGAGTAGACTCATTACCTCTCATGTCACCGTTAGCAACACTTCCACTTGTGGCAGTTCTAAAATTGTAAGGATAACTATTGGCAGAGTTCTGACCCCTGGTTCCTTTCTCTCCCTTTTGACCTTTGTCTCCTTTCTGTCCTTTCTCTCCCTTTTCGCCTTTCTCACCCTTTTCTCCCTTCTCGCCTTTTTGTCCCTTCTCTCCGACTTCACCCTTCTGTCCTTTCTCTCCGACTTCGCCCTTCTGTCCTTTCTCGCCTACTTCACCTTTAACTCCTTTTTCACCGACTTCACCCTTTTGACCTTTTTCACCAACCTCACCTTTAGATCCTTTTTCAGCGACCTCTCCTTTCTGACCCTTCTCGCCTACTTCACCTTTCTGGCCTTTGTCGCCTTGTTCTCCTTTCTGTCCTTTTTCACCTACTTCACCCTTGGATCCTTTTTCAGCAACCTCTCCTTTTTGTCCTTTGTCTCCAACCTCACCCTTAACTCCTTTGTCACCTTTAACTCCTTGTTCTCCTTTTTGACCTTTCTCACCGACTTCACCCTTTTGTCCTTTGACTCCATCCCCATCAAGACCTTTCTGTCCCTTGTCTCCCTTTATACCTTGTTCGCCTTGATCTCCCTTTTGTCCTTTAGAACCTATCTCACCCTTTTGACCTTTCTCTCCTTGAGCACCCTTTTGGCCTTTAGAACCAACAAGTTGTTCTACGGCCCCATTATTAATGTCAATAGATATAGGGCTAGGTTGAGTAATAGTTATTACATCACCAGGTTGGTCCGTTACAATAATTTCAATAGGCCCAGTGTCTGACATAGTTTAGTTTACAATGTTTTGTTGTACAGTGAATGTTCCGTAGAACCAAGTTTCTTTTTCTGAAGTAGCGGTTAATGTGAACTCAACGCCGTATACATATGTTCCTGCGTCAACAGTCATGTTGGTATCCGTGATAGTTATGGTAAGTAAACCTGCGGCTGTTCCAGTAATTGTAATATTGCTATTGGATATAACAATAGGACCATTGTCATACTGTCTTACTTGCATCTCGTAAGTATAAGCCGTCAAGTCAATCGCAGTTCCAGTCGAATCTTTGACGTTTGCTTTTAAGATAAAAGTGTTTGCTCGTCGGCAACAAATATTTAATTGGGTAGCAGCAGAAACGTCCACATTCTTTGGGTTTTCACATCTGCAAGAAGAAGAATTACAAGTACAGGCCATGGTACAAATTTACTCGTTTAATAATACGTCTAGGAGGTCGTCGGTCTCTTCAGATAATTCTTCTCGCTCACCTTGTCGTTGAGAGATTAACTTAGATTGTTCAACGGCTGATAGTTTAATTCTGTCATCCTTCCTGGTCTCTTTGACTGCTTCTAAATTTTCCCTGCCAGCAGTTTCAATCTGTTGTTGCTGAACAGAATACTCTCCTCGTAGTTTTGCAAGTTCCATCTCGTAAAGATGTTCTACCTCCATTACTTTTAGTTTTACCTCAGCATCTACAGAAGCCTTCTGTAAGTCTAGTTGAAGTTCAACTTGTTTCTTTTGAATCTCAGCCTGAGCAGCAGCGTTGGTCGATTGAATGTTTGATTGAGCAGTCATCTGCGCTTGCATCTGTTGCTCTTGCATTTTCGCATCTCTTCGTTTAGCAATGCGAACAGCCATTAGTCTTTCCGCCTGGTCTGGATCTCTTAACTGTCTTATCGCCTGTATGTCTGTTAAGTCTAACTGACCACTTTGCAAGGCTATATTTAAGTTTTGTTCTAAATATGCACGATCTGGGTCTGCCATCTCAGTGATAACCTTAACCCCGAAGTTGTACATCGTAAGTCTTTTGAATGATGAAAGGACAGCCATGTTAGTTTCTCCAATAGCGTTCTCATACATTTTATATAAAACACTTTTCTCAGGCATTATCTGAACACACTTAACAACGTCTTCAACAACCCTCCTGAATAATACCATCGCTGCATTTTGAATATCATATAATGCATTATTGCCCGCGGCTAATGCTTGTTTCTGAACACCAACAAGAACATCTCCTTTTGGAGTGGTTCCATCCATGACTTCATTAATTCCTGTAGCGTCTCTTATCATTCTGAGATAGTGATTATATATGTTCACTAATTCAGATATATTTCTTATTTGATTACCTATCTCTCTTACAGGTGGGTTTTGAAAACCACCTTCAGGGTTTTTAGAGCGATAATAAAATACACCAGTCTGTTCGTATATGTCTTGAATCTCTAAAGGCTGAAGTTCTCCACCTCTTCCTAGTTGAACATTTTCAAGCCCTTCAATATCTATCACCAAACCATCAGGCTTTGCTTTTGCTATTGACTGCTGTAATTTTAAGTGCGTGATCTGAAGCATGTCTGCAAATCCTATAACACTAGAGACTAAAGACTTAGGCATCATGTCTCTCATGTTTAAGGCAATCATAGAATATGAAAGGCGAGCGCGAGCAATGTCATAAAGGTTTTTAGGAACATTCTTTTTTTGACCGTAGTCATATAAATAATCTGTACCTAAAACATACTTACCTCCATAAACGGTTTCGTTATTCATGAAGACTGGCTTGCGATCATACACCGATTCCCTTGGCGCTTCGTAAGTATCTCCTTTGTAATAAAAACCAGCATTGCCAAAACGAGATTCTTTATTCTCGTAAACCATGCTGTCTACTGATTTGTATTCAAACTCTAATACCTGAACAGAAAACTCATCGTATCCATAACGATTTTGATTTGCTGCATTATCATACCAAGTGCTCATAAAAGCATTAGGGTCATTACCGTACTTATTCATTACGGTCTTAGCGATCTGTTTGTATTGCGCTTCGGTGAATTGACTACCAGCAGTTCTCTTTAGTTCAGAAATACTAATTCTTTTAATGTCTCCAGCATAAACTAAATCATTTAGGTTTGGATCAGTGGTGTAAGAATGTAAGAAGTATGCAGGATCTACATAGTTTGTTTTGATTCCATAATTAGGATCATTCTCTCTTTTAACTACGGCTACACCACAAGTAACTAAATCTTCAACCGACCTTCTAAAAATCTTCTCGTCAAAGTCATTCCATTGTAGCGTAAGTTCAGCGGCTAATTGAGCCGCCACCTCTGCATCAGTTTTGACATTAGTATCCAGAAATATTTCAGTCTCCTCTTTTGTCTGAGGCAAGTCCTCTGGGTTTACATCGACCTCAAGGCCAGACTCTTTAGCCTCTCGAATCATGTCAATGTTTTCAATACGAACCACTGTTCGTTTTTTCTTTATGTCTTTTTCCGACTGTGATAACGGGTCTACCGCTTCCACCTGAGGATAAGGTTTTTGAGAAAGTATTTTGTTTACAACTATTTTAGCGAACTTAGGAACAATAGGTACAGGAGTGTAGTCCAATGTCAACAATGTACCGTCTCCATTATTTGCATTGATGGAGTTTAATATTTGTCGGTATATCTGTGTGTCTTGAGTTCCGTTTGCATAAGCCCTCGATGTCTCAAATGAATTGAACCTCTTTCCGTAAAGATTGTTAGTGCTGTCGCTTCCCATCCACTGTGCGTAAATGGCCTTTGCCCAAGCAAGACCGTAAGCCTGCGTGAGTTTTTCTTCGGTTGGTGCTAGAGCATCTGGAAATGTTGAATAACCATTTGCTGGACGACTTTGTGACATAGATCTATAAAAAGATGGTATATAGTTAACTTATGCAAATATAAGTTAAATACTAGCCGTCGAGAGAGGCGGCGCTCTAAGTGCCTTTTAATCAATGGCTGTTTGACCCACTTCTTTCTTTGAAAGCACCTTATTTATTTTAATCTGACTCTGCCCCTTGTAAGTTTTAGCAAATAGTCTTTGTTTAATTGAGGTCATAGAATGGGTTGCATGAATCATAATATCTTGAGGATCATCATACTTAGAAACACACCATTGTTTAGTTACTGTATATGGAAGTTGTTTCTTTTTTTTAGGATAGAACTTTCTGTACCCTACCTCTAATATCATGTAATATATTGGTTCGCCTGTCATCTTAAAATTACTTTACCTGTTCGAAACCACTTCTTATCGTTGTAGTTTGTTTTTACTACTGGCCTTATGTTTCCCTGCGCTGCCAGTAACGCAAGACCGCTAGAGATTGTTAAGTCAAACTTTGTTCGATCATCAATCCTATAGTTTATCCAATCTTCTAATGTTCTTTGAAAGGGCATACGTCCCATTTCAATAGACTCTTCATTGAGTCCCACATGAGAATGTATGTACGATTCGATGGCTTGAGCATGGGCCTGTATTATCTCCTGGGAGTTTGAAGGGATTCCTTTTGTTTTTGTTTTCGAGCCGAAGCCAGAACCTAAGTGTGCGGGTCTGTCTAAAAGGTAATGATCATAACCCCTGGTTTCAAAGTACCTGGCAATACCGTATTTGTTGTTCTCTATCAGAACAGGATAACCATAAAACCTTGCAGCCATTAATATGTCTTCATAAAAGATTTTAGCAAGTGGTGGACGGCTAGCATATTCAGCAACAAACATATTTGCTGGGAACTCAGTAGAAAACTTATTGTAGAAATGACAAGCCCCTTTAGAACCTCGTCCATCTACAGTCGCATCTATATCATACGAGTCAACCCCAGCGCAACCTAAAAGTTTGTTTTCGGGCCCGTTCTTATTTCTCATATGAGCAGGGGGTAGCCATCCAATCCGCCATCGACCATTAGGGTCTGGCGCAAAGACTACTTCGGAGTCTTGCTTTCCACCTTTCCAAATAAAATTACCTATGACTATTGGAGATGGGTAAAGTTCATCATTGTGTTGTATTTGTTCATATATCTTTTGAACATTAAAGACTGAAGACTTCGCGCTGTCTCTAAATGCCTCCTGCTCTGTAAAGGGGAACTGACGAATAACTTCATTGAGTTCATAGTTGTCATCTACTAAAGCCTTACGCTCATTCTTGAGAAAAGTTTTAGCACCCATTGTAATCACATCACCATCTAAGCCCTCTACGGGGTTTTCGGGGTCGTTTACTACAGGTATACCATACTTATCAAAGAAGCCCTCTAAGGCTTCGTAAGCAGGTATGAAGACACGATACAACCCACTCTTGGTTCTGTTATTTTCATTTCTATCCTTAGGATCACTATTGTAAACTAAATTTCTAAAGTTAGAGCCTCCCTTGTCTAATGGATTAACCGTACTACCCACCAATGCCTTGCCGACAATTCTTCTACCCACAAGCAAACAAGTTCTATGTATTCTCCAGGACTCTCTAATGTCTGTAGGCTTTTCCCATTTGCCTGCTTCGTCCATATAGAGTATATGAAGTTTCTCTCCGTCGTATGCGTTGTTAGTGGTGTTCTTCCAATTAATGATAGTGTTTAACGCTTCCCCCTGAACAGAGGTTTTATTCTTTTTAGTTATTCTTTTTGACGGCTCTCTAAATGCTAACTCCATTCTGGGATTAGTTGTTCCGTCCTGTATCGGCTTAAAGAAAAAAGGATAAGACCTATAGATAGGTACAACCTTTTTCATGAATATATTTTCCTGAGCATCAGATCCTGTCTTAGACATTATACCCAGCAGTTTATCTTTTACTTGAGTTGCCTCTCCAGACAATAAAGAGGAACTCATCTGAGTATATCCAGAACGTCTACACTTAGTATATACTTGACCTAAGCATCGGGGGTCTCGGAAGCAGGCTTCCATATGTATGAATAGTTGCTGTTGGAACCGCAAAAAACTGGGGTATCCCACGTCAATCTTGGACCACTGTAAGAAGAAGTAGTGGTGCCCTGTGATATAAGTTGGTTCCCCATTATTGTAAAACCATACTCCGTTTCTTCTTCTTTCATATTCTGTTTTGATATAAGATTCATATTTCTTTCTAAACTCATCTGGAGTTTGAGACCATTCATCCATTGAGGATATAATAGCCAGGTCACTTGGAAGTTCCTGGCGCCTCCAGTATTGTTCTTCTTTTTTAAAATTATAAAATAATATTTTATTTTTAGGTGGAACTTTTGGAAGTTGTATTGGAAGATCTCCTACCTCCATTATTAATCCTTCAGTTCCATCAGGACATATGTTTACTACAGGTTCTTCCCTACCCTCTATTTCTTTTAAAACATTCACGGCCTAGAGTATTGCTCTGCAAACCCGCTTGAATAGTCTTTAGCGCCCTCTATAGTTCCATCCTTAGTTAGGCTATTAATGATAGCCGTAGTCTTCTCTATCTCTATAATAAGTTCCTTAGCATCTACCGCTGTTTGTTTAATCGCTTGAAGTTCTGCTTTACGTTGCGAACCAGAGAGTTCATTATCAACAGGCTTTTTTATTTCTTCTATCATGTTGTGCACTGCTATCTGCATAGAGGAACGCAGGTTCTTAGCCGTCGCGATGTTGTCGTATTTACTCTTGGAGCGTGCCATGAATTGCGTCTACTATTGTTCTATATACTTTCTCCCCTTCGACTTCCATTTCATAATCTGACGAGTCTCGAATCCAACAAGTGTCTCCAACACTCAACCCTATCTCTTCAGCAACCCGACTGGGATACTTCAAGATACCATATTTTCTTCCGTGATCATAGTTTTTGTCTTCTAAAACTAATTCCAAGATTGAAGATTTTGGCCTTACAGGCTTCCATGGTTTTAAGAATAACCACTTACCTAGCGTATGTATCTGATTATCATGACTATACGCAAACGCTTGATTTCCGAAGTGATCCCACTCGTCATAAACAACGTAATATAATTTTTCTTTATAGTCTACTATTTGACCACGGGGGCCTTGAACCTCTTTTAATTGCTTACCGTCAGAGCCGTCCATGTGATTGCCACCAAGAACTACATTGTGATGAAAGTATAACAAGTCTCCTGGCTGTGCGCCTGTATTATACTTTTCTGGAACTGCTACTATTTCGGCAGAAGAAACTCTATTCTGAAACTCGTTCCACTTAGAGTCAAGATACATTTCTTGATCACCAACTTTAATCGTGTCTTTTAGAGGCTTAGGTATTTTTACGATAAAATGATATAGGGCTTTCATGAGAATACGCAATCATGTTCAACAAGACAAGGCATACCCTCTACCGTCTTCCAAAGCATAACGCCATCTTCATCATTCTCTATGTATATCAACCAACGGCTTATACCGTACTTGGCCATACACTTCTCATCTTTTATTATTGCATGAACTCGGCTTATGCCTGCCTTCTGGCCAACGTAATAAGCCATGGCGTCTTTAGGGTTTTGCCCTACTACTATCTTTCTTATAAGATCCACTTTCTTTTACTTTAAATTTAATTCTATGGATGATTAACAAAACTAATGCAAAATCATTTATTATCGTCAAGCCAGTAGTCTAAAGACGACGTGTCTCTTTTTTCCCCTATAGACATAAAATAATCTTGGACCATAGCCTGAGTCATTGTGTGTATTTCTGTTGGAGATTCTGCGTGGAATCCTGACATATGTTCAACCTGTGAATGACCATCCATGTCTTCACTCATTGGTCTTAGTAATGCAAAGCAATAACAAGCCATGAAGTCACCTTCGAGGCCATTGTCTTTTACAATGTCTGTGATCTCTTCAACCTTCTGCTTAATCTGAATAAAGGTTTCTACTCTTATTTTGTTTTCGTAATCGTCCTCCATAACGTATCCTAAGTTACGCTATCTGGGTTATTATACAATAGGAGTTAGTTGTATATGTTGCGGCTGTTGAAGATTTGATATTAATAGAAAACTGATTCCCTGCGCTAGCCTGTCTTGTGGCCGTAAAACTTATAGCATTTAGAGTGTTTCCATTCATTGTCCTATTTGCCTTTTGAAGAGACTGCGTATTTCCATCATCAAATATCTCTACTTCCACATCTGGAGTCCCTGTTGAAGAATTTATTTCCATACTCACCTCAAACTTATAAGTACCCGAAACATCAATTTGAATCTGATCTCTCACTAATGTAGAGTCTTGCAATTGAATCTGAGTGTCTGTGGAAAATCCTCCAGTAGAACTCTTTCCTACACCATCTGTAATAGAAGCCCAAGAAACATTTGCACTTGAGGTTGCAATCGAAGTAGCAGCATTTGCTACCAAAGACATTACAGGTAAAAAGTTTGTACTTCCTGCTGAGTTCTGAACAAACGTAACTAAATCAGAAAAAAGAATATACTTATATGCAGAGGTTGTCTCATCCCATATTAAATACTTATCCGCATTTGCAGCAGTTGTGGAGGTTAACTGGGAAAGGTTAATAGGATCGTCAACACCGATGGTGTTTCCTGTAGCAGACAATGGTGAGTTAGCCGTTATAGATGCGCTACCAAATGCCGTTGTGTCTAATTCCCTGGTGACTACCGTTCCAGATGTTGCTATAAGCAACGCTGTCAACTCTGTACTAGATGTTGCAGGCTGAGGAACAATAGATAATGCACCCGCTACTTCTACATCGCTAGTAGATAGTTTTAATGCTGAGTTGTTTCCGTCACCGTCCTGTACACTTTGCTTAGTTCCAGAGAGCGCTGTCGTTGCAGTCTTCAAAATTAAATTGAAGGTATCTTTTATTTTGCTTCCACTTAGTGATGCCATATCTTTACTTTTTTACAAAGATACAATTTAAAGATCATGCCTAAGAGTCGAGTCAAAAGGAGTAAGATGTTCAGGGACTTTTCCTTCATTGACAAAAGATCTGTATCGAGCAACTACTTAAAGAACTACAAAAAAATAATGAAAGAAGCCGTAGAGACTTATGGCTTGAGTGCTAGGCAAATACTTTTTTTAATTCATGTATATGACCTAGAGTTCTGGACTTTAGACTACATATCTAAGTCTTTAGGGGAGAGAAGAAATCAAGTTGGCATTAAAGTATTGTATCCTTTGCTTAACAAAGAGTATGTATATAAGCACTTTGACAAACTGACACCTTCTGGAACATTAGAAGATCACATATTTAGAGAAGAGACCAAGTATAATTACAGGGTTAGATATGCTTTGTCTCAGAAGGGGAGGTTGCTTGTCGCTCGTTTTTATAACCGACTAGAAGGTAAAATTAAATAATTTACTAATCGTCTGATCCTGAGTCTATTATGTGATCGGCGTAATCGTCATCAAGGCGAGGGTAATCAGACTTGTCTTCATCCATCCAAATATTGCAAACACTAGCGGTCAATTGAAAATATTCTAGTTGAGATAGGCCTGAATCTTTTTGCATGTCAGACACTCTGCATATGCTCGGCCTTGTTTCATATATAGAGCAACTGTTATCTGGCTGGAGGTTCTTACAAGAACCGTCTGAGTTTACTTCTAGATTATTCATTACCAGAAGTTCTTTGGGCATCGTACCTACTCTTCGACAGCAAGCGCCACACCCATTGCAATTAAAGTTCATCTCATTATGATATATATCAAGCCGTAAGATAAAAACAATGCCGTAAAGGCTAAACCAAAACTCCCTAAAGTTTTACGGTTCACTTTCCTTTTTTTCTTCCTGCGGCAGCCATGGCAGCAAACTTCTTTGCGCCATACTTTTTTCTTCCTATGGAAGCAGCAATCGCGTCAGCGGCTGACTTGCTCTTGCCTGACTTCTGAATCTTTCGAGATAACTTTTTGAAACGCATCCCTGATTTAGCAGAAGGAACTTTTTTACCGCCAGCACCTATCCCTGCCGCGGCTCCAGTCAAGGCTCCACCAAGAGCAGACTTTCCTAACTCTTTCATATCCATTTTATCTCCAGATAAAAGTTTCTTACCTACGGCGGAAAGTCCTCCGCCTAATATAGCACCGCCCATATTAAATTGCTTCTGACGCTTCACTAACTTACCTGGCTCTTCGAACAGAGTACGCATTCGAGCGCCCCTACCTCTTCCAGATGGTCGCCTTGAATAGGGTGTTATTTGCATATCAGCACTTCTAGTTTTATTTACTTCCTTTTGTCTAGGAGTCAATCGCTTATAAATTCCAACCTGATTATCTACTTCTTTTTCTAGTTTGTATAGGTTTTTTACGCCTTCAGCCCTTTTTCTTTCCATTGCTTTTTTTGCAGAGGGGGTAAAACCTTTTCCATCAGCAGAACCTCCATCCCTGACATACATTTCTCTTGCTTGCCTTTCATTTCGGGCTTTTCTTTTTTTATTGCCAAATAAATAATCGCCGCTTCCCTCTTCACCCCCTTGGCCTGCTAATACTCGGCCTACCTTCTTGAGTGCTTTTTTGAATTTGCCTTTCTTTTTTAGTTTACCACCTTCCTGATATTCCATCTCGCCCTTCATTAACTTCTGGAGAAAATTTACGCTATCCTGTCCAGTCATGGAGGCTATGCCTTCTCTTCTCTTGCGGTCTTGCATCTCGAAGTATTCTTTGTCGCTCATCTCTTTTTTTCTTTTGGGAGCGGCGCTCTTCATCATTCCCATCTGAGACTTCTTGCCTTTCATCATACCACCTTCTTGATACATTGCTCCGACAGAATCCCCAAGAGTAGTAGCAGAAGATAGATAGTGAGCCATTGCGTTGTCTCTCTCTGGGCCTGGCTTCATATTAAGAATATTGTATCCTGTGACAACCTTGCCTCCTTTTTTATAATTTTTCATGGTTCTATACTTTTTGGTTTTCTTTGCGATTTTTTTTGGTTGAGCAACAAACTGTTTTCCTTTTCTCGTTCCTTCCCGCTTAGCCCGTGTTGTTGCTGCATACTCTTCGTCGGACATATTCTTTATTGCCGCCTCTGGCAAATATCTCTCTCCAGTCTCTGATGACTTCTTACCAGACTTAGTTCTCCACTTCTGCTTGGTCCAGTTCTTTAGCGACTGTTGTGATTTTTTTAGTGCCATCAGTTTCTGTACCCTCCGCCTTTGGCCTTATATTCTTTTGCTAACATCTGGGCTTTCCTTGCGGACCATTGTCCTGCATTGCCTCCTTTGGTTCCAGCCTTGATCTTATTGAATAGTCTTTTTCTCATTCCTGGCTGAGTGTAGTTCCCTGCGGCATTCACTCCACCTTTCTTATAGACCCTCATTCCCATCTCTGCTTTCTTGGCTTTGGCGTGGTCTACTAATTTAAACTCGGCGAACTCACTGGCACCAGGATGTGGTTTATAATCACCAACCATTAGATAGTATCTTCCGCTTTCAAGCATCCAGTGATGTCCTTTGGGTGCAGGCACTTTTGCTTTTTTGCTAGAGATCTTTAAGGTTCCTTTGGGAACCGACTTAGACTCTGGTGCTCTTTTATACTTCTTAGTGGCCATCTTACAAATTTACAATAACCAGTCGTACTTTTTGGGTACTGAGAATGAAGGGCATGCCTTGGGGGCAAACTCATTATGTCCATGCAGAGCGATCTTACCGTTGTCTTTATACTCTTGCCGTAAAGCCTGAATAAGGTTTACCATTGCTGTATCTTGTGCATCTGTCATGGTGTCTTTCGGCGTCTTGCCATCCGCCTCCACACCACCTATATAACATATGCCTATGCTGCCAGTGTTCTTTCCTTTACAATGTGCACCTATCTTCTCGACGGGTCTCCCTTCGTGTACTGAGCCGTCCAACGAAATGACATAGTGGTATCCGATATCGCTCCACCCACGCTTGAGGTGCCACTTCCTAATGGTGTCTACAGAAAAGTCCTGCCCCTCCCTGGTGGCCGAACAGTGTAATATAATAGTGTCAATCTTTCTCATAAGACAAATGTAGAGTATCTCAATCCGTGTTTATGGCCCCAACGCCTTATCTTTACACTATGCATTATATACTAGGTATATTTCACGGTCTAGCCATATGTATAATTATATATATGATCTACGAATATTATATGTCTGATGACTAAATATTTGGACTTCGTTTTTGAATTCCTTATCTTTAATACATGCATTACAATAAATATAAAGACAAGCAAACTACCCGCTATAAGAAACTTATGGAGGACCGTCCAGGATATGCGAAGCATCAACTGATGGGAGCCAATAGAAGTGGGGGATATAATAGCGCAATTAATAAAAAAATACCTAGGGCCTGTATTAGAGTCTCTGATGAGACATGGATAAAAGGAAGGTTTAAAGGAAAGAAAATAAAACACGCAGGCAAACCTTACATTGAGTGGATGCTGGAGAATAGAGAAATGCCTTCCTCCCATAAAGTATTACTTCGTCAGACATTAAAGACAATGAAGTAGGTGTTGTAACAAGTGTTGCATATTAACTTTTTTTGCTGTAACTTCGCTTTATCTCTGAATTGCTTCGGAACGCAAAACGATAAATATCATATCGCGTAGAAGTCTAACAAAGACTTCGACACTATCAAGATTGAAATATTAAAGTCTGAAACACATTGAGTGTCACTTTTGAACTGCTCAGGTACAAATGAATCGGCGCTACAACTGTACCTATATTAGAATAGGTGTTCCAACATGCATTATCGCGGAGCGATCCGCTTGGCCACATCTCTGGTGACGGCTCCTATACACACAATCAAAAACTACATTTTGGGCTTTACTTGATCTGGATAAACTGATGAGATATGTTCTGTGTGGGGATTATATATATACACGACGGTCCGAAACCTAGACCAGAACTGGGATTCCAACATGACCCCCCTCGTTCCTTTTTTATTCTTTGCAAACTTTTTGGGATTTCATTTAGTTAACATAATACATATTATAGGCAACACCATCATTCTGTCGATCCAGTAGTATCAAGGGATTGCTGATCC
>MDTB01215030.1_pt1 | contig 13273 bp, 18 predicted proteins | sample 811161 | NCBI WGS metagenome assembly MDTB01 (sample SAMN05326650, study PRJNA326480) | marine metagenome | isolation source: seawater | place: Mediterranean Sea | collected 2009 | reverse complement strand
TGGTGAGGACCAAAGTCGTTATATTGTTGAGGTCGAAAAAGAAAATTTAAAAAAGGTTGAGGAAATATTGAAAAAAAACTCAGTCCATTTTGACGAAATTGGTGAAATATCAAATGATGATTTAACTTTTGATGATAAGACAAAAGTATCAATTGACGAATTATATATTAGTAATAATAATTGGTTAACTAATTATATGAACAAATAATGGCGATGGATTTAAAAGAAATTGAGAAGCACATAAAGGAAGCTCTGCCTGATGCAATAGTCGAAATTCAAGATTTAGCTGGGGATGGTAATCACTATTCTGCTACAATAACCTCATCGCAATTTTCTGGAAAAAATAAAATAGAACAACATAAGATGGTTTATAATTCTTTGAAAGGTAAAATGGGAAATGAACTACATGCTTTAGCTATTAAAACAAAGGAATAATTATATGGAACAAGATATTAAAAATTTAATTGATAATGAAATTAGCAGTAATGAAGTTTGTTTATTTATGAAAGGAACCCCTGATGCTCCTCAATGTGGATTCTCAATGGCTGTGTCTAATATTTTAAAAGTTTTAGAAGTTAAATTTAAAGGTGTTAATGTTTTAGAAAATCAAAACTTAAGAAATGGAATTAAAGAATACAGCGACTGGCCTACTATACCTCAGCTTTATATAAAAAAAGAGTTTGTAGGTGGTTGTGATATTATTAAAGAAATGTTTGAGAACGGAGAGTTAAAGAAAACTCTTGATGACAAAGGTATTAGTTTCAAAAAATAATTGTTAAATAAATATTAGTTGAAAAAACACTTAAATATCTAGCAAAACTTGATTAAGCAATAATTTAAAATTAGAATTTTTATTAATTTTTATATAATTTTCATATAATGTTCTTAAAAAGATATGATTAATAGACTTCTAAAATTCTCATTGTTAAGTTTTTTTCTAATTTTAACTTTTAACCAAAATGTCGCCTTTTCATCAAATTTCGACGAAAGTATTAAAAATATTAGAGCTGAGATAAATAGAGACGAATTAGACAATGCAATAAAATTATTAAAGAAAATTTCAATAAATAATGAAAAAGAAGAAGAGCATATAAATGTTTTATTTGGAGACATTTACTTAAAAATTAATCAAGCCGACAAAGCTGAGGAATTTTATCAAAAAACAATATTTGCATCTAACGAATTAATAGAAGCAAGGGCATTAAACGGACTAGCTGAAGTTAGATTAATGCAAGGTAAATTAGATGATGCAATAGATTACGCAGAGAGGTCAATTAAATTAAATCCAAATCTTATTAGACCTAAAGTTGTCTTAGCGATTACAAAAACTAGAATTGGAGAATCTGAAGAGGGACTTAAAATCTTAAATAAATTAAATGATAATAAAAATGCTGAGGTAGTATTAGCAATTTCCGATTATTATTCATCAATCGATAATACTAAAAAAGCTATTAGCATACTTGAAAAATTTATAAGAGGATCTCCAAATAATATTAAAGTGCTAGACCAATTAGCAAGTTTATACTTATATGATGGTGATGTTGAAAAAGCTTTAGAGTATAAATTTAAGGTTTATAAATATCACGAATTTAATCGAAATAGAAAAAAACAAAAAAAAATAAAATCTTGGATACTGTCAGTTGATCCAAAATACTTTGATAAACCCAAAAAAATTAAAAATAATAAAAAAGAAAATAATGAATATAAAGAGGAAGAAGTTGAAAACTATGAAAAAAATAAAATAAAGCCTGAATATGAACAATTTACATTTGCTCCAGATTCTCATGGCAGCGGTTTTGTCGTAGGAAAAGGGAAATATGTTATAACTAATTTTCACGTTATAGAAGATGCAAAAAAAATAGCTGTAAGAAATGGTATAGGAAAAGTTAGAAACGCAAAAATAGTGGCTATATCAAAAGATTATGATTTGGCAATATTAGAACTGGAAAAATCCTACCCAAAAAAATTTTCATTAGAGGGGAAAGATTTTACTACACCAAAAGCTGGTGATGACGTAATTAGCATTGGCTATCCTGGAATTGGTATGACATTTGATCAGCCTACGATTACTCAAGGAATAGTTAGTAAAGTTTTCGATAATAATCTTGGATTATTTTTAACAACTGCCGCAATAAACTCTGGTAATAGTGGCGGTCCAATATTTAATCTTAATGGAAAATTAATTGGTGTCAGTGTTGCAATGATCGATAAAAAGAAATATCTCGATGACACAGGAACAATTCCTACTGATATGGGGATTGGAATTAAAAGTGATATGATAAAAGAAGTTTTTAAACATAAAAAAGTCAATAACATTAAAAGTATTAAGCTGGATAAAACGAAAATTTATCAAGAAATGTTACCTAGTATAGTAATTGTTGTAGTTAGCAGAGGAAGTGAATATATAACTAAGAAAAAAAATTAATAAATGAGAAAATTTTTGTTTATTATGATTTTTTTTGGTTTTGCCGCAAATGCTGAAATAATTGTAGCAAAAGGCAAACACAAGCACTTAGGAAAAAATTATACAACTGATCAGTCTTGTAAAATTGCAGAAGCGAAAGCTAAAAGAAATGCAATTACAAAATCCTTAGGTCAAAAAGTTTCTACAGACGTTGTAAGTAAATGCTCAGAATTAGATGGAGAGTACAATTGTGAAAGAAATCAGCTATCTATATTTGAATTAAATGGTGATATAGTTGAATATGAAATAATAAGTCAAAGAGACGATAAAGAACTTGGCTCTGAAATTTATTTTTGTGAGATAGACATAAAAGCAGACGTCAGACCTATTAAAATTAATCAAGATCCTACTTTTCAATTCAGTGTAAAACTTAATAAAGAGATATTTGAGAATGGTCAAACTATGGAAATTAATATCAATGTTTCGAGGGAAATGTATATGTCTATTTTCAATTGGCTGCCAAATAAAAAAGTTATGGACGGTCAAGTAATAAAGATCTTCCCAAGTGAAAAGTTTAATAAAATAGGCACCAACAATAATAACATTGATTTAATAAATAAAAAAACCACGCTTAAATATAAAGTTAATTTTCCTAATGAGTCTAAATTAAAAAAGGTAGACCAGTATTTGGTATTTATTGCTTCGGAAAGTAAAATTCCCTGGTTAGACGACTATACCAAAATAGAGTCGCTTAAAAAGCAGCTAAATAAGAGTAAAATCTTGATGGAAAAATATTTCACTAGTTATATAGTCTACAACAATGAGTTTTAAATTTTTAAGATACTTATCTTTATTTACTCTATTAGTAATTTTATCTGCACAAGAAGGATGTGTTACCACTGATGCATTGAAAAAAAAACAAGCTGTTAAAAGTGAAATGATAGCTGAACTTAAAAATGAGATTATGGATTTGGGAGGAAAACCACTTACTAAAGATGAAGCAAAATATAAAGGTAAATTAGGTAACGATAAATATATTAAAGCTTTAAAAGAACAAATAGAAGAATTAAAGGCGGAAAAAGCAAGCGAGGAGGCAGACGCTAAAAAAAAAGCTGAAGAATTAAAGTTAAAGAAAGAAAAGGAAGAAGAAGAAGCAAAAAAGAAAGCTGAAAAAGCAAAAAAAGAAAAAGATAGAGCTGCTGCGATTGAGTCTGTTAAAAAAGAAATATTATTTTTAGGTCAAACGCCAATACCAGAATATGAATTTTCAAATGAAGATGAATATATAACTGCATTAAGAAATCAAATCGACGAAGCAAGAAAATTAAAAGAAGAGGAAGAATTAAAAATTAATGCAGAAATCCCTGATTGGTATCAAAATATGCCAGAAGCATCAGAAACAGTTATGTATTCAAGGGGTTCGGCAATTTCATCAGATCTTGATAACTCTGAGCAAAGAGCAATAGAAAACGCATTGATAAAATTATCTGGTCAAATGCAAACTAGAATAGATAGTAAAATGAATCTTGCACTAAGAGAAGCCGGAATAGACTCTGATCTAGTACTAAAAAGTGAAATGGAAAGAACTACAAGAATGGTAGTGAAAGATATATCTATATCGGGTTATAAAACCTACAGAACAAAAATGGCACCTGTTTCAGATAACAAGTATAGAACTTTTATAGTTATTGAATTTGCTATACCCCTCGCTTACAAAGAATATTTAACTAAAATTGAAACTAATCTAAAAATAAAAGGAAATATAAGTAAGTTGAAAGAAACAGCTGCTTTTAAAGAATTAGAACAATTCGTATCTGAGTTTAGTGGAGCATAACGATTATTTGGCTTTTAAAAAAATTAATTTAATAATTCCTTTTTTTTACTGTTAAATTCTTCCTCAGTTATCTTGCCTGATTGATAATCCTCTGCAAGTTTAGTTAATTTTTCCATCATATCATCGTCTGAAGAAACTTCAGTTTCTTTTCCATCTTCAACTATGGTTATAGTTTTTTTTTTTTCTTTATTATCGCCAGTTACAAACTTAATTGCTTCTTGATAATTAAAAAATGTTTTTTCTAAATATCCGTTGCCTGGTAAACACATCAACCAGCCGCATGAAACAGGTGTAGTGACATTTTTAAAAACATAGTATACCCTTCCCTTATCATCGCCTAAAATTTCTTTATTTTTTAAACTAAAATATTCTCTATAAGATTGAGGTATAGTTATTTGATCCATCATTGCATTTACGTATAAAACCATGTTTACCTTTGTTTTAGTCATACCTGGTTTTATCTTATTTGAGTTCACAACCTTCGTTCCTGTAGAACAACTCAAAACTAAAAACACTAAAGAGAAAAATAATAATTTTTTTAATAGCATGACGAGTTTATCCTAATACTTAACCAAAATTTGATCTAAGTTTTCTGAGGCTAATATTGGTTCTTGTTCTCTGTTTTGTGTAAATGCCTCTTTCGAAACAGTGTCCTGCAGGTATACAAATAGTTCTTTGTTCGTAATTTTTCTATCACTATTAAGATCAGCATCCCCTGCTAATCCTTTCATTAAATAATAACTGAATATCCCATGTTCTGCTTCTTTTATTGTTCCAGATACTTTATTGCTTTGTGAAGAAGAAAAAACGCTAAAGTTTTTTGGTACACCTTCATTTATTTCTACGGCACTAAGCTGTTTAAGACCAGCAACTAACACTTCACCTGTTTTAGATTGTCCGCTATAACACGCATCTATAAACATCGTTACAGATTTAGGTTTTGTTTTTTGAATAAGTTTAACAATATTTTTATGGGACAAGGCACTTTCCTCTAATAGTTCTGGATCACCATCTTGTGGAATCAAATAAAGCTCTTGATTTTCAGAAGGATAGCCATGTCCAGAATAGAAAACGAATAGTTCATATTCATTTGGAGTCGTAATTTTTTTTGGTAACCATTTTTTCAATACCTTTATAGCATTTAGACGTTTTGCATCATTTTCAATTAATACTTTAATATTAGAGGTGCTTATTCCTAAAGTTCTATGAGCAAATTTTTGAAATACTTCTGCATCCTTATTAGAATAAAGTGCGTCAGGTGCATTATCATATTTTTCTACACCAATTATAATTGCAATACGCTTACTGTTTCGCTCACCTCTTATAAAAGGTTCTGGTTTTTCATATTTATTTGCAATTTCGGTTTCAACTTGTTCCTCAATAAATATTTTTACCACTTTTGTAGTCTCATTACGCCACTCGTCTGTAGCAATTAATTTTAGTTCCTCACCGAAACTAAATCTTGATATTTCAAAATTACCATTATTATCTAATTTTACTCTTTTTTTTGATCCACCACTTTTTTGATAAAAAAGATAAAACTTTTCGCTTCCTCCTTTATCTGTTACTTTACCTTTAAGGGTATATTCTGGATCTTTAAAAGTATAGCTACTGTCAATTTTAATTATTGGTTTAATTGTGTCCTCTTGAACTTCATCGGGTTCAAATTTTTCCACTTTTTTAACTAATTTCTTTTTTTTTTCTTTTTTCTTTTTGACTACAATTTCTTTTTTTTCTTTTTTCTTTTTTTTAATAAATTCTTTTTTTTCTTTTTTCTTTTTTTTTATAAATTCTTTTTTTTCTTTTTTCTTTTTTTTTATAAATTCTTTTTTTTCTTTATTGGATCCCTCAACTTCAAATTCATTTCTCCAATCAGAATCTTCTTTTTTCTTTTTTGCTATATAGGTAACTTCAGAATCTGTATCTTTGTCGAGCTTTTTACATCCAGGAATTGTTTGATTTTTTAATATTTTTTTTTTAGCCTTTATACATTCATTTCTTGATAGCAAGCCATCCACATACATTTGCTCAAGTGTTTTGATTTTTGAGGATTTAGTATTTTTTTTGGTGATCCATTGAGTATCAGCTATTGAAGTGCTGGCGTAAATAGAAAGTAATAAAATGAGTATAATAGGTCTCATAATTTATTTTCTCACTAGTAGTTGGTAATGTCAAGAATTGCTAAAGTTGAATCTGTTTATAAATAATAATTAATCCAGTTAAAATATATTAATGAAATTACTCATATGCCTCATTATTTATCCAGATATCAAATTCTTTTGTATGTAATCCAACTTTAAGTTTATCTATAAAATTCATTTTATCAGACCAATCTGTACATGTAACTCTTGCAATATCACCATTTTTAAGTCTGTATTGTTTTGTTTTTGAAATAGAGTCTTTATCTGCAGTATGTGCACTTTCCCATTCTTTTATTTCTGCATTTTTAAAATATTCATCTAACACCATTGTGATCTCTTTTTGTTTTTTATAACAATTTTTAAAATTTTTTTTATAAAGAATCATTCCTTCTAATGAACCAATGATATATCTAGGGTCATCTGATTTAACATGAGCTTGAAAACCGCCATAAATTTCAAAAGATGGCATGGCTTTTGAAATAGCTGCCCATTTTTTACTTTTATAAAAATAATCTTTTGTTAATTCACTTTTATCAAAGTAATCTAATAAACTATCACCTACACTTATTCCTTCGATTTCAAAATCTCTAATATCATCAGCCTTACTTAAAGACTGTAAACTAAAAATAACAATAAAAAAAAAAATAAATGACCTCATTTATTATTCTAAAAGTTTTTCTTTTAACCTTTGAAATTCCTCCTCTGAAATTTTACCCTCATCATATAATTTTATTATATTTGTTAGCTGTGTAGTAATATCATCGCTAAAACTTTCTTGTTTTTTTTCTTCTGTTTTTTTAACCTCATTATTAAAAAAACCTAACTTTATCAGTTGAGCTTTAACTCTTTCACGGTCCCAGCTACTTTTAAATTTTCTTTCTCTTGTTGGATAACCATTATTATTATCCCAAACTACAATTCTTCTTTTTGCAAAAATTCCACATTGAACTCCTGTTTTTCTTTCACATTCATTTAATATCTTTGAATAACCAGTTGAAGTGCAAGTATGATATGGACAATAGTAATAGTAAGACCATTCACCATCTGCTGATAAGAGAAATACCATTGGTTTCCATTCAACACCTCCTTTGTCTGTTTTTCCTTCTAAATATTGTACAAAATGAGATATCGCTCTTTCACTTAGTGTTGCTTCTCCGACACCTTTGTCAGATGAAAAACTTTTATTAAAATGAAATAATGAAAAAATTAATATTACTAAAATTAACCTCATAAATTATTTTCTCACTATGTCACGTATGAGTCAATATTAAGATAATTAAATAATTATTAAACTTTATAACTTTTAATAAGCTTTTGTTTCAAACCATTTTGCAAAATCTGATGAGCCCAATTCTACTCTTAGTGAATCTCTCCAATTGGTTTCTTTTTGAATTTTCTCGCTCCAATCAGTGCAGACTAAGGCGGCGTAAGATCCATCATCTGGATAATAGTAGATATCAGTAGTAAAACTTTTTCCTGATTTATCATAAACATGTTTTCTTTTTTCTTTGTCAACCTTACGAGAGTTTTCAAATAATGGATCGAAGGTTTTTTCAATAGAGTCAAATTGTGAATAACATTCATTAATATCTAAATATTGAATTCCCACTAGTGATTGAATAATATATTTTTTATCTCTATCTTTTAAGGCAACCTGAATACTATCATACAAATTAAATTTAGGGCTTTTAATTGTTATGAAGTAATAATCCTTTGATTTATACATGTATCCTTTATCATGATATTTATTTTGTATGCTTTTTATTTTTGTCTCAGAAAAATAATCTAATAAACTATCGCCAATACTCATTTCTTCTATCTGAAAGTCTCTGATATCATCGGCTTTAGTTAATGAATGAAAGCTAAGCGTTAAGATAAGAATAAGTAATAATCTCTTCATAATAAATAATTTCTCACTGTACACTATGTGTGTCAAGATATCTGGTAAGTTGAAATAAAGGTTGCTATAAGTGGATTGTGTAAAGTGTCTGCGCGCTTTTTAGTCCTGCTAAAATTTATTGATAACCTTTATCCACCCATTCCAAAATTTCTGTTGAGAACACAGAAATGCCCAATGTGTTACCAAAATTTTTTTCATTTTTCATTTTTTCTGACCATATAGTGCATTCTATTCTTATATGATCTTTTGCACGATGATTTTTTAGCAGAAATGCAGTCTGATATTGCTTGGACTCTCCAGATTTATCAAAACTGTGCGGAACATCGTCATAAGATTTTGGTTTGATATCAATAAATAAACTTTGGATTTCATCAACAATTTCATCTTTTAATGAAATACATTTTCTTAAATTATTAATTTTTTTAAATCCTGTTATACCTTTAATCTTAAAATTATTATCACCTGTTTTAATATAGATTTCAAGCTGATCGTATTCATCACTACTGAAAAATCCTGTTGCATAATAATTTCTTTTTTTTCCATTTTTAAAATAATTTTCAAAAGTATTATTGTTAATTTCATCAATTGACGTAAATTTTAATAAAGAATCCCCAATGCTAATCCCTTCTATCTGAAAGTCACTAATATCATCAGCTAAACAATGATTTTGAACATTAAAAAAAAAAATAAAAACTAATAATAATCTTTTCATTTATTACATTATAACATAGCCAAATGGGACTAAAAGTAGTAATTGATAATTTTTCTTACTACTTTGTTTTCTGGTAATATACTTAGACTTTTTCTTAATATAGTTGGTTTGTTTTTTTTTTGTAATATAGCTGCTTTGTTTATTTTTAGTTATATAGCTACTTTGTTTTTTTTTAGTTATATATTTACTATTATCTTCAGACCTAGACTGAACGGATAATAATATAAATATTAAAAATATGACTACTAAAAATTTTTTCATTAAAATTGATTACTATTTGTAAGCTTCATTGATTAAGAAATATGCATATTCTTCTGGATTAACAGCGGTAGATAATCTTATATCCTGTCCTGAAAAATAAACTTTACAGTTTAGTACGATTGCTTCTACCAATGGATAAGGTTTCAAGTAAAATTGTATAGCGTGTATAGTTGCTTTACCATCCTGGCTTTTATATTTAGCCTCTTCAACATCATCAAAATTTAATAATTTTTCAACATCACTTTTAATTTTTTTTCTAGTATTTAAACATTCATTTAAATCTTTAAAATACATTAATCCTGATAAACTAGTGATTATATATTTTTCATCATTTTTCTTAGTAGTTGCACTTATTTTGGTGTAAGTGGAAGATTTTATAAATTTATCAACCTCGTAAACAATATATTTATCATTTGGATATTGACTATTCGATTTAGCAGATCGAATTTGTTCATCAGAGGCAAGATCAAGCAAGCTATCTCCAATGCTCAACCCTTCGATCTCAAAGTCTCTGATATCATCTGCTTTGGTCCATGATTGAAAGGTAAAGATTAAAAATAAAACTGCTATAATTATTCTCATAAAAAATACTTTCTCACTGAGTCATATGTGTGTCAAGATTTTCTAATAATTAAAATTAGTTAACTATAACTTGAAATAAACTACAAAATGCAGGATTATGAGGAGCGTGACTCATCAAGTATATTTAGTATGCTTCGTATCTCAAAAAATTAATAAATTCTAATGTTCTTAAACTTACATTTAGACCATCTTGTAAGTTATGTTTATCATTCATCTCTTTGGACCAATCATCGCAAGAAACAATAATTTGCTCACCAGATTCTAAAGTATAACCAATCATATAAGCTTTACTTTTGCCACTTTTATCAAATGATTTATCCGCATTAATTTTATCCTTTTTAGTACCTGTAAACATTTTATCTAATTCTCTAACAATAGTTTTTTGCAAATCTAAACAACCATTTATATTATCTTTGAATTCTATCTCGCCAGCTAATACATCAATAATATAATTTTTATCACTTTTTTTAAAATTTACTTGAACTCCTTCATATTGCGAAAATGATTTATCCTTATATGAAAAAAATCTTTTATATTTATCACTCTTTGGATAATCCTTAAAAATTTTTGATTTAATTTCATCTTCGCTATAATAATCCAATAGGCTATCCCCAATGCTCATCCCTTCAATCTCAAAGTCTCCGATATCATCAGCTACAGATAAAGAATGAATATTAAATATAAAAAATAAAAATAATAAAAATTTTTTCATTAATAAGCTTCATTAGTTAAAAAGTTTAAAAATTCTTGATTTTTAATTGCTACTGATAATCGATCTCGTATTTTACTTTTTTCACTCATGTCATAACAAATCAATTCTGCACTACCATTCTCAAATTCATAAAAATTTCTTTTGTATGTGCTATTTGAAATAGAAGGATGATTTCCTGATTCCTCAACGCTGTTAGTTGTAAAAACTTTATCAATTTCATTTTTAATTGTTTTCATTTTTTTATAACAATTATTTATATTTGTCTCATAAAGGATATGACCTTCGATACTTTGAATTATAAAATTTTTGTCAGATGGTTTAACTGTAATTTGAAGATATTCATAAGTTTGAGACTTATCATAACTCACAAAATAATACCGAAATTTCTTATTTTTATAATCAAATATTTCATGAGCATTATTAAGTTGTTTTTTACTAAAATAATCTAACAAACTTTCACCGATACTAATACCTTCTATTTGAAAGTCTCTAATATCATCAGCATTGATCTGAGACGGGGTAAGTAACAAGATCAGAAATAAAGTAACAAAAAAATTTTTCATTGAAATTTATAGTTAGTTATAAGCTTCATTATCAATAAAATTTCTAAATTCAATAGACATTACAGAAACTAATAATTTATCTGTATACGGTAGTTTTTCATTCCAATCATAACATTCAATATTAATATTACCGTTATCAAACGTAGCCCTTGAGTATCTAACTAATGATTTTCCAGATTTATCATAACTGTGAATAGAATTTTGATTTCTAACAAATTGCTTTAGGTTAAAATTATTTTTTATATCCAAAAAAATCGTATCCATCTTTTGATAACATTTTTCCATATTTGCTATATAGTCAATTTGGCCGCCAATTGCATATATTTTATGTTTTTGATCATTAGGCTTTATTGTAATTTGAAGCCATTCATAAGTTTTATTATTTAGTTGAAAGAAAACATCTACAAATTTTTTATCCTTATAATAAAAAGTATTTCTATCATTTTTTTTTATTTTAATTTCTTCTTTAGTATAAAATTTTAATAAACTGTCCCCAATACTTATTCCCTCAATCTGAAAGTCTCTGATATCATCCGCTTTTATTTGAGCGGTTAAAATACAAAAAAATAAAAAAAAAGTTGAAAATAATAATCTCATTAAAAGTTTAGTAGCTAGTCATAAGCTATCTTATACCATTCATTTAATTCTTTAGTTTTAAGACCTACTCTTAAATTATCGAAATGACCCATTTTTTTTGTCCAATCAAAGCACTTTACATACATTGAGTCGCTGCTTTCAAACCAATAAAGTATTTCTTTAGCCGTTGACTTTCCAGTCTTGTCTGCAGGATGAGAGCTGATTCCTTCATCGACTCTCTCTAAATTTGGAAACGACTTGATCAATACTTTATCAACTTCATTCATTCTCTTATAACAATCTTCCATGTTATTATTATAAGCAATAATACCTTCAATACCTGCAATTATATATTTACCATTTACATTCTTATAATGGAACTGAACACCATCATAGTCTGAAAAATTTGAATCTCTTATCCATACAGGTATGTACTTCTTGTTTGTATAGTAATTTTTTTCATGTATTGCTATTTTATTCTTATTATAAAAATCTAATAAATTATCCCCTATACTCATACCTTCTATCTGAAAATCTCTGATATCATCAGCCTTGGTCCATGATTGAAGGGTAAAGATTAAAACTAAAAATGATAGAAATATTCTCATTTGAATTTACTTCCAAACAATTTCATCATTAATTGCATATATGAAGCATTTTTGTTTTTTATTATTGGTCATACATTCAGCTACTGCTAAAGCTTCTATTTGTGTCTTTGATACTTTTTGACCCCATCCGTCCATATCACCTGAAATTTTTCCATCTGAAGATAGTGCAAAGACGCTATAAAAGTTTTTTTCATCTTTGTTATTTTTATAAATAGTTAAATGCTCTTTAAAATTTTTTGTTGTCTTTTTATTTAAAGAAATTTGACCTTTACCAACCTCAGGAGATACATCTCTCCAATCGATATAATCAAAAATATCAGCATTAGCAATTAACGTATAGTAAACTTCTGGAATTTCATCCCAGTTCCAAACTATTTGAGCATCTCTAGCAAAAACCATACACCCTTTTTCTTTTGCTTTTTTATTGCAGGCTTTGATTGCTTGTTTTTCTGCAACCTTTAAATTTTCATTTTTATTCTTTCCTTTTATTGCTTGAAAATCGTTTGCACCATTTGGGTGAAATGCAAAAACAAATGAATACATTGTTTCATTTTTTACATAATTTAAATAAGCTTTAAATCTTTTCTCAAATTTTTCAGGAAATTCTATTGGACCAGAACCTTCATTAGCAGCAAAACTTTTATTAAATATTAGTAGAAATAAAAATAAATAAACAAATGGTTTTCTCATAAAAATATATTCTCACTCATAATTTATGAGTCAAGATATTATATTAAAAGAAAATCTATCTAGAGTAGTATTCTACTACTAGATTTGGTTCCATGACAACAGGATATGGGACTTCATCAAATTTTGGTATTCTTACAAATTTAACTTTTTTATTTTTTTCATCTACTTGTATATATTCAGGAACTTCTCTCTCTTTGTTAGCAAGTGCAACATCAATAAAAGCTAATTGCTTTGATTTATCTCTGATCTCAACAGTTTCTTCTTCCTTTAATTGATAACTAGAAATGTTA
>MDTB01125987.1_pt1 | contig 13273 bp, 10 predicted proteins | sample 811161 | NCBI WGS metagenome assembly MDTB01 (sample SAMN05326650, study PRJNA326480) | marine metagenome | isolation source: seawater | place: Mediterranean Sea | collected 2009 | reverse complement strand
GGCTAGATCTACAAGGAGGATAATGAGAAGGATTAGTGACGAGTGGAAGAAGCCAATAGTGGTATTTACTGACTGTGACCCGTGGTCCTTCAGAATTTTTGCCAGTATTGCTTACGGAGCGATAAAGACCGCTCATATTTCTGAATATCTGGCGACTAAAGAGGCAACATACCTAGGGATAACAGCCGACGACATATTAGCATATGATCTTCCGAGTGACGATCTATCAAAACAGGATATTAATGCTCTGGAGGCTGAGCTGAGTGACCCCAGGTTCAACACCGGCTGGTGGCAGGAGCAGATCAAACTCATGCAGGAATTAGGAAAAAAGGCGGAGCAGCAGTCTCTGGCCAAGTATGGTCTTGACTTCGTTACCGATACCTATCTACCTGAGAAACTAGATGGTATCGGACTTGGATACTGATGACTAATACTGAAAGCGTATAGCCTGTGGCTACCCCATGAGCCGAGATGTCATGGGATGGGCCAAGACCATCTCAGCAATTTCTTTCTTCCTTCTTTTGATGGCTACCTTAGCATGGAGCTCTGCATCAGAGCAGAGTGAGAAGTATCTTGATCCTGCTCAATTTAACGAGGCTGTCGTTGGACCCGGCGAGAGCGTCAGCGTGAACCTCTCGTCTACTTCCATTATGGGCCAGAGAGAGTATCTAGTAATGCGTATAGTAGAAGATGGCTCTCCTGAGCCTGATGTCCGCCTAATTACCGGTTCAAAGGATTGTGAATGGATTGAGCCCGGTTTCTTGCATGTAGATAGGCAGATAGACGGCGATTCCCCAAATTTTAGGACAGTTAGGGTATTTGTACCAGAGAGCAGTGGGACATATACACTGTACAACGATGCTGAAGAAGGGGACTTGTGGCTAGTGGACGATATCAAGTCTCAAACTAAGATGCTAGAAGATAGCCCGGTGTCCATCCTAGTGATGGTTGCAGGATGCTGTATCGGGGGGCCATTCGGAATTGTTGGGCTGGTCCTTGCTCTAATTGGGTGGAGGAGAAAAAAGCCTCCAGTTCAAGTAAACATACAGACTCCTATTTTGACCACTGATGAAATTTACAAATCGTTACACAGAGAACAATATCTGGAAAACGAGGAGGAAATGGTACCAGGGCCCTTCACTGATTTAGGAGAGGGACCAGATTTGGATGATTACCCAGAATTAGGGGACCAAGAGGAAAGGGGGAGCTGGGAAAACTGGGACAACGGATGATTTCCTTAACATTATCAGCCCTCACTCTTGTTCCAGAAATTTGGAAGTATGGGAATTACAACTAGAAGCGCTCCAATGACTATCAATGGCAAGATAGCCGATCTTAGGTTGTCCCTCAAATCTCTAGCGTCCTGGCATTGCTCCTCATCAGCTCCGATAATCTCTCCGATTGAGCCTATAGCATCCTCACAGTCCTCTGATACTCTTCTATCAATCTCATTGGCCACGACCAATGCCCCAAATGAGGCTAATATCAATAGAATTCCTATAATCACGGTCACGGTCTTAACAACCGTCTTGGTAGCGCCCATGATACCACATCTATTGGCGTGATATTATATTATGCTCAAGTTGGGTTTTTAGAAGAGGGCTGATTAGACAACTACGGGTTGGTTAGGAATGATGGATTTTGGGCACGCCATGAGTATACTGGAGAATTCCACCAGAAGGGACATACTGAAATTCCTCGTCAAGGAGCCACATTACCCCCTTCAACTATCAGAGATGCTTGATGTTAGTCAGCAGGCCGTGATGAAGCATCTAAAGGTCCTCGAAGAGGGAGGATTTGTTGATTGTAAGAAGATTCCTTCTGAGAAGGGAGGGCCACCAAGAAAGGTCTACACGGTTAATCAGTCGTTCTCGTTGAGATTAGATCTTGGTCCCGATCTGTTCAGAGCAGAGCACAGAAAGATGCCAAGAGGAGGGCCTCTAAGGCTTTCTTCAAGACTGCCTAAGGAGCTAGATGGCTTGGTATCGCAGCTAGGAACTAGAAGGAGTATCCCGCTAGTTGAAGGAATGCAGGTACTTTCGGAACTAGATGAGTGTCTAGAGGGGATTGATGAGAGGCGCGATGCTGTGATTGCGCTTCATCAGCATGTGATGAGTAAGGTATCCCCAAGTCTGAGTGAAGGTTTGGGTAGTTATGAGGAGCGCCAGTTGGCGCATGCATTAATGACACAGCCTAGAAGGCCATTGGACTTGGATGTCTTCGCTCAGAGCATGAGGATGAGGTCAAATGATGCTGAGGGCATAATGGCTAGTCTTCGAGAACGTCTCCTCAGGGACCTTGCGGTGAATCAAGGAAAGTTCGTAGCCGCGGGCAAAAACACGCCTCTTCCCTGGTGGATGGTCAAGTAATTAGAATGTCATATCGTCATCCGAAAGATTGGCTAGGAGGCTGCTTTTTTCTTGGAACCTCTGAAGGGCCTCCATTCTTCTGCCGTACATAACTACCCCGACGACACCGAAGAGAGCAAACGTTGCTCCCAAGATAATGGCTGGAACTGAATATTGTACTACCGCCTCCACGCCAACGTCTAGAATTCCTAGACTCGAGCCCATCTTTCCATTGACTGCTTGTACGTTATCATCCTCGTCAGTTTCGACTACTAGGTTGTCTGGATCGAGTACTACCACGATATCATGGCTACCTGCCTCTACCATGTACAGCAATGTAATAATTGGGGGATCTGGGTCCTCCGACGGCATTATTGCTTCAACGGTCTGGCGGTATACAATATTCTCCTCTTTGCAACCATTCTTTTTGATATCGGACTCGCTCTGTCCAGAACAGAGGACGACGTTCACATCGGTCGCATGCGCGTTTCCAATATTTCTTACTTGTACATTGACGGATAACATGTCACCAACAGACCCTCTCTTTTCATCGGCCGACACGGAGTATATCTCCAAGTTAGGGGCTCTGAGTCTGAGTTCAATTATTTGCTCGTTAGTATCGCAGTAGGGAGAATAATTGTCGGGCAACCCGTCGCCATTCAAGTCCTGTGTACAGGAGTCTTCCCAACTAGGTGTTTCATCATGATCTCCCCCTGCCTCACTGGAACCGAAATCTGACATGACCTTGATTCCGATCTCTCTGTCAGCCAGCGTAGCTTCTGGATGGATATCTACTATTGCTACAATATTCAGAGTCGTATATGCTTGCATCTCTGGCAGAGTAAGTGAGTTGGTAGTAGCGGACACATAACACTCATCGACTGGTATCGGATCGGTCATTGTGAGCTCAATGCAGTTCTTCTCTATTGGGAACTCAGAGTCAAAACCTTCCAGCAAGGCAAATCTGATTTGCCACTTATCCAGTTGATTCATTCCAGGCTGGAGGTCCCACTCTCCTGCCGCGTCTATGGTGTGATTGTGGAGCGTTGGTGTATCGGGAACGTTACCAAAGTTGGTTACGTTCATAACGAATCTGACTGTTCTTCCAGGAGCGGTCGTCTTTATCTTACTTTCAACCAGAGGGTCGAGTACTATTCTCATGTCATGGAATTCTATTATCTCAACCTGAAGTGTAATTAGATCTCTGAGCCTGGTTCCGTCATATTCTTCCTCACTCATTACTTCTAAAACAATGGTGTATTGACCCGCGAGGGTCTTCTCCGGTACGCTAATGGCAATCGGTATTTCTTGCGATTCATCCCTGTCTAATTCATCGAATAGGACTCTAGGTATATCGATGCCCCAAACGTGAGTGTACCCCTCTGAGTCGGTGATTGATTGGATTGCCATATCATATCTATCAGGTCCGTTACCGATATTATCTATGGTTGTAGGCATGACAAATTCTTGCCCGGGATGAAGTGAAAGAATTGTGTCTGGTACAGATGCCTCAAGATCGTAGACCTGAATCACATTCGTCAATAAGACGACGTTGTCACTAACCTGAGGTGCACCCTCGAGATACGCGCGGAACGATACAGAAGTACCTAGGCCAGCAGTAGCATTGTAAGGAGCGCACATCAGGGCTGTGACAGTCTGAGGGATGCCTACCTGGGACCAGTATCTAGGCGCATTGTCTGGAATGCCGTTTCCTCCCGGAGCATTACTGAAGTCGAGGTCAACGACCCAGTTATCGTATCTCCATGTGTTTTCAGAGATTTCGGAAGGCCTATCATCCGGGCCTCCTGGAGTGCTGAAAACTAGGTGTCCTGGGGTGAAATGCTTGGTAACATCAACATCGAATGAAGAGCATTCGCCGGGGAGAACATGTTGCGTTGTTTCTCCGAGCTGGAACACAATATTTCCAGTAGTCCTAACTGATACATTCACCCAGAGTTCAAGAATATCGAAAGTTCCTCTGTCTACAGATAGAACGGGTTCCCCTGTCGACCAGCCTTTGAGATAAATCACAAAGGTTCCTGGCTCTTGAGATGTCGGAACGCTCACCTGAAGATTTCTGGTTACCGACTGGCTTGGATCTAGAGAAAGTGACGTTGGGAAAGAAATACCCCAGCCGAAGGGAAGAGCCCATTCGGTCTGTCCCTCTAGCGTGGTAGGATCGTAAAATGCAAATGTATCGTATACATTGCCAGTATTGGTTATTGATATTGAGAAAACGGCGTTTTGGCCTTGTTCAACGTCAGCCTGATAGTGGCTTGTATCTAACTGAATACCATGGACTACATCCATCAGGACGAGTGTTATTTGTTCGTCCCTGATAGCTGGGTCCTTTTCGGATAAAGCAGTTAGAACGATGGTTGCTAACTCGTCCTCATCTGCTTGGTAGATTGTTGGTGACCTAATTCTCATGTAGATAGGTTCAATTTCTCCTCCTTCTAAGAAGATGGGGGTGGATGGGAATATCGGGGTATGATTTGTCGCGAAGAATAGTGTTGAGCTCCAGTTGTTCGGTACCCCTTCCATTGAGACAAAGAAAGTATCAGAGACTAAGTCAGGAGGTCCTGGTGTCGGGTTGGATATAGTCAAATTGAATGTGGTTTGGCCACTGGGCTGAATGGTATGGTAATACGTCTCTGTTTCAGCGAGTCCAATATCCACTAGTCCAGTTAGAACATGAACATAGCATATAGTAAATTTGCCTCCATTGTTCTCATCGGAACACTTGTGATCATCGGACCAAGAAATATGGGCACCACTACCCAAGTCGTTCGCGAATGCCGGTGCCTGACCAAGATCGGGCGAAGCTGGAGAGTTAGGGCCCAACTTGTTAGATGACCATGAAGTGACAGGAATTACTTCCCACTCATCGAGGACGGATGTTGCCAGAGAGTTCAGGGGGAATCCGTCGGGATGTGAGTTGTGAGTGTGGTTGAGTCTGGCATACATAACAGTCTCCATCTGACTCTCATTACCATTGTCCAGCCAGGATAGGTGGACATTGTCGAAGTCGTCAGTCAAAATTGATGGCATATGAGAATTTGCTCCATAAGGACGATTTGAGTCGACTCCATCAAGTCCCTCCACGGTGGATATTGCTGAGTCGGTAATTTGCTTGATACCAAAGGAGGGGAGTCCCTCGTCGACTCCATCCCACTCTGCTACCCCTTGGAGTCTTAGTCTGGTATAGTATACCTCGTAATTTACATCTATTTCAAATCCATATGCTCTACCATCCATCCATGCAACATGGGTATTTCCAGAAGTATCTACAGCAATTGAAGGGTGAAGGCTGAAAGCGTCATTCAGCGTTATTCTTGTGTCGTTCACTACCACTAAGTGCCCATATCCGAGAGAGTCTAGGGAGGGGCCCAAATCTTCTGTATAAGTATCCGCTTGAGTATCTACAACTGTCCCTGGATCTCCCTTTTGCCAGCCTGGATGCGGACTATCGAGGAGGGATTTAGGATCTAACACTGTCATGAAAATCTCTCTTGAGTTATTGGTTGCTAGATAGACCAATGCCTCTACCATAAGTTGTAGTTCTGCAGCGCTTGCGGCTCCAGTTGGAAAGCTATACATCTGCCCGCCTGCGTTGGTGAGCCTTACTGATGTACCCGGACAATTTCTAGATGATGATGAGCTTACAATGCCGTTGGGGCATTGGGCTAGATCTTTCATTGAGGAGCCAACATCCTCGTTGCTCTGAGCCCATAGAGGGGTGGGTATTACGCCCGCGTTTACACATGCGTCGTGTGCCTCCAGTATTGTGTTGGTATCCTGAGAGTCCCAGCCTGTACCGTCATATGGAGGCTCATCCGAAACCGGGATGACTATTTTCGTAGCATTTGGGTTCCACTTATGATCGAGTTGCGTGGGGGGGTTGCCCGGTACGTTACCTTGAGCATCTTTCCAGGACAGGCAGGCCCATGTGCTTGAGGGTCCCCAAGACTCTGAGCCGACTCCGCCTCCATCATAATTAATGGTCAGCGCGCCGCCATTCATTATCACTCCATTGAGCTTTCTGATACCTCCACTGTCGTCACCTGGAACTAGTCCCAAGGCAGTATTTCTTGGCCCCTGAGAACCGCTTCCACCGGTCGCAAACGCTGTGGCGCAGTTACCAGATGTAGCAGCTGAGACGCTGGTATGGCCCCCTATTCCGTAAAGTGTCTCATAGACTGTCATGTTAGCCCTGACTAGTAAGGGCTTCAGGCCTTGGAAATACGAGCCACTGACGAAGTTTCCTCCGTAGAACACAACGCACATGTCAGCCCATTCTGCTAGCATGGACCCAGATGTGTCAATGGGAATAACCATCTCCACTTTTCCTCCTCTTGTGTCATCCCACACAACCTGTACAAAATCGTCCAGATCGATTGCGATATCTGGGTGGCCCTTATGCCCTATTATCGGAGTTAGTAGAGTCTCTCCCACTGCGAATTCCACTGTCCTAGATACTACATCTGTATCAAGCATCGCGTAGTAAATCTGGGGTTGTTGATAGAACTTATCAAGGGGCTCATAAGAATCTTGCCAGACTATGTGTGGGTCGTTGTCTGAGTCGATATCGATGGCTGGCCAGTCCCTATTCTGTGGATGTGAAGATACCTCGAAATCATTGACAATAGTAATGGCGGAATCTGTTGTCTCGTCTCCGTTCTGATCATCCAGTGAAGGGTCGATTAGAGTATACATTATTGTCCATTGGCCGGCTTTATCCGTCCATGTCACGTGTACCATATCATCATGGTCGACTCTGATATCTGGATGCCAGGCCCTGTGTGCTCCAGCATTGGATATCTTCGTATCATCAATGAGGACTTCCCCCCTAGCGTCTAACATCTTGTAATACAGATGTTGTGTATTTCTACTCCAAATAAAGTGGACGTTTCCTTGTGAGTCGGCATCTATCGAAACCATTCTATCGCTGAAGGCGCCATCGGGAGTCACCTCAATTGCATCCGTCATTACCACCTCACTAGCTGAGGCAATCGGAGCTCCAAGTCCAGCGAATAAACTCACTACCATCAATAGAACCATTACGACGCTACTTCTCTTCTTCGATCTGTCCATTTGTGATCACCCAGCGATTGGCTGTGATATTATTAGAAATATTTCATACTTAATCTGCTCGGGTTGCGGTCACTCCATTTATGTAAGGAGAATGATTGTGTTATGCCCAGTCTGCTGGATCAAAATCTCTACCAAATCCACCTGTCTCATCGGTATCAACTTCACGGGGTTGATTGGAAGGAGAGGGGGATTTTTTCGTAGATACCTTACCCTTCTGCTTATTCCAGTCATCGACTGGCCCTGGTTTTCCTGAGCCCGTACCGAATAGGAATTTAATTCTGTGAATAAGTGAGAGCTTGGTTAGCCATACCCTCCTCATGGTGTGCATAAACTCGTTTTGAGTGAGGCCATCCAACCAAGTTGGCCTGGATAGATTAAATGCCTGGAGAGGGCCTGGTACCTCATCTACTTTTTTTCCGACATGTAACACCCAATCAAGGTCAGCTCTAGTCAGATCCAAGCGTGTTTCATGTAGCCATTTCTTCCATTCGTTTGGATTAGTCTCCGAATATTCCTTCATTTTCTCCTGCTGGCCCTCGTCCACCCTAGTTACCGAATAGACCAGTATCAGTTCTCTGTTTTTGGGAATCACTACGTTAAACAGATGCCCCCTCTTACTTGGGGGGTACTTTACGTGCATGTGCAAGTGAGCCTGTTGGTCCTCAACGTCTCTGGCTTCCAGTCTCTCACTCTGAAGCCAGTTCCTAATGGACTGGGCGGCATCTCCTTTGTTCACATGCCGTCGAGGAGCACGACCTATTTGAGAGCCACTAATTCCGACGCTATGCTTTTGGCTAGTTTGATAAGCTGTTTTCCTTCTGTTGTCCTAGCTAATTTCCGTCTTTTCAAAGACACAGAATAGTCATTCCATAGGTCATAGCCCAGTAAAAACATGAAATTTGATAATTGGAACCCAACGAAAGCGAGGGAAGAACCAATAACGAGTGTGAAAATACTGATTTCCGTTGACGTTAGAACGAGAATGTAGATGGTCGTGAATATCGACAAAATAGGCCAGATTGTCATAAATGAGAGAAAAATCCCTAGGAAGTGGTGCGTTGTTCTAGCGTCTATCCCCTCATCGCTATTATTCCCCAGATACCAAGCGAGGGTAGCTTGAAGCCCTGTTGAAATGAATGATAGTGGTGTCGCCAATAGCATCATAGCCATTCCCAAGACTCCCTTCAATAGCTCAGATTTTTGTTTGATGTCCATACTATTTGAGAAGGCCCTTCCATCTAATTGTCTGGAATGAAGGATAGAGCCTGCTATCTTTGCATCGTTCAGGATTTCACTACCCTCAGTTATGGATGGATGATTGCGGAATTTCCTTGAATGGATAACCTCTTCTGAATATGAATTCAGTGGATGATTCAAATTTCTGGAATCTATGTGTGCTAGAATATGCCAAGCTCTGTAAGTTTCCCAATCCTTAGCTTGGGGAGAGACTTTCGATAGGCTGTCCTCTAATTTCTTGGTCAGGCCTCTTACCAACGTCTCTGGTGGCTCTACCCATGTACCCCCCAAGAGATTGTCCGAATGCTCTGTAGATTCGAGGAATGGGATGTCAATAGGTTCGGGATACTCAACAAATAAATCTGTCCTGAACCAGTGATGACATCTAAAATGGAGGCCTACAGGCTGAATCTTTGGTTGTACGAACCCCCTAGAACGTGCAATTTCTGATGCATTTATTGCAAATCTCATGGGACCTGTGCGTAGCTTATGTAGTCTAGAGTCTTGGTGAGATTTGCCCTCGGGCATCACGACTGCTGCGTAACCTCCGGATATGCAATGAGCCAAAGTCAACAATGACCTGTGATTTATCATTTCTGCAAATTCGGGGTCTGAAACTCCTTTATCTCTCTCAACCTTTCTTATGATGGGTTGATTTCCTAATCTTCTGGTAAACCAGCCAATCAGAGGCATGGTAGCCAAATCGTGCCTTCCCATGGTAATCGTCCGTTTGGTCTGGGAGGTGATTATGACCAAAGGATCAATCAATCCATTGATATGCATCGATGCGTATATCCTCCCCCCTTCATCATTCACCGGTTCTTGCTCTTCGATCGATTTGAGTACATAGTGCTTTGACAATGATGCAGCGGATCTCATGAGTGGCCAAGCCAAATCGCTCCCTGGGTGGTTCCCTGAATGGTCCCAAGGCACCTTTCTGAGTTTCTTCGGATTGATTTTTAGTGCCCCTTTGGATAGAATAGGGTCAATATCTGGAACCTCAGAGGAGTCTGGCACGCTATCTCGGGAGGGGGTACCAGTTGAGAAAGCACCGATTCTATAAAATCCCGGCAGATATTTTTTTGGCCAGCTCTGATGCATCTTTTTTGTCTATTTCCATCGTTTTCCAAGCGAAGCTATGGGTTGACTCGGGATATTTGGGGATTATGTGGAAATGCACATGGAAAACGGTTTGTCCGGCTTCGGAGCCATTGTTTTGCACTATATTGTAACTGCTTGCTCCTGTTACTTCAACTATTGACCTACAAATGATGGGGAGGGCTCTGCCTAGCTCAGAAGAAGACTCAGGAGATAGATCATGCAGGAATTGGGCTGGTTCCTTAGGGATAACTAGAACATGTCCACGAGTCACAGGATTTATGTCTAGAAAAGAGTATACATGATCGTTTTCGAATATCTTAAAGCAAGGAATCTCTCCCTCAATTATTCTGGTGAAGATAGATTTTTTACTGGTCATTCTTCTTCCTCGATAGAAGTTATCACCCTTGCAAGGGAAAGTAATCCATCGACATGAAGAGCTGTGACAAGCTCTGTATTCATTCGTCTCGATGGATCTGTTACTCTAATCCCAAGACTCGATATTTCGTTGATGCTGGCCTGCGCAATTGCCATTGATGATTGGTCTCCGCTTCCATCAACTATCCTCATTGCAGAAGAGAGGGCCTTTACGACGTGCCCTACTGGGCTTCCTTCGGCGGAGAACATCTGGTCAATCTTATTCTGAGATGAGGATAATGCTTGCTGAATCGATTCATGTCCTCCGAATTGGGAGTTCTTTGACCATTCTGCAGCATGCTTCCCTGCGACCATACCTGTGACTACTTCCTCCATAATTAGGTTCCCGGGCAGAGGGGCAGTTCCGTGCATTCCGGTGTATGCAGAACGTCCGGCGGCATATAGGCCCGTGTACCACATTTTACCGGAGTCAAATATCGCTCTACAATGACCATCGACTGGTATTCCGCCCGTGGTCGAGACTATCATAGGCGAGAGGGGCAGAACATCATTCCTGGCATCAAGTCCCGACCTATCGTGTACCTTTGAAAGGGTGTTCTCAAACCACCCTTCTGCTGATTTCTCCATAGAGCGCATATCGAGAACGCACGGTTCTCCTCCGATTACCTCGGTTGGGCTGGCATCTTCTCCAGATTCTTTCCTTATTCTTCCTCCGGAGCCAAGAATATCCATGGGTAGAACCATCCCCATGCCTGCTAGGGTAAGGGCATGCATTGGGACTTGTGCCATTCCTTTGAGTCCTATTCCTGCCGCATTGGAAATTGCTAGTCCGTTTCCGGAGCCAAGGGAAGGCCTGTTCCATAATCCCTGATAACCCTGTGATGCCACTATGATTGTCTTGGCTTGAACTGGAACTAACTCTCCTGACTCTACATCTAATGCAACAATTCCTCTGGCTTGATCATTGTCCATGACTAGGGCCACAGCAAGTAGGTCGGACTTTCTGTTGATCCCTCTCTTCATTGTCTGCTCCTCTAGAATTCTGGTCACTTCTCTGATAGTACTATCACCGCATCCGGCTACTCTCGGGAACGAATGGCCCGAAATGTCTGCCATGTGAGGAAGGCCATCTTTTGACCTCCTTAGAACCAGCCCCCATCTCTCCAGCTCTGATAGCGCCTCTACAGCTGAGCCACAGATACGTGTCACTGCTTCTTTGTCGGTGTAATCGCCACCTGCTGAAATGGTATCTTCAATGTGAGCGGAGGGGGACGTTTCATTCAATGAGGCAGAGAAACCGGAGATAGGTGGGAAGCCAGACGCGACACCTACGGAAGACCCGCTTACCAAAAGAGGTCTTGCTCCCGCGTCTGATGCTGCGATAGCGGCTCTCAAGGCGGCTGGACCTTCTCCGAGTACTAAGACGTCCCAGGACTCCATCACTATCGATGCTTGCCAACAGGGGAGGTATGATGAACATGACGCTCCCAACTTATGGGCTAAATCTGCCGTTCACTGAGCGGGATTGCTATTCTTCTTACTGCTTCAGACGCCTCAGTCATTCTAACCGCGGCGCTTTCGGGATTTACCCCAGTTGTAAGAGATGTCTGAACTACCATAGAGGAAAGTGTCTCTCCTGACTCCCCCTTCAAAGTAACCTGTACTGGGTGAGGGCCTGATTCTGAGTCTGGCCAAGCTATTCCTATCCACAGGACTACAGCCCTTTCCAACATAGTAACCAATTTGCTTATTTTGTCTACCTTATCATCTGAGCGCGCACTGGGATGAGGTGTTGTGGGCGCGCTTAACCTAAGACTCTGGTAAGCCGGCTCTCCCTTTGCTACGATTATATCTAGCTCAACTGTTTTAGGTTGGCCAGTGTGATTGTGAAGCATGACAAATAACTCACCTTGGCCTTCGGAGCATCTGGGTGGCAAGTCCAGGTCTAGTCTCCATTTTTCGAAATCCTCGCCCTGTGGCCCGGCTACTGAGTCGTGTAGTCTATCTAAGAGCCTGAACAGCCCGGGCTCCCAAGCTCGCGTATGAGCTAGGAGCTTGCTAAGAGAGGAGGCGTTGAATTTGTTAGAGCTGTCAAAGAGAGAGTCGGTAGCTGCAATTTTGAAAACTGTCTTTACTTCTGAGATGAGTCTGTTTCTATCTATTATTCCTCTCTGTTCCCAATGGATGGACTGGAGAACGTGCTCTATTGCCGTTCGGGGAGTCTGGCCCGTCCTGACGCTAAACTCCAGAGAGTCCATCCATTCATCCCACAAATCACTGGTCTCTGGATCTAAATGGGCCTTTAGTGAGTCGGTAAGGACTGATTTCAAAATACTATCATGCAGAGTCGGTGCATGAAGGGAGAGCAGTGTGAAATCATTAGATCTCATGGGCATACTTCCCTCTAGTCTTAGGGAATTCAGAATGCACACTGTACCAAAGAAGGCCCCAGAGGCCATTAGGGAAGGTGCGAGAACAGTACCGGGGTTTAGTCTGAGGACTACATACAGCGATGCCGCTCCAAGTATAGATGATATCAGCCTGAGTCTTTCTCGGATCACTCTGTCCCTCAATGTGCTTATAATCCTCTCAGAACCAGGATAGGATCCTTTTGATTTATGTCCTTCTACAGTGAGTGAAAGCCTATCTCTGGCGACCATGGAAGAAAACCAAGATGCCATATTAGTAGGGACATAGAGTATAGAAATTACTGTGAAAAGAGCGATACTAACTTCGATTGAAGAATGCTCCCATCCAACAAGAAGAACTGCGCAGGATACGGTTGCTATTGCGGGCAATGTCAATCTGATTTCTGACGTAGTGCGAATAGAGGATAGCCATGTCCAAAATCTTCTTCCTGCATCTCTTCTTGCTATCATCCTTGATAGGGCTCGCTCATTCTTTGCACCGAACCCACTCTCCTCTCCATATGGAGTAGGCAAGGGAGAAAGAGGATCTTCCATGTGTGAGCGTGTAGCCCATGGTGCTTCATAGCATCGGACAATAGAGGCCCAAAGGGTCGTTTTTCTTCGCTAGACTTCTTGAGGGGTAGGCTTTGCGGGAGACGGGCGTGTAGCATAGCCTGGATAATGCACTGGCCTCCTAAGCCAGGGACCGCG
>MDTB01116430.1_pt1 | contig 13273 bp, 12 predicted proteins | sample 811161 | NCBI WGS metagenome assembly MDTB01 (sample SAMN05326650, study PRJNA326480) | marine metagenome | isolation source: seawater | place: Mediterranean Sea | collected 2009 | reverse complement strand
TTCAGGCAGGAAATAAGTTATCCGAGTCTATCGCTCTCCTGAAAAAAGATCTACAAGACGCAGATGCCCAACTGCTTGCCAAACAGGACCGAGTAAATCAGGCAATGTCGGCCGTCTCCATTGCTGAAGCTTCCCTCGCGGAAGTGATGAAGTTGCGCGAAAGTGCTCCTAAAGTTTTAGAGGAAAAAGAACAGGCTATGCTGGCAGCCAAAACCAAGTTTGATGGGAAACAGAAAGAACATTCCGAATGCAAACAAAAGGTGGATCAGCAAAAAGCAAAAACAGACTCTCTCCTTCAGCAGTACTTGCAGGCATTACCCAAATAATTTCTCATCCTTTTATATATACCTCTCCCCATCTAAGCTTGAGGAAACTTGACTTTTCACTTCTTGTTGGAACTATTGGTTTGGTGAACACTTTTCTGGTAACAATCACTTTTAAAATAGCAATATTGGCTGCTCTGGTTGTTTTATGTAGTTCAGTTCAAGCCAATGAATCTAATTCAACTAGACTATCAGAACTTGAATTAGCTAAAAAGGATGCCAAAGATTTTAAAAAACTTGCTTCCCTGATCAACCCATCGGTGGTGGTCATTGAAAGCGTGGATCGAAATGGATATGAAGGAGGGAGGGGCACCGGGTTTGTTGTTCGTGATGATGGTGTCATTGCCACAAATTTCCATGTTATTGGAGAACACCGGGACTTCTCGATCCGATTCCCGGATGGTAAAACTTTTCGCCCGCAAAGCATATTGGCTATTGACCGTAACCGCGATCTGGCTCTCATCAAAATTGACGCCAAGAATCTTCCGGTCCTCCAACTTGGTAATTCTCAAGAATTAACCCCCGGTCAGTCAATCCTTTCCATCGGAAATCCCCTTGGCTATGAACATAGCGTCAGCCGTGGCGTCGTCGCTGCAATTCGCGAACTGGAATTTGGGGACGGGCGGCCAATGGTACAAATTGCTATTCCCATAGAGCCTGGAAGCAGCGGGAGTCCCGCCCTGGATTTGGAAGGAAATGTCGTCGCAATCCTTTCCATAAAATCTGGGGGTGCCATGGGATTTGGTGTTCCAGTCAATGAACTAAAAAAACTACTCAGGGAAACAAATCCCATTCCAATCAAGAAATGGTTAACCATCGGCAGTTTGGACGAGTTGGAATGGATGCCTATCATGAATGGTTCATGGAAGCAAAGAGCGGGTATTATTTCAGCCATGGGTTTAGGCAATGGCTTTGGGGGCCGTATGCTTTGCTTGAATCAAACGAACTTTCCTAAACTGCCTTTTGAATTAGAGGTAGAGGTTCTATTGAAAAATGAAAGTGGTGCCGCAGGTTTGGTTTTTCATGCAGACGGGAAAGATAAACACTACGGATTCTACCCTACCAATGGTTCTCTCCGTCTTACAAGATTCGAGGGCGCCAACGTCTATTCATGGACCATCCTCGAAACGGTCCGCTCCGAGGCCTACCTGCCAGACGAATGGAACAGAATTAGAGTGAGACTTGAAGAAAATGGACAAATTGTATGCTCCGTGAATGGAGAAGTTGTTATTGATTTGATCGATCATGGATTAGATGGGGGAAAGATTGGGTTATGCAAATTTAGGGAACCCACCGCACAGTTTCGTTTCTTCCGGATTTCCAAAAGATTTCCAAAATCCACCGTCACTCCTGCTTTTTCCAAAAAAGTCCGCGAAATAGTACGACCCTTAATGCCGCGTGCTGAATTGTCCTCCAAGGAAATGGATGAACTCTTGGAAATGGGATCGCCCGCACCTCAGTCTCTGCGGGATCATGCGAACGAATTGGAAAAAAAAGCCAAGGCGGTGAGACGCCTCGCTGAAGAGGTCAGGGAAAGGCTCATCATCAATGAACTTGCCAAAAGTCTGCATATTGATGAACGCGGTTCGGTCGATCTTCTCAAATCCGCCCTGCTTATTGCACGGCTCGATAATGAAAACTTTGATTTGGATTCTTATCTGCAAAAAGCCGACCTGCTGGCAAAAAAGATTAAAAAATCTTTTACTAAATCTTCCTCCAAAGAAGAAAAACTACTGATCTTAGTGAATCAGCTTTTTGATGAAATGGGATTTCATGGAAGCACCCTCGACTATCATCATCGTTCAAACAGTTATATGAATGAAGTGATGGATGATCGCGAAGGTCTACCTATCACCCTGTCCATCCTTTTTATTGAGTTGGCCGACCGTTTAGATATTCCAGTTTCAGGCTTGGGTCTGCCGGGTCATTTCATGGCCATATTTCAAGAACCTAAAACCAAAAAAACAAATTCAAGAGAACTGTTAATTGATTCATTTGGCGGTAAAATTATCACTCGGGAGGAAGCCCGCAAAATTACCGGTGTAGACCTTAAGGAAGAAGATTTTAAACCCGTTTCCAACCGGGATATAATTACCCGTATGCTTCGCAACCTGATTCAATCTGCAGAGCGCGAACAGGATTCGCCTGCAAGACTCAGGTACATCGATGCGATTCTAGCCATTGATCCTGATGATCGCTACACCCGGGCCATGCGGGCCATGCTTCATTATGGTGAGGGACGGTATACGGATGCACTGATCGATATCGATTTTTTGATTCAAGAAAACCCAAATGCTCCTGAACTGGCACCTTTGCGGGTCTTGCGCACCCGTTTGATTGAACAAGGTGCCAGTGCTCCCTGATCTGCCTATCCTTCACCTGATATCATCCGCACTATAGTCTTCACCTGTCTTTCCGTCCGGACCCATCGAAAAAAGTAAATAACCGGAGCCTCCATTTTCAATCGGGAATTCGTAGACATATTCATTTCCCCAGGGATCCAAAAAGGCCGGGTCTTTACCCAAGGTTTGAGCAAGCCATAACTGAAGGGATTTACCTCCATCATGCGAAAGGTCGGGAATCTCCGTTTGGTCAAATGCCGACAAATCGAAATGAAAAAGATGAGTGGGAATTTTTGGAGGATAAGGCGGTAATTCGAGACCTCCATCTTCATTATGAAATCCGGCAAGGGACATAAAAAGACATTCTCCAGGAGTGCAAATTTCTTTGGGGCAATTGGGATACTCCCCATAATCTGAAAAAAACTCTGTAACCGCATTTTTAAGTCCCACTATTTCAAGCTTTGCTTTTTTATTTGCCTGCTGCTCGCTAATATATCCCCAGCCAGTGAATAAAATACTCATCAAAATGCCTATAATCGCGATCACCGCGAGCAATTCGAGCAATGTGAACCCTTTGCGTTTTCCCGTCATGCCAATTCAGAATCCCATCCCATACTTTTCAGGGCTTCCCTCACATCCTTTAAATCGTCATCTTCAAGAGCCATAAGTTTATATTTCTGATCACGTCTTGCGGCTTCCTTAAGAAAATCAAGACATTCCCCGGGATGCCCAAGTACGCACGCATAGCATGCTAGGTTGTACCGTATCAGGGCACTCTCGTAATGAATTACCAATCCATCCAAAAGAATTTTTCTCGCCTCATCAATAGACACATTTCTCCTTGTTGCATAGGCCTCCGAAACCCACCAATCTTCCTCGTCTGGAAACTCCAACCGTAATTCTCTCGCCACCATTTCCATATTCAACCAGTCACCAGTTTCCTGTCGGATCGCCAACTGAAAAACTTTTTTCTTCTTCAACCAAGGCTCCTCATCGGGTAAAGCCCGTAATTCTCGGTCAGCCTGCTCAAACATCTCAAGCTCAAAGTATCCACCTGCCCGCTTCAAATGAATACGGGGGGAAAGTATATGTCGGGGTACTAAGTTCGCTTTTGACATTGGGGAAAGATATAATCTTGAAATCAACGATCAGGGAACTCAAGACCGTTCATTCGATTTCTTTTGTGGGTGACAATTCGCCTTTTCGCCAAGTCGAAGCCAATAAACTGCCAATTATACAGTGCATCACTGCACTCAATGCACATGGAGCGGGAACCATGGGCATGGTGGAAAAGTGCTTGCTCGCTAGAGCCATGCCCAGTCCAGAATTCTGCATACCCACCTCGATAGAAAGAGTACGGGATATAGAACGGTTCTCCCGTAGGATTTTTGGAATCGAATAACCAATGACAAAACCGCCGAGGTGTAAGAGCAGCACGGCACCAAGCATAACCTGCCAATTATCCAGAATGATTTGTTTCTTGGCCGCCAATACAAACCCGACAATTAAAAGAATAAAGAGCACGGATAACATCGGAGAAAAAGTTGAAACAAAACTTGCTGATTTTGAGAAATAACGCTTCCAAATAACTCCCAGTAGCAAGGGAATGAGTACGACATACAAGATACTCTTCATCAGTGCCCATGGATCTACTGGCAAATAATGACCTGCATAGAAATGAGTTAACCAAGGAGTCACAGCAATCGCGAGAACGGTGGAGCAAGTGGTCAGGCAAACAGAAAGAGCCACACGGCCATGAGCGAGGAAGACCACCACATTCGACGCCGTACCCCCGGGACAACTTGCCACCAGAATAAGCCCAACTGCCATTTCAGATGGAATTTGAAAGCCATATGCAATCAATGCAGCCCAGGCAGGCATGATTGAAAATTGTAAAAAAACCCCCAAGCCAACTAATCTTGGATTTTTGAAAACTTCCAAAAAGTCTTTGGGGGATAATGTCAGCCCCATTCCCAACATAATGATTCCCAAGCCAAAACTGATTGCCTCTTTTCCATACCATAGAAAAAGAGCGGGCTGATAAAGTGCCGCAATCCCCACAAGAACTGACCAGGCGGGGAATAACTTGGTCGCCCTATCAGCAAGGGACTTGAAAGGCATAGGCTGGCTAGAATTAAAAGGTGATTATTTTCTGATTTCCCAAAACTCGACTTCTCCCCATTGATTGCCCCATCCCTGATATTGAGGGGTAAGCCGAAAATACTGGGCTTTGACAGCCCGCAAGTCTACTTGGGCCCAGGCAGCTTTTCCTTTTTCCGCCACGAAGCCTTCGTACTCATTAAACATCATAAAATTTTCTCCATCCCGGCTGATCTCCACTTTAAGCTCCAACAATTCATCACTTCGATCCCATGGTTGAAAATATACCCGAATGATTCCAATCCTTTTTTCTGCACCCAAGTTAAAAGTGATACTTGGATTCTTTTTCATCCACACCGTCCAAGTGGATCGCCAACCACTATCTGGTAACTTTCCGTCAATCAATCGGTCTACTCCTAATCTTCCACCATCCATGGTGGGACCAATGGTACTCTCCGCTTTCTCCACGGGAGTCAATTTGAACTTACGGGAGTCTCCGTTGAGTGAACGGTTTTGAGCATCCAGGCTAAAAGCCATTAAAATTGGAAAAATAAGCGATAGAATGATTTTTCGAAATAAGATCATTCTTCTGTTTTGTATAGAAAAGTTAAATCATGCAAGATAGATTCGGGCACCTCTAATCATCCAAACTACGGGGTTAGCCTGCGGTTTACCATCCAGTGACAACCCGATTCCTCCGCAATTTTGATAAATATCCGTTCAGCCTTGTTTAATTTCCGACCTTTCCGAATGGAGACGCCCCAAGTTCGGGAAAGCTTGCCAAAACCTAGGGGTAGACTGACAAGTTCCCCTGCAGCCACCTCACCAGCCACCAGCCAATCTGCCATTATCCCGACGCCCAAGCCCAGTTTGATTAACTCTTTGCTTGCATCCGAACTACTTATTTCCATGAAACTCGATAGCTTCAATCCATTAAGCTCAAGATAATCATTGATCATTCTGAAGGTGTAACTCGCCCGGTTATCTAAAATGAAGTTTTGTGTTGATGCTTGTGGCCAGTCTACTACTTGATTCTTTGCCCAATCGTGATCTGGTGTTGCAATCAAACGCAGTTCATCCGAAAAACAAGGGACAAACTCAATGTCCAAATTACGAATCGGTTCCAATGAAATGGCCAAATCCAGTTCCCCAAGCCCTAACATCTGTAAACATTTGGGAGTATCCTCTCCGTAAACCTCAAACCTGCACTGAGGCACACTTTTCTTAAATTCCTTCAAAAGTGGTGGCAGAAAAAAACGACATGCCTGTTGGCTGGCTCCAAGCCTGATTCGACCAGCTCCAAATTTTTCAAAACCACTCAATTCCTCACGAAGTGCACTCATTTGCTGAAGAAAAGGGCGAGCAAAACGAAGCAATCGGTCACCAGCTTCCGTCAGCGAAACTTTCTTGCCTTCTCTCCGTATTAACTGACAACCCGCATCGATCTCCAGCGTCCGCATCGAATGACTGACCGCAGATTGTGTGAGTAACAATCTCTTGGCAGCTTCAGTGAAACTGCCAGTCGTGCAGAGCATATCAAACGCTTCGAGCTGCCGAGTGTCAAATGGACGAATTCTTTTCATCTTTTGCTTTGTTGCATTTGTTGATCCACATTCAAAAAAATTTCAAATTCGTGAAAAAAATTTTCTCTTCAGATTTCCGACTCCGCCTAGGTTTCCTATTATTCTCGCTTGTAGAACCAGGAGTTTTCTCTAGGATAGTGCCTGCAATGAGATTTTCCTTGATCAATATTACGATAATTCTCTCCGCAGCTTTTTTTGCCAAAGGGTTGGGAGGGCAGGTTCACCCCATTGAATCTCTTGGAAGGAATTTCTTTGAAAGCATTAAAAACAAGGATTTTAACGCCTATTATAACCTGAGCATTTTTTCTCTCAACGAACAGTCCTTCAAATTCTTCCTTAAGAATATCCGAAATCAAAGCATGAGAGACCATGTGATTGATGCCCACACTCTTCCCTTTCCTGCAGATGCCAACACCTCCCGTCAAAAATGGGATGCCGCTTTTCTTCATAATTGGCGCATCGAATGGCGTCATCTTGCCAGAGCCACCCCTGAATCGATCAAAAACGAAACCTTTATTCCCATACTCAGGGAGACCAACGCCTATGGTTTTCAATGGGAAACCGTCCGTCTCCTTGCCATTGAAATTCTTCTACCCGTAAATTGGCAAAATGAAAGATTTGAAATCAAAGGAGATCTAGATTTAGAAGAAAATCAAGTGAACCCGAGGACTCTTTTTCTCGATCGCTCCATGTCCTATCGTATACAACCCGACAAAAGTACCTATTCACGGGCTTTGATGTTTGGAACAGACCCCGAAGATTCAGACCAAGCTTTCAACAACGGAATCATCGGAAACGGATCCGGGCAGGGAGATATTATCATCCGGTTCGATGAAAATGCCCCCGATAAACTATTCTATTTTTGCCCGGATGAGGCAAATGCTGGAGGCCCCGTAGTGATCAAACAATATGATGATTTGGATAAGCCCAACCAAAGACATAATCTCCTGCTCACCCTTGCTTATGGAAGTCCTCAAAGGGCTTTTCAAATTTTACTCAAGGATGTCCTGCTTACACCGAATGGTGCCTTGTATTGCGGACGTCCGAAATGGATCGGGGAAGTTCCCCTTCCCCGTGGTCTGAATTTCCCCGAACTCTAAGCTTTTAATCCTTATTTTTTAAGCACCTCGATCAGGGCTCCCATTTTGTATCGGTTGGCACTTATCAATTGCCCTTCTTTATTCCATATGCGGAAGAGACCATTTTCTTTTCCGTCAAACCATTGCTCCTCGGATTGTAAATTATTATTTTCATGCCAGTAGCGGGCAACTCCGTCTTTTTTTCCCTGAAAAAAAGAGGCTTCCGCACGGGGCTTTCCGTTCTTAAAATTTTCTGTTGCATTCCCAGTGTAAGGTGTTCTTTCCACATCATAATGCCAAAGATTCGTTGTCTTGTCCCGAACCAAGCCAGCACCGTTTACTGATCGAACCTTTAGTGACAAACGGGCATTCTCCCATCGTAAAACCTCCAATTCCGTTTCCAATTCGAGAATTTTATTATTTTTCTCATTTTGAGTTTCCTCAGAATCCTCTAATTTATCACCCGCATTGTTTTCCAGGCACGACAATAGAAAAAGACAACCAATACAAAGGAGGATAGTAAGAAATCTAGAATTATTCTTCATTTAGCACGAGAAAAAATCATTATTATTTCATCAGATTTTCCAGCCTAAGCAAGCGACTTTCCAACTTGAGCACCCGGCTACGGAGTTCCGCATTTTCACGCTTAACCCGGTTCAATTGATTTAAAACTTCCGTCCGCTCTGCTCCATTCTCTTCTCTGGAATTCTCCGATCGATTAGATCGTTGCAACGCTCTACTGGCCTCATTGTTCTCTCCATCCGATGTCCTTCCCAGAGCATTTCTTTTTGCCTCCAACCGAGCACTCGCCACTCTTATCTGCTCAGCATTTAATTCCAAAATTTCCCAAAAATTCTCCTCACTTTTTCTGATTTCAATGGGAAATGTCTGCCCAACACGCAAACCATTAAGGTAGGCACCCTGTAAATTTCTCGCTTCAGCATTTCCACGAGCTCGGATCAGGATGGACTTTTGGATTAAATCATTCGGTTTTTTAACCCGGTTATTTTTCCAGACTCTGTTTACCTTAAGTACCCGTACCCGCACCCCCAGATCTAAGACTCCCTCCACCCGGGCCATTACTTGTCCACTAAATCCGTAGAAAGTATTCTCGGTTCTTTCCTGACCAAAATTAGGCATCAACAAGTTTAAAAACATCAAAGACAGTAAAAGCTTCATAATAACGGTCAAATTTACAAAATTAAACTGAATCAAGCAATATGAACATTTCGTTTGTTCATTAATGGGGCAAGTCCACTTACTCATCGAATCCTAGTTTTATCTTTCCACGATTAGGGTACCCCTATTAGTAGGTTGATCTGCAGAATCCATTGACTCACTATGCTGGATCCATAAGATGGAATTCATGAAAGCCTTACCTATTTTGCTTTCTCTTGCCCTTAGTATAATCAGTTGCAGGACTTTGGAATGGAATGTGGAAACATATACCTACGATAACATTGCAAGAGAAATAAAACCCAACTCTGAACCCGTTCCGGTTTACTATTTAAAAAATGATATTACCTTTCGGTATAAAATAATCGGTCGGGCCAATGCAACCTGCTCTGTAAAACAAAGGTACGATCAGCCTATTCCACTAAAACTTCTCAAAAATCAGGTCCGGGAAGTTGGAGGAGATGCACTCCTCGCTCCCAAACTCGAAGATTCCTACACTTGGACTGCCCCCATTATCGAACGCATAGACTAATTAATTTCCTGCGATTACAGGACATGAGGTGGTGATGCTTCACACGAAGAGGAAAGAACTAGGGTTTTATTAGTTGTACCGATTGGATACCTGCCTTGGGCACTCCGGGCTTATTGATTCTTTTCTCCGGGAATTTTATTCACGAAAAGATTTTATTCCGTAACAATCTCCATTTTTAATAAGTCAGAGAATTGTTCCACTGGTAAATCAATATCCACATTTTCCCCGTCTTTCATGGTTAATCGAAGAACAAGGTTTTTTTGAGAAATTTTTTCAATCAATTTTCTCTGATCATTGATGTCGGATTTCGCTTCTTCTTCAGACTTTGGCTTCATACGAGATAACGATGAATCCCGCTTAAGTGCGAGATCAGTATCAAACAATACGAAATCCTCAACTTCATAAAGTGTGCTGCTTTTCCCTGCAGTGCCTCCCTGAAAAGATGCTCCTTCGATTTTGAATGGCTCGCTCCTAAAAAGATGAGCAAATCCTGTTTGCTTATTTTGATTGAACTCAAAAATCATAAAGTTGTTACGATTCTGAAATTGTCCATTTAGAACTTCACTAATTTTATCAAGTGAATTCTCATTAAGCGGGGTTTTACGTACATCGGATATTGTAAATCGCTTAGATTTTACCTCGGCCTCTCGGTACCAAAAATTTTGGTCCCCGTCTTGTTCCATTAGGACTAAAGTATTCCCGACAATCATGGCTCCTTTATACTTTTCGTACCCCATTTTGATTCCCCCGCTTGAAGGTGAATACTCCCAGTCAACATACCTTTCTAATTTATCTTTTTTTACCACAAAGCAAACACCTTTCAATTCATCCGTAATCGGTCTAAATTTATAGGATAATACCCCCTGATAATCCTCTCTTAGCCAACTCCCCGTTAGTAAACCGTTAAAGAATTCTTCCCTTTGCTCGCGCAAACTGCTTGTCAAAGGTGCTGCCACCTTCACCAACCTCTCCAAAATATAGAAATCATTGTCTTCATCTAAACCGATTAAATAATTTTCGGTGATCCTCGCCTGTATAATCAAGGAACTTGAAATTTTCATTACCCCTGAAGATATCCCCCAACTTTCAAGCCTAACATTTCCTTTTTCTGCGTAAATTTCCCTTACCCCAGAGTCATTGGAGAAGGTTGTTTTAAATAAAATCTCTCCTTCATCCGTAAGTTTCCTCCACCTCCTTGAAATCATTTCCTGAATAAAATTTTTCGGATCTTTTTTTAGAGTTACTATTCCAGCTTGCGAAAGATTTCCGTCCCTTAGAAAAATTTCATCATCATATGTAAAAGTATTTTCATTCTGAAATTTTACCTTTTCATCATCCCAACCCACAGAAATTTTAAAACCTTTCGGTTGTCTCACCCAAGTCCCTAAAAGCGTTTTTCCCTTTTTTTGAATAGAGATTACCGCACCCTTATTAGAAACAAAACCGTCCAGCACCTCTAGGCGGGACTTTTCAGATTTCCAAGAACCGAGTAATTGATTTGTCTCCATCTTTGGTTGTCCTGATAAGTTGATCAAAATAAACATCAGGGAGGAAAGCAGTATTTTTATTCTCATTTTTAAAACTCAATATTCTCTAAAATAATTATTAAATCTGTAAGTAATTTGCCTGATAAAGCTAGTTTTATCTTTTAATATAAAAACTAATTTATCAATAAATTATTATTTAATACGACTAAATGAGTTATACAGGTTTATACCCGAGCATGACAAAAGAGCTTAATTAGTCACACCCAGGAGTTCACCATTTTCTTACCAAGCTTAATAAGCAACACCCATGAGGAGAACCTCTGCCCTAGTTTGTACCAGTAAAGTAGCTATCGATGGATATGCCTTGGACGCAAAGAGCAATAGCAAACTAGCCCGCCTCATTATGGACTGTGATATCACTTGTTGGAGAAACGATGGCAACAATTAGATTAACTGCTAATCTTTCACCTGATTCAACCATTACAAAAAATCGCTCCTTGGTTTTTACCTCACCTTCTTCGCGGCTGAAGTCTAAGCTCTTCAGCATCTGGAACAGTAGTTCCAAATCACCATCCACCTCTACGGTAGCGGCCGTTTCGACGAGTTAGGGATTTCATTAATTCCTAGAAACATTCATATACCCCGTGCTTGACTCAAGACTTAAGGGCTGATCAGCTGAGGAATGAAATGTAATCCATTCGCTTTGGTTATTGGCCTACTGACCTTGGTTGGCTGCGGAGGAGAAACCCAAGATGGTCAGGATATTGGTACGGTCTCTGATAAAAAGCATGAACTTGAAAAATCTCCAAATTCCTTTGATTTGGATGACCCCAAAACTCTTGCCAGGGTCATCGAAGAAGCAATCATCGTCGATAAACTCAAAAATATCGGCGACAAGAATAACATCATTCTTCGTTCCGCCAAAGAAAAGATTCCCTACACGGGTTGGTCGAGGCGAATGCATCCTAATGGTCAAGTTAAGACTTTAATGCAAATTAACCATGGGAGTCCGGACAGATTGATTGAGTGGTACGAGAACGGACAGAAGCAGATGGATGAGATTCACGAGGGAGCCAAGATTCTCACTGTAAAATGGCACAGGAATGGTAATCTTGCAGGGAAAACGAGCTCCCTAAACGCAAAGCACCATGGATTGTGGACCGTATGGCACGAAAATGGCAAAAGGAAGGCCGAGGTGAATTGGAGAAACGGCGAAATGAACGGTCTTCAAACTTTTTGGTATGAGGACGGACAAAAGAAAGAGGAAACTTTTTTTATCAATAGCCTGAAAAATGGAGCTCGTACTGAGTGGTACAAGAATGGGCAAACAAGGTATCAAGCGTATTATATCAAGGGCAGAATGGAGTCTGCCGTGGTGTGGAAACCTAATGCCACGAAATGTCCCATTACATTTATTGATGAAGGAGAAGGGATCATAGTAAATTATAATCAGGATGGAACGGAGATGAACAGGATACCTTTTCCTGGAGGAGCCGGGTTTCAACCCCCTTCAGGTAGACGACATCCAAATAAATTTCAGGCCACTCCTCAAATGCCTTCACCGGCGTATTACGAAAATGGTCAGAGAAGGATAGAGCGAAATATTAAGTACGGCCAAGTCATCTCTGCCATTTCCTGGAAGCCAAATGGGGAAAGATGCAGCATTACAAATATAAATCAAGGTAACGGTATGTTGTGTGAATATCACGAAAATGGGGTGAAAAAAAAGCTACGCAGTTACAGCGGCGGTAATAAGCATGGCTCAGCCTCGAGTTGGTATAAAAATGGACAAAAGCAGGCTGAATCCAATTGGAAGAACCAAAAAAAGAATGGACAATACACCGAATGGTACGAAAACGGGCAGAAAATGGCAGAGAAATACTACTCTCAAAACCAAATCAACGGCACTGCTTCCAGATGGTATAAAAATGGAAAGAAACGCTCGGAATCAAATCATAAAAACGGCATACGCGACGGTGCTTCCAGGTTATGGCATGAAAATGGACAGATATTGGTAGAAGAATTTCATAAAGAAGGTAGGCTTGTTTCAACACAAATAAGGAAACCAAATGGTGAAATTTGCCCGGTAAGTAGAGTGGATAAAAATGGGGATGGTGTTAAAGTTTTTTACAAGACAGATGGATCAGAATCTTCGCGAGCTATTTATAAAAACGGCAAAAGAGTTTTAAGGTAAATTTCCAGGGAAAACTTTTTTCTACCTCTCAAACTTTATCAGTTACATCCAATTAAAGATGAATTTACAGTGTCCTATCCTAGGCTTGCTTAGTGTTGAAAAAGAAAATGTTCTTATTTGATGAACAATCTGCGCAGAATGCACATGATTGCAGGCACCCTTGCCATTCTCTGCATTGTCGGAAACCTTCCCAAAATAGTTGAAGCCTTCAAGATCGATTGGCAAAACGGAATAAGTCTGTTGTCCACCCTCGCAATCGGAGGCTATCTTTTGGGATGTGCAATGGGTGCTATTGTAAATCTCTTTATCGGCTGGATCAGAAAAAAGTAGTCCTTTTAGATCACCCCAAACATACTAACCGCGAGCATTTCTCATAAACCTCAGTATCCATCAAGCATTCAGCTTCCCCAAATTGGAGCCGACGACCGGATTCGAACCGGTGACCCCCTCATTACGA
>MDTB01025077.1_pt1 | contig 13273 bp, 10 predicted proteins | sample 811161 | NCBI WGS metagenome assembly MDTB01 (sample SAMN05326650, study PRJNA326480) | marine metagenome | isolation source: seawater | place: Mediterranean Sea | collected 2009 | reverse complement strand
ATTCTCAAAATGAGCACGCAAATCTACAATTAATATAATTATTAGCAAAAAATAAAATAAATTTTTAGTGAGCTTCCAACCAATTCACACCATAATTAATATCTACAGATAGCGGAACTTCCAATTTGAATACATTTTCCATTTGATATCTAACAATATCAATTACCTGATTAAGTTCAGGCTTAAAAACATCAAAAACTAACTCATCATGAATCTGTAATAGCATTTTACTTTTGATTTTTTTTGAAAAAAATTCTTTTTGAATATTGATCATTGACATCTTTATTATATCTGCGGCACTCCCTTGAATCGGTGCATTTACCGCATTTCTCTCTGCGGCACTTTTTATAATATTATTACTCGAGTTAATATCTCTTAGGATTCTTCTTCTTCCAAGAATAGTTTCAACATATCCCCTATCTCTGGCAAAAGAAATTTGTTTTTCTATAAATTGTTTCAGTTTGGGGTATTTTAAATAATAAGTCTCTATCAGGCTTTTAGATTCTTTTATATTCAAATCTGTTTGATTGCTTAAACCAAATGCAGAAACACCATAAATTATACCAAAATTCACAATTTTTGCATGAGATCTTTGCTGTTTAGTAACCTTATCTAAAGGAATATTGAAGACCGTTGCGGCAGTTGATAAATGAATATCTTCATTTTTTTCAAATGAGCGAATCATATTATCTTCTTTACTTAAAGCAGCAATGACCCTAAGTTCAATTTGTGAGTAATCGGCAGCCATCAAGAAGAAATCTTTATTTCTAGGGACAAATGCTTTTCTAATCTCTTTACCACTGTTTGTCCGTATTGGAATATTTTGAAGATTTGGATTAACACTGCTAAGTCTTCCAGTTGCAGCCACAGTTTGCAAAAAATTTGTGTGAATTCTATGAGTAGATTTTGAAATTTGCTTTGGAAGAGAATTAATGTAAGTATTTAAAAGTTTTGAGATACTTCTATATTTTAAAATTAGTTTTACAAAATCATTATTTTTTGCAAGATTAGATAAAATGTCTTCAGCAGTTGAGTATTGCCCAGTTTTAGTTTTTTTTGGGTTTTTGCTGATTTTCATCTTTTCAAATAATATTTCTCCCAATTGTTTGGGGGAGGATATGTTGAATTCTTCCCCTGATATTTCATAAATATCTTTTTGAATTTTAATCAGCTTTTGGTTAGTTTTTTTTGAAAGATTATTTAAAAATCTAATGTCTAAATTTATACCCTCTATTTCCATTGATGCTAAAACTTTCAGCAAGGGAATCTCAATTTTTTCATAAAGATCTAACTGATTTTTTTTAATTAGGTCAGTGTGTAGTGGTTTATGAAGCTGAAATATCAAATTTGAAATTTCAGGATTTTCAAGCTCCTTAGAATTCTTATTGATTTCAAGACCGAGATATTTTTTTGATAGACTTACTAAGCTATGACTAGCATCAGCATTAATTAAATAGTGAGATAATTGAATATCAAACACTTTACTTTTAACAGAAATATTATGATGTTTTAGTAATTTAACATCAGATTTTAAGTTATAAGAAATTTTTTCACAGTTATTTGAAAAAAAAGATTCAATAAAATTCAAATTTATTTTTGATGTGAGATTTATTTGATACACAATGTCTTTTTGCCAACAAACATAAATTCCTATTAAATCATTTTGATCAGATTTATGCAGTGAGTAGCTTATGGTTTTTTTTCTATTAATTTTTTTTTTAAATAATTCATATGAAATTCCATCTTGAACTTTTTGAATAATTAAATTATTTTCTTTTAATATGATTTCTTTTTCTGAGTTTTCAAACAAGTCAAATTGTCCGCTAGTATTTGTATCAATTTTTTTTTTTGATGTTTTCTGCGTAATTAGAGAATACTAAGTTTAAACTATTATTTAATCTTCTAAACTCTAAATCATTAAATAAGTTTTTTGTTTCTTCAAACTCACTAACACTGAGTTTAAAATCTTCAATTTTAAAGTTTATTGGTACATCTGTAATAATTGTTGCAAGTTTTTTGGATAAAATTCCAAGTTCTTTGTTTTGTTCAACTTTTTCCTTGATTTTTCCTTTCAATTGATGAGTATTTTCAAGCAAACCTTCTAATGATCCAAACTCATTTATAAATTTTTTTGCAGTTTTGTCTCCGACACCAGGGAGGCCAGGAATATTATCAACAGAATCTCCTTTCATTGCTAAAAAATCAACGACTTGCGAAGTTCTATTTATTTCAAACTTTTTCAACACTTCATCAATTCCCCAAGTTTCATATCCTCCTCCAAAAACTGGTCTATACATATATATATCTTTTTCAACTAATTGTGCAAAATCCTTGTCAGGGGTAACCATATAAGTTTCAAGATTTTTCTGTTTTGCTTTTTTTGCAAGTGTTCCAATTATATCATCAGCTTCATAACCTTCTTTCACAACTGTGGTAATATTTAATGATTTTAGAATTTTTTCTATGTACGGAACAGCTATCTTAATTGCTTCTGGAGTTTCATCTCTATTTGCTTTATATTCTTTGAAAATTTTGGTTCTGTCATGACTACCTCCTTTGTCAAAACAGACAGCAATATAATCTGGTTTTTCTCTTTTAATAACATCAAAAAGAGAATTAGTAAAACCCATAATAGCTGAAGTGTCAATTCCCTTTGAATTTATTCTTGGATTTTTGATAAATGCATAGTATCCCCGAAAAATTAAAGCATATGCATCAACGAGAAAAAGCTTTTTTTTTGTTTCCAAATATTAGTTATTAATAAAATTCATTCAATTTAAATCCTTAGTTAGCAAGATTTTGATTTGCTAGGATTTTTTTGGTCATGAATGCATATATCACAAGAAATAAAAAGCAAATCACTGCTACCCAATAGGATGTTATTATTCCAAAAATATCAGCAAGTTTTCCTTGAAGTGGAGGTATAATGGCACCCCCTAAAATCATCATAACTAAAAAAGAAGAGCCTTGTGAAGTGTATTTTCCTAGACCAGTAATACTAAGAGAGAAAATACAAGGCCACATGATTGAACAAAATAAACCACCTGTAAGAAAAGCAAACAAAGCAATTTGCCCTGAACCAAATATTCCTACTAACATAGCTATTACCCCCAAGAAACTAAAAATCCCCATCATTTTAAGGGCATTATCTTTTGCATAATAAAACCCAATAATTTGAATAATAATTAATAAAGAAAAAATTCCAATTTCAGAAATTGTGAGAGGATTACTAAATAGATTTACTGCAATTACGACACCAAAAGCAATAAAAGGGGTTAAAACCAATAATATCTTTTTTAAAGATTTTGATATATCAAATGCTCCAATTGACCCTGTCCATCTTCCAATCATCAATCCGCCCCAATATAATGCAATATATTTTGCACTTTGTGCTTCGTCAAGAACAGGAAGACCAATAGCGTTTAGGCCTTCACCAATATCTGCTTTTAGCAATTCTCCCAAATTACTTTGAATTGTTACCTCAACCCCGACATAGGTAAAAATTGCTAACATACCCCAAGCCAGTTGAGGGTATTTTAGAGCCCCCCATCCATCAGAATTTTTGGTAGCCGAAAAATATGCTCTAAAAACTAATGCAAACACAGATAAAAGACAAATTACAGTTAGTATGAGTCTTATTATTTCTAATTTTTCAACAGATCTGTTCTCAAAAGCAGGAGTGTAAGAGTAGAAAATCCAGCCAAAACATAGAGTCATGATAATAGTCATGATAATAAGCATGGTTTTGGCTTTATTGGCAGACTCAAATGGTTCATCATTTTTTGCATCCGGAAGATTTTTTGAAACATAAAAAAATATTGCTACTAACCCAAAAGCAACAGCAACTGCAATGTATAATCCTTGAACTGAGCTTAGTTTAATAATATCCCAATTAACTTCAGAGGCGGACCCAAATAGTACAAAGGCGATTAGTATTGGACCAATGGCAGTGCCAAAAGAATTGACCCCACCAGCTAAATTTAGTCTATTCGAGCCAGTTGAAGGATCACCAAGAGATACGGCAAAAGGGTTTGCAGCTGTTTGCTGAAGTGAAAAACCCAAGCCGATAATGAATAATGCAATAAGAACATAATAAAAAACCTGAGTATCTCCTTGTTGAGCACCGTTAACTGAAGGGTACATTATTAAAGCCCCAAAAATGGAAATTATTAAACCATAAATTATACCTTTTTTATATCCCCAATTATTTAAAATATCTTTTTTAGAATAGCTTGACCAAATAAATAATACTAAAGCACCAATGAAATAAGCTCCATAAAATGCAAATTCGACAAGTTGAGCTTGAAATTGATCTATCTGAAAATAGGTTTTACAAAATGGAATAAAAACCCCATTTGAGGCCCCAAAAAATCCCCAAAAGAAAAATACTGATATGAGGGTAAATAACGCTGGATTATTTTGATTTTTCATAATTTAAGTAAGGTTAGTTTGTATATCCTAAATTAATAAAAACATAGCTATAAATTGATTCTTAATTTTCAAAGATTTTAACAATATTATCTAAATAATTGATTAACATTGTTTTAACAGAAAATTTTATGAAAATATTATCTTTGTATATATTAATTAAACAGATTTATGGCCAGATTTGGAGACTTGATTAATGTTGAGGTCCCTGTTCTTTTAGAATTTTTTACTGAATGGGATGAGACTTCTAAAAATATGCATGCTGTTATTAAAGATGTTGCTGCTGCTTTAGGGGATAAGGCTAAAATAATTAAAATTGATGTTGAAAAAAATAAAGAACTTGCTGATGCTCTAAGAATTAAAGGTGTTCCAACATTTATTATATACAAAAGCGGAGAGATGAAATGGCGACAAATTGGTGAAGAAAATGCAAATACTCTTATTAATAGAGTAAAAAAGTTCCTCTAACTATAAAAAAAGATCCAAGTAAGAATTAAATTCGTTTAAGACTTCTTCATAATATTCCTCACTTTCATGAGATAAAATTGTTTCCACTAAAGATCTGTACCTTTCAATATCTGTATAAATTAGTTCGGAATAACGAATTTTATTACTTTCTGATAATCCACTGAAATAGAATAATTTTTCTTGATATTTTGAAGAAATAAGTGTGAAAATTTTTCTTGCTTTTTGGTTATCTTTTAGTAAATAATAGGAATCGATAAATGGCTCTAATAAAGTATAATATCCATAATCTTCAATTGGTAGTTTTTTCATGGTTAAATCTAATAGCTTTAATGCCTTATCCTTTTTATCTTCAATTATTAATTGTTTGATTAATCTTGAAATATTTCCCCGATATGTTATACTATTTTTTCTGGATTCTTCATCTAAATAAATATTATTTTCATCTTCATTCCCCCAACTCCATTTTTTGATAATTTCTGTCATTTTTTCAGTGTCAACTCTTCCCATTTCATATGGGTTTTGAGGGTTTATTTTAGTCCTTATGGGGATTAATTTATAACACATTCCCTCCAGTTGAAGGTAATTTTTCATCCAAATGTAATCCTCATCAGAAAATGCTCCACCGGTAAAATAAATTGGACGTTTCCAATCATTATTTGAAATTATATCCAGCATCAATAATCTATTTTTATAAATAGCTTGGGATTTGATTTTAATAATAATCTCATCTTCAATCAATGATTTATCGGATTCATTAACCAGCCCGTTTTCAATAATATTACTTTTATTGACTAGAATTTTAACATTTTCTGTAGGTAAAAAATTTGCATTTAAATCTTGGGATCTGAAACTAGAAATATCATAACCTTGCTGCTTTAAAATTTCGCCATATTTATACTTCTTTTCATCTTTTGTGATAAAATCCATAATTAGATTTAACTCTATAGTATCATTAGTTATTTCCTCCTTAATAATATAATCTCGAGTACCATGTCTATACTTGTCATGTGTTAGATTTGAAGGTATTGGGTCACTCTCGTATGCTTTTCTTTTCATTTGATCGATATACCAATCAGTACTCAATAGACTTGTATTTACCACTCTAACATCTGTACGAATACCTTCAATTTCCTGTGCATACCATAATGGGAATGTGTCGTTATCCCCAATTGTAAATAAAATTGCATTTGGATCACATGAATTCAAATAATTTTTTGCCATAGAAAGTGCCGTATATCTTCCACTTCGATCATGATCATCATAATTATTAGACAATAAATTTACAGGGACAGCAATTAAACAAATTAAAAAGGATATTATATGAGAAAATCTAATTTTTAGTGATGCAAATAATTTTGATATATAAAATCCGCCAAGACCAATAAACATGCAAAAAACGTAAAACGAACCAACTAAAGAATAGTCTCTTTCTCGTGGCTCAAAGGGACGTACATTTGTATAAACTTGAATAGCTATTCCTGTAAAAATGAAGAATGTAAGAAAAATCCAAAAATGCTCTTTATTTGTTTTGTATAAGAAATAACACCCTAAAAGGCCAAGAAATAGAGGGAGAAGAAAATAAGTATTTCTACCTTTGTTATTAAGAACATCAGAGGGTAAATTTTTTTGCGAAATACCCAAGATAATTTCATCTAAAAAATTTATTCCAGTAATCCAATTTCCGTGAAGATCCATTTTACCTTGAAGATCATCTTGTTTTCCAGAAAAGTTCCACATAAAATATCTTAAATACATATAACCAATTTGATAATCAATTAGGTAGTGCAAATTAGAAAGTAAAGAAGGTTTTTTTATTTCCAAAAATTGGCCATATTGCTTTAAGAAATTATGAAAATCTTCATAGTCAATATTTCCTGTATTAATTTCATTTTTAAAATCATTTACAAGAGTTTTAATACTTTCTTCATTTTTGTAATTAAGTTTTATATTAAAATCAAGAAATCCAGTATAGTTTAAATAGTTTTTTGCATGTTCAGAACTCCACATCCTTGGTAGAAATGAAGCATGTTTGGAATTAAAGTTTTGAATTGCGTTCTTATAATCATTAACAATTATATATTTCCCATTAATAAAATCTTTTTCATATTTAGGGTTGTCATCCTTGTAAGGCTTTATCTTATCCAATCCAGAGTATTGATCGGTAAATAGCGGTCCATAAAACAAATAAGTTTTTGGATATTGTTCTAGATTATAATAAGCTAGCAATTCTCTTGCGTTCGAGGGGTTGTTTTCATTAACTACTACATTTGCATTGGCTCTAATTGGCAGGATTAGCCACGAAGAGAAGCCGATTAGAATAAATAATATGCAAAGAATAAATGTATTTGTATTTATTAGTTTTTTCTTTTCTGTGTACCTTATTAAATAAATGAAGAAAAAAACAAGAATTACAAATGCTATTAAAGTACCAGAGTTGAATGGTAAACCAATATTATTTACAAAAAATAATTCCATTGAGCTAAAAAACTTCAATGTTGATGGAAGTAATAGTTTGAAAATTCCCATTAGTATAATTACTCCAATTATATTCGCAATTACAAAACTGTAAACAGGCCCAACAGAGTATTTTTCAAAAATTTCCTTGTTTTTTTTGAAATAAAAAATCAAAAATAGCCCAGGAATTGTCAGTAAGCCCATAAAATGAACCCCAAATGACAAACCAATAACGAATGAGATTAAAATGAGCCACTTATTTCCTCTACTTTGATCCATATCTCTTTCCCATAACAAACCTAGAAATATCAGTAATGACATTATTAACGTTGCCATTGCATAAACTTCGGCTTCAACAGCGTTAAACCAAAAGCTATCTGTAAAAGCAAAAGACATAGAGCCAATAAAAGCAGGCCCAAAAATTTTAAGTTTATTTTGATCAAGGTTTAGATTTTTTAAAAGAATTCTAGAAATTAGCAATGATATAGTCCAGAACATGATTGCAATAGAAAGGGCACTGGCAAAACCACTCATTAAGTTCATAGTGAAACCAATACTTTCTGCATTTAAAGCAAAAATTGAAAATATTGCTCCTAGCATCTGATAGAGTGGTGCTCCTGGTGGGTGCCCAACCTGAAGCTTAGAGGAAGTAGTAATATACTCGCCAGTATCCCAAAAACTTACAGTGGGCTCAGCTGTTAAATAGTAGACTGTAAAAGAAATTAAAAAGCATAACCAGCCTAAATAAAAGTTCCAATTTTTGTAACTAGTCACAGTCATAAATTTTTTCCCAAATTTATTAATAAATAATTTAGAAAATATGCCATCAAACTTAATTAAAGAAATTATTATTGTTGAAATAAAAATTATTTTAAATTTGCAACCTCAATTGGCCTATGGTGTAACTGGCAACACGTCTGGTTTTGGTCCAGAAGAGTCTAGGTTCGATCCCTAGTAGGCCAACAAGTAGCAAACATGCAATAAATATTTTATTGTATATTTGCGTCACTGATTAATTAAAGAATTATGAGGGGACCTATAAGTCCCCTCTTTTTATAGAATTATGTTACAATATAAACTTAAAGAAATTTTAGAAGATTGCTTTGATAGTAGAGATGATTTATTCCTTATTGATTTTAAGGTTGTTAATTCAAATGATGTAATAATAACTGTTGATGGTGACAATGGTGTAGCAGTGGAAGATTGTATTTATATTAGTAGGTTCGTCGAATCACAATTGGATCGTGATGATTATGATTTTTCATTGGAAGTAACTTCTTGTGGCGCTTACTCAGATCTAGTAAATTTAAGGCAATATAAAAAACATTTGGGCAGGGTTTTATCTATTAGAACTCTCAAGGATAGCTATGAGGGTAAGTTAACAGAATTGAATAAAAACTCGATTGTTTTAAATTGGAAACAAAGAGAGCCAAAAAAAATTGGAAAAGGAAAGATAACGGTTGAAAAATATGTAGATATAGACTTTATCGATATAACCAAAGCCAAAGTAAAATTAAAAATTTAACGATATGGACAATATAACCCTCATTGAATCATTTGCTGATTTTAAAGATGATAAACTAATTGATAGAGTAACTTTAATGGCAATTTTAGAAGAAGTTTTTAGAGGTGCCCTAAGAAGAAAATTTGGAGATGATGAAAATTTTGATGTTATCATTAATCCAGATAAGGGTGATTTAGAAATTTGGAGGAATAGAATAGTTGTTGAAGATGGTAATGTGGAGGACGAAAATTTAGAAATTGAACTTACTGAGGCAAGGAAAATTGAACCTGATTTTGAAGTTGGTGAAGATGTTTCTGAAGAAGTAAAGTTAGTTGATCTTGGTAGAAGAGCTATTTTAGCATTAAGACAAAATTTAACATCGAAACTTCATGAACATGATAATAGCAATGTATACAAGAAGTTTAAGGAATTAGAGGGAGAAATATACAGTGCTGAGGTGCATCATATAAGACACAAGGCAATAATATTATTAGACGATGAAGGCAACGAAATTATTATGCCGAAGGATAAGCAAATTCCCTCTGATTTTTTTAGAAAGGGTGATAATATTAGAGGTGTGATTGAAAGTGTTGAGTTAATTGGAACAAAGCCTTCAATTATACTATCGAGAACTTCTCCCTTATTTTTGGAAAAATTATTTGAACAGGAAATTCCTGAGGTTTTCGATGGATTGATTACAATTAAAAAAGTGGTTAGAATTCCTGGCGAAAAAGCTAAGGTTTCTGTTGATTCCTATGACGACAGAATTGACCCAGTTGGTGCCTGTGTTGGAATGAAAGGGTCAAGAATTCATGGAATTGTTAGGGAATTGGGAAATGAAAATATTGATGTAATAAATCATACTAATAATCTCCAATTGTTTATTTCCAGAGCCTTAAATCCAGCTAAATTAAATTCAATGAAAATTGATGATGAAAATAAAAGGGTAGAAGTTATCCTGAATCCAGATGAAGTAAGTAAAGCCATTGGAAGAGGCGGGCATAACATTAGACTTGCGGGTCAGTTAACAGGATATGAAATTGATGTATTTAGGGAGGGAGTAGAAGAAGATGTAGAACTTACAGAATTTTCAGATGAAATAGAATCATGGATTATTGAGGAGCTTGCAAAAGCTGGTCTAGACACAGCTAAAAGTGTTTTAGAACAGGATGTAAATGATTTGGTAAAGAGAACTGATTTGGAAGAGGAAACAATTAACGATGTACTTCGGATTTTAAAAGAAGAGTTTGAAGATTAAATTTTTTAAATGTCAAAAACAATAAGACTAAATAAAGCTTTAAGAGAGTTAAATATTTCAATTGATAGAGTAGCAGACTTTTTATCCTCAAGAGGACATTCTATTGAAAAGAGACCTACTACCAAGATATCACAAGAATTATATAACTTGTTGTGTGACGAATTTCATGTTGATGCTGATAAAAAAATTGCATCACAAGAAGCTGTTGAAGCTAAGAATAAACAAAAACAAGAATTAAAGGAAAATCAAGAAAATTTAGTTTTAAAAATAAAAAAAGAGAACGAGGTAATCAGAGCTTCATCTAAAGTAGTTCAGTTTAAAAAACTAGGAAAAATTGATTTGGAAAAAAAATCATCTGAAAGTAATGATAGCAATATTGATGAAAAAAATTCAGCTGATAAGCCTAATGCTGTCATAACTAAAAAAGATAATTACAAAACCCTTTCAGGCTTAAAATCCACGGGTGTGACAATTGATTTGGACAAATTTAAAAAAAATGAACAGCCTAGCGTTCAGCCGAAGTCTAAGAGAAGAAGGAAAAGAATTTTATCTAAAGGCATTGACAGTAACCCCAAAGGATTAATCTCTCCAAATAATAAATTTAAAAACAATCCTAAAAATATAACTAAAGAAGAGCCAAGTGAGGAAGAGGTTCAGCAGCAGATCAAAGAAACACTTGAAAAACTTCAAGGAAAATCTTCAAAGGGAAAAGCAGCAAAATACAGAAAAGACAAAAGGGATCAACATAAGCTGAAAACTGAAGAGGAATTAGCTGCCATTGAAAAAGCAAGTAAAATTTTAAAGGTAACTGAGTTTGTCACAGCTAATGAGTTAGCTACAATGATGGATGTTTCTACAACTGAAATTATTTCTGCTTGTATGACCCTTGGAATGATGGTAACTTTGAACCAAAGACTAGATGCGGAGACTTTATCAATTGTGGCTGAAGAGTTTGGCTTTAAGGTTGAATTTATTACAGCTAAAATTGAGGAAGAAATTGAAGAAATAGAGCATAATCCTGAGGATCTTATTATAAGACCAGCAATAGTTACCGTTATGGGTCATGTAGATCATGGTAAGACTTCTTTGCTTGATTATATTAGAAAGGAAAATGTAATTGCAGGTGAATCAGGTGGAATTACGCAGCACATAGGCGCTTACTCAGTTGAATTACCCAAAGGAGAAAAAATTACTTTTTTAGACACTCCTGGCCACGAAGCATTTACAGCTATGAGAGCAAGAGGTGCACAGGTAACTGATTTAGTTATTATTGTGATTGCCGCTGATGATGATATAATGCCCCAAACTAAAGAAGCTATTTCTCATGCCCAAGCCGCTGCAGTCCCAATTGTAATTGCAATTAATAAAATTGATAAGCCTGATGCTAACCCCGATAAAGTAAAAGAAAGCTTATCTAATATGAACTTATTAGTAGAGGATTGGGGAGGTAAAATTCAGTCTCAAGATATTTCTGCATTAAAAGGGGATGGTGTAAATGAATTATTAGAAAAGGTTTTGTTAGAAGCTGAACTTCTGGAGTTAAAATCCAATCCAATGATTGACGCAAGTGGCTCAGTTATTGAGGCATTGTTGGACAAAGGAAGGGGTTACGTTTCTACTGTCCTGGTTCAATCTGGCACATTAAAAGTTGGAGATTTTGTCTTAGCCGGCAAGAATAGTGGAAAGGTGAAAGCTATGCAAGATGAAAGGGGTAATGATGTTAAATCAGCAGGCCCATCGGTTCCAGTTTCTATTTTAGGCTTAGACGGAGCACCTCAGGCGGGGGACAAGTTTTCTGTCTACAAAGATGAGAGAGAAGCAAAACAAATTGCAACTAAGAGGGATCAACTTCAAAGAGAACAAACTGTTAGGACACAAAAACAACTTACGCTTGACGAAATTGGAAGAAGAATAGCTATTGGGGAATTCAAAGAGTTTAATATAATACTAAAAGGAGATGTTGATGGCTCTGTTGAGGCATTAATAGATTCTTTTCAAAAACTATCAACTGAAGAAATTCAGGTAAATATTATTCATAAGGCAGTTGGAGCAATCACTGAAAGTGATGTTTTGTTAGCTTCAGCTTCAGATGCTATTGTAATAGGATTCAACGTGAGACCTATGGGGAATGCAAGACAAATTGCGGACAAAGAACAAATTGATATCAGAACATACTCAATAATATATGATGCTATAAATGACATCAAAGATGCAATGGAAGGCATGCTATCTCCTGATTTCAAAGAAGAGATAACGGGATATTGTGAAATTAGAGAAACATTTAAAATTTCTAAAATTGGAACTATTGCAGGATGTATGGTAACCAAAGGTAAAATTCTAAGTAACTCAGAGATAAGATTGATAAGAGATGGTGTAGTGATTTACACTGGTTTATTGTCCTCACTTAAAAGATTTAAGGATGATGTTAAGGAGGTTTCTAAAGGCTATGATTGTGGGCTTCAAGTAAAGGATTACAAAGATTTAAAAATTGGGGATCAGGTTGAGGCTTTTGTAAATGTTGCTGTAAAAAAGAAAATTTAATTTTCTCTAATTTATTTTAATTTACTATTCATAGAGTTTATCAATTTAGTTGGTTTAAAGATAAATGCATTTGGATATTTTTTTCTTACTTTTAAAATTCCTCTTTCAGCTTCAATTAGGGTGTAATAATTACCAATCCAAATTTTATAATTTGGGGCCTCATATTGGATAGTTACCGAAGTATCTTTAAACAAAATTTTATATTCATTAATTATATTTTCTGCTAGATTTCTTTCACCACTAAAAATTTGAATTTTATAATTTTCAATTTCAGAATTTACCTCTTTTTTTAACTCAATTAATTTTTTAAGGGTAGTGTCCATATTTATTGTCACTTTTCCGTCTTGCGAAAATAAATTTTTGCTAAAAATTAGTAGTAAAAACCACAAAAAAATTAGCCTAAAATCTAAATTTTGATTGTTAAAAAACAGCATATAAAAAAACTATTATTTAGAATGAATATAAATTACGTTTTATTGATTAATATTACTAAATTTATAAATAAAATAAACATAATACGCCTTATTTTTGTGCAAGATTTTAACAGGTGTTTTTTTTGAATGAATTCAAAAATATTTAGAAGATTCTTTTTTACAAATTTGTTTAATCATTCTAAGACT
>MDTB01117439.1_pt1 | contig 13274 bp, 5 predicted proteins | sample 811161 | NCBI WGS metagenome assembly MDTB01 (sample SAMN05326650, study PRJNA326480) | marine metagenome | isolation source: seawater | place: Mediterranean Sea | collected 2009 | reverse complement strand
TTTTTTGATGCCTTTTTTTAACATCATCTCTACAATTAACATTCTATTAATTTCATTCGTTCCCTCGTAAATTCTAGATATTCTAGCATCTCTATATGCAGGTTCTACTAATGTGTCTGCGGAATATCCCATTCCTCCATGTATTTGGATTGCTTCATCAGATACATATTGGATCACTTCAGATCCATGTACTTTCATAATTGCACATTCTACAGCATAACTTAATAACGATTGTAATTTAGCTTCAGTTTTTTCTATGCCATCTTTTTTGAGTTCTTCAATTTTACATTCAATATCATTGCCAGCCCTATAAAGGGCAGCATTTGAACAGTAAATTTTTGTAGCCATATTTGCCAATTTTTCTTTTATGGCACCATAATGAATAATGCTATTTTTAAATTGTTTTCTTTGCATGGCATAGTCTAAACTTAGATTCAGTACCTTAACAGCAGCTGAAGTGGTGGCAGCACATAGTTTAATTCTTCCTACATTTAAAGAATTCATAGCAATTTTAAATCCTCCATTTCTTGTGCCTAATATTTGATTTACAGGTACTTTAGTGTTTTCATAAAATACTTGTCTTGTAGAGGAGGAGTTTAATCCTAACTTTTTTTCTTCTTCACCTAGAGTAATCCCTTCGGATTTAGATTTTTCTAACACAAATCCAGTGATATTTTCATCATTTTCAATTCTCGCAAAGACAATAAAAACTTCTGAAAATCCAGCGTTACTAATCCAAATTTTTTGACCGGTAATTTCGTAGTTTTTTGCTGTATTATCTAGTTTTGCTATTGTCTTTCCAGCGTTTGCATCAGATCCTGCACTGGGTTCAGTTAAGTTGTAACATGATAGCCATTCTCCTGAGGCTATTTTGGGTAAGAATTTTCTTTTTATCTCCTCACTACCATAATATAATATAGGATAAGTTCCAATTCCAGTATGTGCCCCATATGCTGTTGCTACAGAGCCAGAATAGCAACTCATTTCACCACAAATTAGCATAGATAGATTAAAGCCCATACCAAATCCTCCATATTCTTCAGGTATATTAAGACCTAATAATCCCATTTGGCCAGCTTTTTTCATAATACTTTCGACTAAATCATAATTATGATTTTCTAGTTCTCTTACATGTGGATAAATTTCTTTTTCCACAAATTCTCTAGTAGCTTCTAGCATTTGTTTTGATGTTTCATCAAATTCTTGTGTAATAAAAACATCTTGAAAAGCAGTTTCTTTCACTAAAAATTCTCCACCTATTTTTTCTTTATTCATATCTTTTTGATTAGTTTAATAATTCAAAAATTCCAGCTGCACCTTGACCTGTTCCTATACACATAGTGACCATTCCGTATTTTTGTTTTCTTCTTCTCATTTCATTTAATAATTGTACTGTTAATTTAGCGCCAGTACAGCCAAGAGGATGTCCAAGTGCAATGGCTCCACCATTTACATTTATAATATCAGGATTCAAGTTAGCTTCTCTTATGACAGCTATTGATTGACACGCAAATGCTTCATTAAGCTCAATTAAATCAATATCATTTAGAGACATGTTTGCTTGTTTTAATGCCTTAGGAATTGCTTCTACTGGACCAATACCCATATGTTTTGGCTCTACCCCACATACAGCATAGCTTTTTAGTTTGGCAATTGGATTCAAATTCAGTTTAGTTACCATTTTTTCAGACATTAGCATAACAAATGCAGCACCATTTGATGTTTGAGAAGAATTGCCAGCTGTAACTGTTCCTCCTTGAGCAAAAACGGGCTTTAATTTTGCTAGTTTCTCAATTGTTGTGTCTCTTCTAGGTCCTTCATCTTGCTTCAATAAATGTGTTCTTTCTTCTCTTTTATTTTCTTTATTTAGAAATACTTCGCTGATTTCATAAGGAATAATATCATCTTTAAATAAATGATTGTCCAACGCTGAAATCGCCTTCATATGAGAATGGTAGGCAAATTCATCCTGAGAATCTCTACTAATATTATATTTCTTTACAATTGCTTCTGCAGTTGTTCCCATGCCCCAATACCAATCTGGATGTTGTTTGGCCACCTCTAAATTTGGAACAATTCTCCATCCTCCCATGGGTATTGTAGACATAGTTTCTACACCACCTGCTAATATACATTGTCCCATTCCTGATTTAATTTTGGCTGTTCCAATTGCAATTGTCTCTAAACCAGATGAACAATATCTATTAATAGTCATACCTGGAACTTTAACAGAATTTAATCCAATTAAAGAAATCATCCTTCCTATATTTAATCCTTGTTCTGCTTCTGGGGTTGCATTTCCTACAATAACATCATTAATTAATTCTTTATCTAGTTGAGGCAGTTTATTAATCATTTTATCAATTAATCCTGCTCCTAAATCATCAGCTCTAGTAAAGTGTAGTTTTCCTTTTTTTGAACGACCTATTGCGGTTCTATATGCTTGTACAATATATACTTCTTCCATGTTTAATTTCTTAATGGTTTTCCTTTTTCTAACATATGTTTTATCCTATCTAATGTTTTTGTTTCTCCACATAGCGATAAAAATGCTTCTCTTTCCAGGTCTAAAAGGTATTGTTCAGAAACGTTTGTAGGACTTGATAAATCACCACCACATAAAACATACGCTAATTTTTCACATAGTAATTTTTCATGCTCTGTAATGTAATTTCCTTCTCTGAAACTATCTGCTCCGACAAGAAACATACCCAGACCTTCTTTACCTAAAACTTTAATATTAGCTCTTTTTATAGGTTTGGTGTAGCCTATACTATCTAGCCAAATAACTTTTTGTTTAGCATCTTCAATAAGTTTGTTCGTATTAACTGTTACAGAATCTTTCCCATGTGAAAGATAACCTAGTTCAAATGCTTCATATGCGGATGTTGCTACTTTTGCTTGACCTATATTAATAAAGTATTCTTTTAGTCTCGGTAATTCAATATCACCATTATAATATAAATCAGAAGCTCTTAATGCCATTTCTTTAGTTCCTCCTCCACCTGGAATTAAACCTACACCTAGTTCTACAAGCCCAATATATGTCTCTGCAGCACATTGCACAGCATCAGCATGTAACATAAATTCACATCCACCTCCCAAAGTAAGACCATGGCTTGCAGCAACAACGGGAATATTAGAGTATCGAATTTTCATAGATGTATTTTGAAAAGTTTCAATTGCCTTGTTTAGAAGGGTCCATTCTTGCTCCACAATTAATGTAAATATCATGCTAATGTCAGCTCCGGCAGAAAAATGCTCTCCTTGATTACCTAAAACGACCCCTTTAAAATTCTTTTCACCTAATTCAAGTCCTTTTTGAATGCCTTCAATAACATCCTGACCAATACTATTAAGTTTGGTGTGAAATTCAATATTTAATACATCATCACCAATATCAATTAAAGAAACTCCATTATTTTTCCAAATTAATGATTTTGACCTCAGATTATCTAATGTTATTACTTTATTTAAAGTTGGAATATTAGTATGTTGTTCTTTACTGATATTATAGTATTTTTTATTCCCTTCTTCAACTGAATATAGTGTTGATTGAGATTTAGTTAGGTGCTTAATCCATTCAGGGATTTGAAGATTTTCTTTTTCCATTAAATCAACACCTTCTTTTAGTCCTATAGCATCCCACATTTCAAAAGGACCCATTTTCCAGCCAAATCCAGCACACATTGCTGCATCTATTTTATATATTTCATCTGAAATTTCAGGTATTCTATGGGATACATATGCAAACATAAATGCAAACATCTTTTGATAAAATAAAGATGCTTTGTCTTCACCTTGTATTAGTATAGGTAATCTATTTTTTAGGTTGTTTATTTTTTTAACTTTTGATATAGTATCAAAATTTGATCGTTTTTTTTCTCTATACTCAAATGTTTTTAAATTGAGAGATAAAATTTTTCTTTTACCTTTGGAATCTCTTTCTTTTTTATAAAAACCTTGTTGAGTTTTATCGCCCAGCCATTTTTTATCTAACATTTTTGTGATAAATAATGGTAATTGAAATATATTTCTTTGTTCATCATTTTTGCAATTATTATACACACCTTGTGCTACACTATTAAGAGTATCTAGTCCTACTAAATCAGATGTTCTAAATGTTGCTGACTTGGGTCTTCCTATAATTGGTCCAGTTAATGAGTCAATTTCTTCTACTGACATATCTAATGTTTCGCTAAGTTTAAAGAGTGCTGCTATGCCGGCAACACCAATTCTATTGGCTATGAATGCAGGTGTATCTTTACATAATACAGTAGTTTTTCCTAGAAATTTTTCGCCATAATGCATCAGAAATGAGATTAATTCAGTACTGGTTTTTGTTGACGGAATAATTTCAAGAAGTTTTAAATATCTCGGTGGGTTAAAAAAGTGTGTGCCACAAAAGTGTGTACAAAAATCATCACTTCGGCCTTCTATCATTTTGTTAATAGGTATTCCAGATGTGTTAGAGCTGACAATAGTTTCGGGAGTTCTATATTCTTCTATTTTTTGAAATAATTGTTGTTTAATTTCAAGATTTTCTATTACGACTTCTATAATCCAATCAACATCACTAATTTTAGAAATATCATCTACTAAATTCCCTGTTTTTATTCTACTTGAAAAAGATTTTAGGTAGATTGGTGATGGTTTTGATTTCAAAGTATTTTTTAATGCATCATTGACAATTCTATTGCGGACTAAATTGTTTTCTAAAGTTAAACCACTGTTAGATTCTATTGCATTAAGAGTTTTAGGTATAATATCCAACAATAAAACTTCCACTCCTATATTAGCAAAATGGCATGCAATTCTAGAGCCCATAATACCAGACCCAATTATAGCTACTTTATTTATATTCTTCCACTTCATTTTTCCTTTTTTGTTTACAGTTTATTAATGTTTTTTAATTATAGATGTTTTTACAAATCTCATTATACTTATCTAAAATATTTTTTCTTCTTAACTTCATTGTTGCAGTGAGTTCACCTCCATCTACTGACCAAGGGTTAGGCAGGATTTTAAACTTTTTTATTCTCTCATATTGATTAAAAAAGTTATTATATTGTTCTACTTCTCTGTTGTATTTTTCTATCACTTTTTTATTGCTTACTACCTCTTTTAAGTTTGTGAAAGTCACATTGTGTTTTTTACACCAGAATCTCAACCCATCTTCTGAGGGAACTATTAAAGCTGCTGGATGTTTTTCACCTTCACCTATAACCATAATTTGCTCAATCATTCTAGATTCTTTGAATCGATTTTCCATGACTTGAGGTGCAATATATTTCCCCCCCGAAGTTTTAAAAATTTCTTTTTTTCTGTCGGTTATTTTTAAATACTTTCCTTCCACTAACTTGCCAATATCACCTGTATGAAACCATTCTCCATTCATTACCTTTGAGGTTTCTTTTGGTTTGTTATAATATCCCATCATTACATTAGGACCTTTAATTGTAATTTCTCCTTCTCCCTCTCTCATTCCTTTTTCATGCACTAGTTTAAGGGTCACTCCAGGTATTACAGTGCCAACAGTTCCATAATATGCATTTGAGGTATGTGCTAAATTCACCGATATGACTGGTGAAGTTTCGGATAAACCATATCCTTCTAGTATTGGCATTTGTGCTGCAGTAAATATTCGTGCAATTCTTTCTTGTAAAGCTGAGGCACCTGAAACAATAAACCTAATTCTACCACCTACCGCTTCGCGCCATTTTTTAAATATAATTTTATTAGCTATAGAGAGTTGTAATTCATACCAAAACCCATTTTTTCTATTATATTCATGTTTTAACCCTAATTCTACTGCCCAGAAAAATAATTTTCTTTTCACCCCTGACAATTCAGATCCTTTGGCTAATATTTTGTCATATACTTTTTCTAGTAATCTAGGTACTGTAGGCATAATTGTAGGTTTAATTTCTTTTAAATCATCACCAAGTGTTTCTAGGCTTTGCGCATAATAAATAGAAACACCTTTAAACATATAAAAGTATTCTATCATTCTCTCAAACACATGGCAAAGTGGTAAAAAACTAATTGCTCTATCATGTAAGTCTATAGGTAATTTATTTTTAAGTGTTGTAATTTGACTAATTACATTTTTATGACTTAACATGACTCCCTTGGGATGACCAGTAGTTCCAGAAGTGTATATTAATGTAAAAAGATCACTTTCATTGATTGTGTCTTGTATTTGCTTCATTTGTTCTAGCTTTGGATTTATTACTCCTTTTTCAATAATTTCTAACCAATTTGTTACATTTTCAATTTTTGAAAAAGAAATAATATGTTTTAAGCAATCTATCTCGGCATCTAATCCTTTTATGTTATTGTAAATCTCTTCAGATCCTACAAATATCATTTTAGCTCCGCAATCATTGATAATGTATTTATATTCGGAACGGGTAATATTAGGATATATTCCTACATTAATAGCCCCGATTTTATTAATACCCATATCAATTAAGCTCCATTCAGGACAATTCCCAGATATTATACCGATTTTATCGTTTTTAGTAACTCCCATATTTAAAAGTCCATATGCAATATTGTTAGTGGTTTGAATATATTCGTCCGTACTATATGTTCGCATTTTGCCATTTCTTTTTACGGCTAACATGTCCTTTTTAGGAAATAATTTGTGGTATCTTTCAGCGAGTGTAAATAGTTTTATCTTTTCCATAGTCAATATAGGGGGTGTTTGTTATACCTTTCAATCTAATAAAAATATCTCAAATATCAATGGTTATTAACAACCTATTAAATTGTTTAAAAATATTTTATATTTTATAGACATTAAGAGATTATTAATATTTATTTTTAGTATCAAATATAAATTATATGCCAAAAAAGAATTCTATTACTGTACAAGATGCAATTGACATGGGACTTTTGTCGGAGGAATATGAAAAGATATGTGATATTTTAAATAGGGTCCCTAATCATGCTGAATTAAGTGTTTTTGCAGTAATGTGGTCGGAACATTGTTCATATAAAAACTCCATAATTTGGTTAAAAAAACTACCTAAATCGGCTCCACACATGTTAGTTGAAGCTGGAGAAGAAAATGCAGGTTTGGTTGATATTGGTGATGGTTTAGCATGTGCTTTTAAAATAGAATCCCATAATCATCCATCGGCATTAGAGCCTTATCAAGGTGCTGCTACTGGGGTGGGAGGTATTAATAGAGATATATTTACTATGGGTGCTAGACCAATAGCACAACTTAATTCTCTTAGATTTGGTGATATTAATTTAGATCGTACCCAGTGGTTGTTAAAAGGGGTTGTTAAAGGGATAGGTGATTATGGTAATTCTTTTGGTATCCCCACTGTAGGTGGAGAAACTTTTTTTGATAAAAGTTATAATACTAATCCTTTAGTAAATGCTTTTTCGGCTGGTATTATGAAAAAGGGCACTATGATTTCTGCTATTGCTAAGGGTGTAGGTAATCCTGTGTTTATTGTTGGTTCTTCTACCGGAAAAGATGGCATTAATGGTGCCGCATTTGCATCTAAGGATTTAACAGAGGATTCTGTTAATGACATCCCTTCTGTTCAAGTTGGTGACCCTTTTCAAGAAAAACTTTTATTAGAAGCTACCATGGAATTGTCAAAAACAAATGCTTTAGTAGGTATGCAAGATATGGGGGCAGCAGGAATTATATGTTCTACTTCTGAAATGAGTAGTGCAGGAGGATGCGGTATGATTATCCATTTAGATAAAGTGCCAGTACGGCAAAAAATGGAACCTTTTGAAATTCTTTTGTCTGAATCTCAAGAACGAATGTTGTTAGTTGTCAAAAAAGGCAAAGAATCAAGTGTTCAAAAAATCTTTCAAAAATGGGACTTGAATTGTCAAAAAATAGGGGAAGTTACAAACAGTAAGATTTTAGAATTTTATTTTAAAAATGAATCTATTGCTCAAATTCCAGCAGAATCACTTGTTCTTGGTGGAGGTGCTCCAGTATATGAAAGAGAATTTAAAGAGCCAAAATACTTCGAAAAGTATAAGGAATTTAATATATCATCTATTTTGCCACCTGAGAACATTGTTGATGTTGCTAAGTCAATTATACAATTACCTAATATCGCTTCTAAAAAATGGATATATGAACAATATGACTCTATGGTTGGAACTGTGAATATGGGTACAAATTCTCCGTCAGATGCAGCAATTGTTAATTTAAAAAATACAAAAAAAGCTTTAGCCTTGACTGTAGATTGTAATGCTAGATATGTAAAAGCAGACCCAAAAAATGGTTGTGCGATTGCAGTGAGTGAAGCTGCTAGAAATATTATTTGCTCTGGAGGCAAGCCATTGGCTATAACAAATTGTTTAAATTTTGGAAACCCATATGACCCTGAAGTTTATTGGCAGTTTGTAAATTCTATTTTGGGAATGAAATTAGCATGTGAGGCTTTAAATACCCCGGTCACTGGTGGTAACGTTAGTTTTTATAATCAGACCGTTCTTAAAGAATCAGTTGAGCCATGTTTTCCTACGCCAACAATTGGAATGATTGGCCTAGTTCCGGATAAGAATAATATTATGACATTAGATTTTAAGCAAGCGGGAGATTTAATTTATTTAATTGGTGATTGTCATGATGATATTTCCTCTTCAGAGTATTTAACAAATTATTTAAAGATTGAAGAGAGTCCATCACCTTTTTTTGATATTCAAAAAGAGTTAATACTTCAAAAATCTATTTTACAATTAATTGATAACAAAAAGATTCGCTCAGCACATGATATTTCTGATGGAGGGCTTTATACATGTTTGGTGGAAAGTGGCATTCCTAATATTTTAGGATTTGATATTTTTACCAATCATGATTTTCGTCAAGATGCATATCTTTTTGGTGAGGCACAAAGTAGAGTTATAGTTACAGTTAATCCTGAAAAAAAGAAGGATTTTGAAAATTTTTTAAAGGGAAAGATATCATGTACTTTTTTAGGTGAAGTGACGGATGGTAAAATTGTAATTGATGATGTTGATTTTGGAAGTATTGCTTTGATGAAAGAACTCTATATGTCAGCAATAGAAAATAAATTAGAAGTATAAGTTATATTGTGTCAATTTTAGATACAAAAATTGAATTCTTAAAAGGAGTAGGTCCTAGAAGAGCGACACTGCTGAATACAGAATTAAACATTTTTTATTTTAGAGATTTATTATATTTTTTTCCATATAGATATGTGGATCGAACTAAAATTTATCATATTAATAAAATTAATAGTTTTGATATTGACGTACAGATTTTAGGGGTTGTACGTAATAAAAAAATACTAGGACTGGGTAAAAAGAAGCGTTTAATTGTAGATTTATTTGATCAAACAGGTACTGTGCAATTAACTTTTTTTAGAAGGATATCGTGGCTGAATAGATTCCTGATAGTTGGTGCAAAATATTTAATTTTTGGACGTCCCAGCACATATGCTAATAAAATATCTTTTGTACACCCAGAAATCGATTTAATGAATGACTCTAAGCTACAAACTCGTTATTCTTTATATCCAATGTATCATTCTACGGATAAATTAAATTCGGTAGGGTTAAATAGTAAAGGTATATCTAAGTTAGTATATCATTTATTATCTGCTGTAAATGCTAATATTATGGAAAATTTTTCTCAATCAATAATTGCGCAGTATAATTTTTTAAGTAGGTCAAATTCACTTTCTGAAATTCATTTTCCATCTAATCACAATATGTTAAGTAGGGCAATAAATAGATTAAAATTTGAAGAACTTTTTTTTCTTCAACTTGCTTTATTGAAACAAAAAATAATAAGAAAAAACAAATTCAAGTCATTTGTCTTTCATCATGTAGGTGAGAAATTCAATTCTTTTTATCATAATCATTTAAGTTTTAGTTTAACAAAAGCACAAAAACGTGTTATGAAAGAGATTAGATTAGATGTATTGACTGGGTTTCAAATGAATCGTTTATTACAAGGAGATGTAGGTTCAGGTAAAACTATAATTGCTATCATGAGTATTTTATTAGCACACGATAATGGTTTTCAATCTTGTTTGATGGCCCCTACAGCAATATTAGCCAATCAACATTTTTATAATATTATGAAATTTGCAAATGCTATAAATCTTCGTGTTTCTCTTCTTACTGGTAAAACAAAAAAATCTGATAAAAAGCAAATCATTGTAGATTTAAAACATAATAAAATTGATTTAATTATTGGTACACATGCTTTAATTGAAGATGATATTAAGTTTAATCAATTAGGTTTAGTGATTATTGATGAGCAGCATAAGTTTGGTGTTTCTCAAAGAGCAAAGTTGTGGACTAATAAGAAGATTGTTCCACATGTTTTAGTAATGACAGCTACTCCGATACCCAGAACATTAGCTATGACGGCTTATGGTAATCTTGATGTGTCTGTTATTAATGAACTTCCCCCAGGAAGAAAGCCGGTGTTAACATTGCATAAATATGATAAAGAAATTAATCAAGTTTATCATTTCCTTAATAAGGAATTAGAGAATGGAAAGCAGATATATATTGTATATCCACTTATTGAGGAAAGTAAAGTGTTGGATTATAAAAATTTATTAGAGGGCTATAGGAATATCCAGGATATATTTTTAAAGAAAGGTTTTAAAACTTCGATGATTCATGGACGTTTAAATAAGGAAGATAAAGAGAGAGAAATGGAAAATTTTTTAAATAAAAATACCCACATTATGGTTTCTACCACTGTGATTGAGGTAGGAGTTGATGTTCCTAATGCGACAGTAATGGTCATTCAAAATTCAGAAAAATTTGGATTGTCTCAATTGCATCAGTTGAGAGGTCGTGTTGGTCGGGGTAGTGATCAATCTTATTGTTATTTAGTTACTTCTCATAAATTAACAAGTGATGCCAAGATTAGAATTAAAGCTATGGTGAATTCTACCGATGGATTTCATATTGCAGAAGTGGATTTGAAACTAAGGGGGCCAGGTGATATCTTGGGTACTCGTCAAAGTGGACTTGTAAAATTAAAATTATCTAGTTTAATTAAAGACTTTAGTATGCTCTCCTTGGCTAGAGAAAAAGCTAAAAAAATTTTAAATGAAGACTTTAATCTTTCTAAACCATCTAACTCTAATATTAGGCAGTTTTTTTTAAAATACCACTCTCAGTTATTGAAATGGGGTTCGGTCTCTTAATTTTGGTAGAAATATGTTATAAATTAATTTATGGTATTTATAGATTTATTACATTTACTTTAAATAATATATATACATGAAAATTTCATACAATTGGCTTAATGACTATCTTAAAATCCCTGTTGACTTAGAATCCAATTCAGAGATATTAACAGCATTGGGCTTAGAAGTAGAGGCTGTAAATGAAATATTTACGCACTTTGACCATTTAGTTGTTGGGAAAGTAATTGAATGTGTTAAGCATCCTAATGCTGATAGATTAAAAATAACACAAGTTGATATAGGTAGCAATATAAAGCAGATTGTATGTGGAGCTACTAATATTCAAAAAAATCAACTGGTGGTTGTTGTACTGGTTGGAAATTCTTTAGTCAATCAAAATGGTAAGTCTATAAAAATTAAAAAAACAAAAATAAGAGGAGAGTTGTCTGAAGGCATGATTTGTGCCGAGGATGAAATCGGTATTGGTCGTAATCATGATGGCATTATTGTTTTACCCAGCTCTCTCAAGGTTGGGTCATTGGTGTCAGATTATCTTAATTTTAAAAAAGATTATTGTCTTGATATAGGTTTGACACCAAATAGAACGGATGCATATTCACATATTGGAGTGTGTCGAGATTTATATGCTTATTTTCAACATAGGGGTGCTGAAATAGCTTTAAACATCCCTAGCGTCACACAATATAAAAATAAGTCATCATTAATCTTAAATTTAGATGTTCACGACGTATTAAATTGTCCTCAATACTATGGTGTATGTATTCAAAATGTAAATATTGAGCCTTCACCGGATTGGTTGCGTAATAAGTTGTTGTCAGTTGGCATAATGCCTATTAATAATGTGGTGGATATTACTAATTTTGTTTTACACGAGTCTGGTAATCCTTTGCATGCTTTTGATTATGATAACATCTCAGATTCATCAATTGTAGTTAGGAAAGCTCAAAGTGGTGAAACATTTGAAACTCTTGACTCTAACAAGATAGAGCTTCATGATGAGGATTTAGTTATTGCAGATGGTAAAAAGGTGTTATGTTTAGCTGGAGTTATGGGAGGGTTGAACTCAGGTGTTACTAGTGAAACTAAGCATATCTTTTTAGAGAGTGCTGTATTTAATGAAACTTCGGTTCGAAAAACCTCTAAAAGACATATGATCCAAACTGATTCTTCATATAGATTTGAGCGTGGTGTTGACTTTGAAAATTGTAAATTTGCTTTAAAGAGGGCTGCTATATTAATTCGAGATATTTGTGGCGGAACTATAGGCCAAGAGTCTAATTTCAACTCAAATAAATTAAAGAAAAAAAGACTAAAATTGTCTTTTAAGAATTGCAATAAAATTCTTGGGCATATAATATCGCCAAAAAATATTTTAAAAATTTTAAAGAGTTTGGATTTTGACATTGTTAAAACTGATAAAAGTGGATGTGACATAATTGTTCCTGGATACAGAGCAGATGTTTATAGAGAAATTGACGTAATTGAAGAATTATTAAGAATATATGGCTATGATAATATCCCTGCTTCGAAATGCATGAATTTTCAAACTATAAATACCAACGATAGTATGTGTGATCGTTTTAAAGCTAAAATTGCACATATGTTAATTTTTAATGGCTTTTTTGAAATTAAAAACAATTCTTTGGTCCCATTATCAAGTACTTCGTTGTTTCAAGATGTCAAACAAGATCATGCTGTCAAGATTTTAAACCCACTGAGTCAAGAGCTTTCAATGATGCGTACAAATATGTTTTTTAGTGGTCTTTCTAGCGTGAAACATAATTCGAATCGTCAAATTCATAATCTGAAGTTATTTGAATTTGGAAAGGTGTATGGTTTGCTCAATAATCAGTATATAGAGACGGATAAATTAACTCTTTTCTCATGTGGTGTTTTTCAAGGTAATAACTGGAGATCTCCAGCTAGAAATACAGATTTCTATTTAATGAAAGGTATTGTAAGCAATATTCTAAATCAGTTCGCTCCTAAAGATTTTTGCTTTAAAATACAGGAAACAAGTCATTTTTATAGTGATTTCGGATTATCTTATTGTCATAATGATCTTCCTGTTATTGAAATTGGTCTTTT
>MDTB01056968.1_pt1 | contig 13274 bp, 11 predicted proteins | sample 811161 | NCBI WGS metagenome assembly MDTB01 (sample SAMN05326650, study PRJNA326480) | marine metagenome | isolation source: seawater | place: Mediterranean Sea | collected 2009 | reverse complement strand
ACAAGGGGAATGTCATCGCCTAAATCCGCGGCCGTTATCACGGAATGGATACCAGGCATTTTATTCGCCGCTGTGATATCTATCGCCCTTATAAGACCGTGAGCAATAGGGCTTCTTAACATAACTGCGTGCAGTAAATTCTCACGCGAAATATCGTCGACAAATCTACCCTTTCCTATCAAAAGACGGGGGTCTTCGAGTCGTTTAATAGAACTCCCGATATAGCTGTTTCGAGCGGCTTCACTATCCAAAATATTTTTATTGTTTTTTTTCATTCCCGATCACCGACTCCCTATAGCAACATATTGGAGAATTTATTTCCTTTAGAGAAGAGGTAATACGAGAGTGAAACCAGATTGATGGATGGAATAACAAAGCCCATAACCGCCAGGATTTTAATCAATCAGGCATAGGCGGCCCAAATAAGGGTGTTTTTACAGTAGTCATAAAATGGTCTTAATGGTGGGCCCGGCAGGACTCGAACCTGCAACCAGACCGTTATGAGCGGCCTGCTCTAACCAGTTGAGCTACGGGCCCCACCTGAACAGCCTAGTTTTCGCTCACTCCCCGCAGCGGGTCAAGGAGGCACTCAGCACACAAGTAAAGTTTTTGCATCGATGGCGGCAATTTCAAACCCTATGCTTAGATCTCAAAAGTATCAGTATAGACCAGACAACACCATTATCGTTAGATTACAGATAATAGGAAAAGAAATATGATGACTGATCAGAAAATAGACCTTAAAAGCACCGATCTTTTTGATATTCAGCGCACTATGCGTGCCATGCGGCGGCTCAAACCCGACCCAATACCAAATGCTTTAATTACCCAAATTCTTGAGGCGGCTACTTGCGCTCCAAATGGAGGTAACAGTCAAAAATGGCGCTTTCTTGTAATCAAAGATCCAGAGATCAAAAAAGCGGTTCAAGTCTATTACAAACGTGCATATGACGAGGTACAAAAACCACGTCACGATGCTCAAGCACCCAAAGAGCCAGGCCCAGCACTAGATCAGCATCACCGAAATGAGGCGGCTATTGAGTATCTGACAGAAAACTTTCATAAAGCACCGGTCTGGATAATTGCCTGTGCAGAGGAAGTGAACTCGCCTAGCGCCTCAAGTGGGGCATCAATATATCCGGCCGTTCAGAATATGTTGCTTGCTGCCCGTGCACTAGGGCTCGGCGCAACACTTACCGCCCGCCACATCACGTTCCGCATAGAAGTCGAAAAGCTTCTCGGGTTACCCGATAACGTTAGTTCTTTCGCTATATTACCAATCGGCTATCCAGTGGGGAGGTTTGGTCCAACTAGCCGGACACCACTTGGAAAAGTCGCCTTTTTAGACAGCTTCGATAACCCCTGGCCATATTAACGAATCTAGTAGCAATAAAGAGTTGATGTTCGCCACGCCCTGTTAGGTATCTAGGAAGCTTCGGAGCAAACGCGAGCGAGAGGGGTGTTTGAGTTTCCGCAGTGCCTTAGCCTCTATCTGCCTAATACGTTCGCGCGTTACTGAAAATTGCTGGCCAACCTCCTCTAAAGTATGGTCGGTGTTCATCCCAATCCCAAAACGCATACGAAGCACGCGTTCCTCACGCGGCGTGAGGCTTGCCAGGACGCGAGTGGTAGTCTCACGCAGGTTACCCTGAATAGCGGCATCGAGCGGCTGTATAGCGTTCTTATCTTCGATGAAGTCGCCGAGGTGACTGTCTTCCTCATCCCCAATCGGCGTCTCTAACGAGATTGGCTCCTTGGCGATTTTGAGTACTTTGCGCACCTTCTCAAGAGGCATACCAAGGCGCCCCGAGAGCTCTTCTGGAGTTGGTTCTCTTCCTATCTCATGCAAAATTTGGCGGCTGGTGCGGACAAGCTTATTGATTGTTTCAATCATGTGCACCGGGATCCGGATCGTACGAGCCTGATCGGCGATCGAACGAGTAATAGCCTGACGAATCCACCACGTCGCGTAAGTCGAGAATTTATAGCCACGGCGATACTCGAACTTATCGACCGCTTTCATTAATCCAATGTTACCTTCCTGGATCAAATCAAGAAACTGTAGACCGCGGTTCGTATATTTTTTTGCGATTGAAATCACCAACCGGAGGTTAGCCTCTACCATTTCCTTCTTGGCACGTGCAGCATCACGTTCACCGCGTTGCACCTGCAGGACAAGAGCCCGGAGATCAGCTGGTGGAAGCCCAATATGATCAATGACGCTAGCGACTTCACTCCGTATCGTCTTGATCTCCCCCTTATGCTTAGTTGTAAAGGTCTTCCAGCCCGGTTCCTTCTTACGGCTCATCGCAGCGGTCCAACGCGGGTCGAGCTCACGCCCGAAGTAGGATTCGAGAAATGTAGCCCGTTTGACCTTAGACCTGAGTGCAAGACGCAATAATTGACCTTCAACCTTCACCATGCGTCGATTGTAATTATAAAGTTCTTCAACTAACACCTCGATAGAAGTGTTGTTGAACCTAACGGTTTGAAGCATCTCCACCAGTTCTTCATCGAGCTTTTCCAGCCTACGTTCGGATGGGCGCTTAAACTCGTCGCCACCGCGTATGGCTCCGAGTTTTTTGACCCGTAGCTTTTCCGCTTTCTTGTAAGCTGAAGAAATTTTAGAGAACGTCTCAAACAGCTTGGGTTTAAGCGTCTCCTCCATCATACTCAGTGAAAGGTTGTTTTCTTCGGATGCCTCATCGTCATCATCCTCTTGAACATCATCATCTTCATCATGAGCATCCGGCGCTTCATCTTCTTCCTCTTCTTCCAGCACCTCGCCGTTGGCCTCGGCCAATTTGATTGCTGACATGTCGACTTTTTCATTTGAAGCGTTATAAGTCGCATCTAAATCGACAATATCCCGCAGCAATACCAATTCATCCTTAAGCGCTTCGTTCCAGCGCGTAATGGCCCGCTGTGTCAGTGGACTGGAACATAATCCGAGGATCATCTTGTCGCGGCCAGCTTCTATACGTTTAGCGATCGCAATTTCACCTTCGCGGGATAGGAGCTCCACCGATCCCATCTCGCGAAGATACATCCGCACCGGGTCATCGGTGCGACCGAGATCCTCATCACCAGTTTTCTTGGTCGCAGGGGCCGCCTCATTATCATTTTGAGCGATAGCTTCTCCGTCTTCTGAATCCTCATCCTCGACTACATTTATCCCCAGCTCATTGAGCCGCGACATCGTATCTTCAATTTGTTCCGAGGATACTTCTTCAGGAGGCAAGGCGGAATTCAGATCATCATAGGTGACAAAACCTTTTTCCTTCCCTTTTTGGACAAGCTTCTTGACGGCGGCACCGGTCGCGTCAATCAACGGGGCGTCAGGCGCCTCGGCAGCAGCTTCTGCAGGTTCTGCTGGCTTTGCTTTAGTTTTCGTCGCCATTAGGATTACGCTCTCCAAATTTTTTGGGCCCGGCCAAGGCTTTTTAATACATTAAACCGTCCTTGCATATTTTAAACGGCGGGCCACAATTTCTAATACTCTCGAATTTTTATCTTTTCTTAATCATTTATAAACTTTTAGGTTTTCTATTTACACCCATCAAAGATTACCGTCTCAGATTTAAATAAAAGACCTACACCGAATTATGCTCAATAATCTCTTAAAAATTAATTTCCAAATCCTTTTCGGTACTAATAATTGTTTGGCCCGATGCTTTATCACTCCTACCCTTTATATCGTTGCTTGCGTCGCTTCTCCGCCCCATCTTCTGATGAGAATTTGTTAGGCCATCGACCGTAGCAAAATCAGAGTAGTCATTCTCCTTATTAACTTGATCCTGCTGGTGAACCGTGACCATACACTCTTGTAGTCGTGACCAATTCTCTTTCGTAGGGTCTTTAGCATAGGCTTTTTCTGCTTCCACCATTTCAGCTCTCTGGCCGTCTTCCCGCAAACCATTCACCATCTCGCCGATTCCAACGCGGACAGAAGCTGTCTCCGCCTCAGCCCGAGCAAACCCGGCATGAATATACACTGCAGGGTTTGAGATCGACTCTATAAGCTCAAAGTACCCTTTTTCCTTTAAGTGGTTATTCACTTCGTCAGGATCAAGGTCAGGCTCGGAGCCGTAGAGCAATAGAATTTCTTGGCGTAGTTTGTCAAGGTTAGGATCCAGAAAATCAAGTGTGCCAACGGTTTCCGCAAACTCATCCATCAGCGCCCAATGGTTCAACAAAGCAACGAGAAGCGCCTGCTCGCGTCGTTGGTTTAGCACCTCAGGAGCGGCCAGCGGTGGCGAAGGTAAATTTGGTGTTGGATCGTATCGGTGGTTCCTAGATCCCGGGTATTTAGAACCCCCATATTGATTGAATTTACCCTTGTGGGTGGCCCGGCCACTAAGTTTTTGACGGCGGCTATTAAATTTTAGATCCTTTAATCTGCTGCGGAAAGCATCCAGATATTGAAATTGGACCTTACGATCGGCAATTGAGCGGGCACGCTGGTCCAACCGATACTCTAAGCCGGCTAAGCGCTCTGGCGTATCATGGCTCTGTCCCGCATTTTCCAAATCCCAGATTACTGAGTCGAGCGGTCGAGCACCTTTGAGCAGCTCTTCCATCACCGCTATGCCCTTGGACTCGATCAGAGTATCTGGGTCTTCACCCTCGGGGAGGGTAATAAACCGGAGGGAGTAACCCGGTTTAAGTAAAGGTAACGCGCGTTCAGCAGCCCGGTTGGTTGCCCGTATACCGGCTTCGTCACCATCAAAACACAAGATTGGTTCTGGCGTCATTCGCCAAAGTAATGAGATTTGAGCTTCTGTTAAAGCGGTGCCAAGAGGTGCCACAGCAGCCTTTATACCGGCCCGGACTAACGCAATTACGTCCATATACCCTTCAGTAACTACCACCCTATTTTCCTCGCGTGATGCGGCCCACGCATTAGCCAGCCCGTACAGCACCTGGCCTTTATGAAATAAAGGGGTATCCGGCGAGTTTAAATATTTAGGTTGATTTTCGCCCAACGTACGCGCGCCAAAGGCTATCACCCTGCCTCTACGGTCAGTTATTGGAAAGGTCACCCGGCCCCGAAACCTATCATATGAGCTCTGATCACGTCGGGTTGGGTCGTCGGGCTTAATTAGTAGACCGCTCTCAATCAATTGAGCCTCAGTAATAGTTGCACCGAGCAGACTAGTTTTAAGTCCTGTTCGATTATCCGGCGCGAATCCTAGCCGAAAATTGGCGATGGTCGTGTCGTCTAGCCCACGGTTCTTAAGATAGCTTAGAGCTGGCTTTCCTTCCGGATTATTGAGGTTTTTCTCGAAATAAACGCATCCTTTTTCCATTACTTCTAATAGGCTAGCTTGACGCTGTGCCGTGTGACGTTCTTCTGGTGACATTTCTGGCACCACTAACCCTGCTTCATCTGCCAACCGCGACACGGCCTCCGGAAAAGACAAATTTTCGGTCCGCATCACGAAGCCAATTATGTCGCCGTGCGCTCCGCAACCAAAACAGTGAAAGAAACCCTTTTCTTCGCTCACAGTAAAGCTTGGTGTTCGTTCATTATGAAATGGACACAGCCCTGTGTGTTCGCGGCCCTTGCGGGTCAATTTGACCCGCCGACCGATAAGGTCTGTTAGGCCCACCTGGCTCCGAAGCTCATCAAGAAATTGTGGTGGAAAAGCCATCCAGTCTAGGTCCCTGAATACCATAAAGTGTGGAATACATTCCACGCCTCAGAGAAGCTCTCGTCAAGCGCCACCGAGATTCTTTTTTAGTGCGGCACTAGCTTTTCCAAAGTCCATTGACCCGGCATAGTTCTCTCGGAGATGCGCCATCATTCGACCCATGTCCTTGAGGCTCTGGGCACCTAATTCTTTGATGGCTTTATTTACAATGTCCGAAATTTCGTCACCAGAGAGCTGTACAGGCAGAAATTCCTGAATTATCTGGATTTCTTCAGCCTCCTGCTCTGCAAGTTCTGGACGATTGCCCTGCTCATACATTTTAATACTTTCCTGGCGCTGCTTAACCATCGTTTGCAGTACCTTCATGATTTCATCATCAGATATACCATCTGAGTCACTGCCGCTTCGGACCGCGATATCTCGGTCCTTAATAGCCGCAAGGATGAGTCTTAAAGTCGAAACACATTGGGCTTTCTTGGCCTTCATAGCCGACTTTAGAGCCTGGCTGATTTCTTCCCGAAGCATGTCAAAATTTTATGTGGTGATTGGGAGGCCGCACCCTACAGGATTCATTCCTCAGATGCAACAAACTGTTTTTTTATAAGCAATTGAAAACAATGAATAAATTAGTAAATTCTCTCATTGACCCTACTCCCGATATCTATTACCTAACAAAATGCCCTTCTGTTGGGGCTTCTGAAACCCTCTGATTCCTAACCTGATATGTCCTCTACAACTCCTCCTCAACCTCAAAATGCCACCGCTGCACTCGTCCTCGCTGATGGCAGTGTGTTTTGGGGATACGGGCTTGGTGCTGCCGGTTTTGCGATTGGTGAAGTTTGTTTTAACACCTCTATGACCGGGTATCAGGAAATATTGAGCGATCCATCTTACGCTGGGCAAATAATCCCTGTTGAGGGTACAGCTTTTCTATCTGTAAAAGACTCTGATAAACCGGCAATGGTTTTACTGGCCCAGCAACTGGTTAAAATGGGTTTTAAGTTGCTTGCAACTGAAGGCACCGCTAAATCATTGAACATTGCAGGGATGAATCCAGAATCCATTAATAAGGTCATGCACGGCCAGCCGCATGTTGTCAATGCCATGACTGATGGCCGCGTCGATATCGTTTTTAATACTGCCGGTGGAGTCGCAGAGATTTCTGATAGCCGTAGCTTGCGAGAAGCAGCCCTTTTGAACCAGATACCCTATTACACGACCGTTGCAGGTGCCCGCGCCGCAGTTGCGGCAATTTCGGCCCTACGCACTGGAACCCTTGAAGTTGCTCCATTACAGTCTTATCTTGGTAGCTCGTTCTGAGTAGAACTAATTAAACACTGCCCACAGTTGCAATTGTGGGCCAGATATTGCGTGTGCTTTTTTTACAAAAGGGGTGAACCATGGATAAGGTTCCCATGACTTTAGACGGATTTGAACGACTTGAAGAGGAATTAAAGCGCCTCAAGACGGTTGAGCGTCCCGAGATTATAAAAGCGATCGCAACGGCTCGTGAACATGGTGATCTTTCCGAGAATGCTGAGTACCACGCTGCAAAAGAACGCCAATCTTTCAATGAAGGTCGGATTAGCGAAATCGAGAATAAAATTGCTAATGCTGAAATCATCGACGTATCCAAGCTATCTGGCAAAATCGTAAAGTTTGGAGCTAAGATAAAATTGACGGACGAAGATACTGACGAAGATTCTGCATATCAAATTGTTGGTGAACACGAGGCTGACATCAACAATGGTTTTTTGTCTATTAATGCCCCATTGGCGCGCGCATTAATCGGGAAAACGGTGGGGGACTCCGTAGAAGTCGTAACACCAAAGGGTAGTAAAGGTTATGAAATAATAAAAGTTAGTTTTAAATAGCCTCCTCAACCTCGTGATCGCGCATCATTCAGCGTCAATCGGTACACCCGGCCTTTGGGTTTTAGTTCTAATTGCTAACGCAGATTTTACCACGCTAACATTGGGGGCGGCTGTTAATCGACTTGTTAAAAAACGCTGATACCTATCCCAGTCAGGAGCAACAATTTTGATTAAAAAGTCGGTTTCACCTGCAAGCATGTGACACTCGCGGACCTCTGGCCAACTCTCAACCAACTCCTCAAATGCCACAAGATCTGCCTCTGCTTGGCTATGAAGACCAACATTGGCAAATACGGTGACACCAAACCCTAGGGCTGCAGGGTTGACGTCTGCGTGGTATCCACGAATACATTCCGTCTGTTCGAGTGTTCGGACACGCCGTAGACATGGTGGAGGAGAAATCCCAACTCGTTTAGCTAGTTCAACATTGGTCATCCTTCCGTTATCCTGCAGATCTCGTAGGATTTTGAGATCGATCCGATCGAGCTTGATTTGAACCATTGTTTGCCCCCCACTAGTGTATGTGTTCACGTAATTATATTATAAGTATGAGACATTATCTTTCAACGGGCCGTAATCATCTATCGCTGCCCAAACATCGGTTTTTACTTTGCTAAACAAGAATCTGAAATGTTGGGTTGTAACAGATGGTAAAGCCGGAATGGAAAGCCAGTGCGTTGGACTTGCTGAAAAGCTAGGTCTAGCGCCAACGATCAAAAGAATCTCACCGCGCTTTCCTTGGTCATTCTTGCCGCCACAACTTTGGGCAAAACCGTTTATAGCTGCCGGTCCTGCCGGTGACAAGTTTCAGCCTCCATGGCCCGACATCTTAATTTCGTCAGGCCGCCAAACCGTGGCCTTAGCCCTTGCAATTAAAAAAGTTAACCCGGCTACTTTCTCGGTTCAAATCCAAAACCCAACCATGGCATTGAACCGCTTTGATATCGTCATTGCCCCGCAGCACGACCAGCTACTGGGAGAAAATGTTGTTTCAACATCCGGAGCCTTGCATAGAGTCACAAAAAATCGTTTAGAAAATGCACAGAAAGAATTTTCTGCTGAATACGCTCATCTAAAGAAACCCCTAATTGGTGTCCTGGTTGGCGGGAGCAACAAAACTTTTCGATTTACAGAAGCAAAAGGGAAGCAATTTGTATCCCTCCTCCGCGAGGTGTTAAATACTAGCGGCGGCAATCTGATAATCACTCCCTCCCGCCGAACAGACACCAAAATTTTAAAAATCATAAAAGAAGGCCTCCCCGACGGGGGCATAAAAATATGGGACGGCAGACGGAACAATCCATATTTTGGAATATTGGCCTACGCAGATGCGCTTATCGTAACCGGCGACTCAGTCAATATGGTCTCCGAGGCCATAGCGACAGGTAAACCGGTCCATATTTTTCAATTATCTGGCGGCAATAGAAAATTTGATCGTTTTCATAGAGGACTTCAAGAATTAGATAAAACTAGACTGTTTGAAGGGCGGATAGAACACTGGAGGTATACCGGTACAGACGACATGACAATCGCTTCTAATGCCGTAGAAAAAGCATGGGCGTCGTATAGGAATTGAAATTTCGCGGCAGCACCATTAAGACAGTGCTAATATAATGTCCCGTTCTTTAGGATCTTCTGATGTCGGCACTCGACCTCGACAGCTTTAACGCAACGCCACTAAAAAACGATCCCTATGATTTTTTAATTGTCCCAGGTTTTATTGCTGCGGATGCAATCGATTCAATCGACCAAGACTATCCGATAATTGCAAAAGGGGGCAGTTTTCCATTAGACAAACTGGAGTACGGTGCCGCCTTTAAATCTTTAATTGCAGAGCTTGAGAGTCCAAAAATTCGGTACGCCTTCGAACAAAAATTCGATCTAAACCTCGAAAACCGCCCAACTATGATTACGGCACGAGGCCATTGCCAAGCTAAAGATGGCAAAATCCATAATGATAGTAAGAGCAAGCTGATTACGGTACTAATCTATATGAACACTGAATGGTCTCAGCAAGGCGGTCGCCTACGAGTTTTGCGGTCTAAAAATTCGCTTGACGATCACGCCGCTGAGGTGCCGCCTGAAGCAGGCACTCTAATCGCTTTCCGGCGTGACCATAGATCCTTTCATGGCCACAAGCCCTTTATCGGCGAGCGTCGTGTCATTCAGCTCAACTGGGTACGCGATAAAGCTGTGTTGTGGCATGAGAAACAACGGCATCGCTTCTCGGCATGGCTAAAATCTCTTCTTTCAGCATCTTAGACGCTAGGATTTCGGATATGCCGTTAACGATTGAGACTTATAGTAACGTAGAAGGTGGAAATTCTTTTTATAAGGCAATCAGCCACCCTCTTACGGCACAAAAAACTTTTAACCTTATTGAGAAGCTCTCTAATTCTGGCCCTGTAGCGATCTATGATCCACAGGGTTTCTATTCGGGTTTTGCAGAGTTTTATGATTTATCAAATATCAACATTGTTCAATCATTCGTACAAAATCGTGAAAAAATTGGCACCATTGTTGCCGGGCTAGCAGCACAACCAATTACCGATTTGCCGAAAACCGACGCGAACACTCTCCTAATCACAGCTTTTGATTCCAAAAAACTAAGAGGCCATATTGATCATCTAACTCCTACAAATTGTTCCGTTGTAAGCTTTGACGAAATTCGGCTCGATGATGCATTCTTAACCAATAAACGTAACTACCTCGACAACCGAAACTTCGCGACTAACTTTGCCTTCTTTCGGGATGAGGCTGGTACGCGGACACGTTTATCAACCTTAAATTATTGGGCAGGTTACGGTGCCAAAAATATTTCTCTACATTTAATACTTTTCGACGAAGGCGGCGGTATAATCGCGGAATGGGATGAGAAACTTGGAGAAAACCCTGAGCCCGTTTTAATAGACAGCAGAAAAATTCGGGAAAAGTTTTCTCTTGGTGATTTCACTGCCCAACTCTTTATTCACGCTGTAGGTATTGCCGGTCACGATATTGTAAAATATGCGCTGGATACATGGAATGACGACGGCAGCGAACTATCCTGCACACACGATGCCAACGCTTGGCCGTCAGATTTATATGCCGGACTTCCAGCACCACGAGAAAATGAAGAGGTTGTACTGTGGGTCCAAAACTCTCATCCAAAACCCATTGCCCCTGGCGAAATCGGCCTCAATTTAATGGGCGAACAAGAAGTTACGTGGTTAGATAAATCAATTCTGGGGTTTGGCACCTATAAACTGATTGTAAATCAACTACTTCCCACTGCCCGTTGGCCGCATCAAATCGAGATACATGCGGGCAAGCATTTCGTCCGACCGCGCTATGAAATAACTTCACCGCAAAAGACCCGGCGAATTGCTCATGTCAATGTCGAAAGAAGTGATCTTAAACCTGACCCAGAAATCTCAAACCTCGGAGATTTAATGGGTAAGGGTTTTATTTTACCTGCCCCGATATTACCGATGGAAACCTGGGCTAGCGAAATGCAGCCGTCCCCCATGTCAACCTGCCAGGAAGACCTGCCAATCACCGCCTTAATAATTGACGCTTCTGGGAAGGAGATAACCAGGCACCAATTTGGAAGATTACCACGCGATCACGGGACTATCCTAGATATCGCCGCCGTCATCGATAATAGTGCACCGCTGCCCAGTGGGTCCGGGCACATGGAGTTAATCTACGATTTTTCTGATGGCGGTGAAGTCGATGGCTGGCTCCATAGCAATTTTTTTTATAGGAACCTTCAAACGGGCCACGCGGCTGACACAAGCTTCGGTGCTCATATTTTTAACACCGTGCTGACTTATTGTAATGAACCACAATCCTATAACGGACCACCTCCTGGCCTCAGTACCCGGTTATTTCTGCGGTTAGGACATGAACCCCTGGATACGATTTTTCATCTGATTTATCCGGCTTCCACACCTTGGCATTCCACATCTAATACTGATTTGTTTCTGATTGGCACCGATGGAGCAGAAATTGCAAAAGAAAACATCATAATTCCTTGCGGGGGATCAGCTCACCATCGATACCACGACCTCTTTAATGACTCGGATCGAAAAAAAGCCGGAGATGGAGCTTATTTAATCGTCAGGGATACTACGTGTCGTCTTTTCGGCTATCATGGATTGCTCGCTGAAAGCGGAGCGTTTAGTTTAGATCATATGTTCGGATTTTAATATTAGTTGGAAAAATGACAGAAGAAATTCATACCCCTGTTTTAATCATAGGTTCTGGCCCCGCAGGATACACGGCTGCGGTTTATACAGCCCGTGCCAGCCTTAGGCCTCATCTCGTGACAGGTATGGAAACTGGCGGCCAGATGACAATTACTACCGATGTTGAAAACTACCCTGGTTTTGCAGAGGTGATCCAAGGTCCCTGGTTGATGGAACAAATGCAAGGCCAGGCTGCGGCGGTTGGCACAGAAATGCATACCGATTTGATTACTAATGTCGATTTTTCAAAAAGACCATTCAAATGCGTCGGGGATACTGGTGATATCTATTTCGCTGAAACAGTAATCATTGCTACCGGCGCACAAGCGCGTTGGCTTGGTTTGCCAACCGAAGAAAAGTTTATGGGGTTTGGTGTCTCGGCATGTGCGACATGCGATGGATTTTTTTATCGCGGTAAGGAAGTCGCAGTTGTCGGGGGCGGAAATACCGCAGTAGAAGAAGCTTTATATCTAACTAATCATGCCACCAAAGTAACGCTAATACATCGCCGCGATGAGTTGCGCGCAGAAAAAATTCTTCAAAACCGTTTGTTCTCTAATAAAAAAATAGAAGTCCTATGGGATACGGCGGTTGAAGAGATCGTCGGCACCGAAGATCCATTGGGCGTTACCTCTATTAAACTTAAAAATACTAAGAACGAAAATATTTCAGAACTGACTGTTGATGGATTATTTATCGCTATCGGCCACGACCCAGCAACCAAGCTCTTTGTTGGTCACATCGATATGGATGAGGAAGGCTATATTATTACTGCTTCAGACAGCACGGCTACCAGCGTCCCGGGTATTTTTGCTGCAGGCGACGTACAAGACAAAGAGTTTCGCCAAGCCGTAACAGCTGCAGGAACAGGTTGCATGGCAGCACTTGAGGCTGAACAATTCATCGCTGGGAATCCCGTATCTGCAATGGCCGCTGAGTAAAGAGTTTATAGATTATCTCGACAGCAAAGGGATAAAACACGATGGATTGGGACAAACTTAGAATTTTTCATGCCGTATCAGAAGCCGGCAGTTTTACCCATGCAGGAGATCGACTTAACCTAACACAATCGTCGGTCAGTCGGCAGATCAGCGGACTCGAATCAGAACTCGGAGTACCATTATTTCATCGGCATGCTCGAGGACTTAAGCTAACCGAACAAGGTGAGACCCTTTATCGCACAGCTCAGGAAATAGCTAGCAAACTAACAACTGCAGAATCTCTGGTAACAGAATCGATGGAACGCCCGCGCGGTCCTCTGCGAGTTACAACGACAGTCGCCTTCGGCTCGATGTGGCTTACCGAACGCCTCAAAGATTTTCTAGGGATGTATCCCGAAATTGAAGTAGCTTTAATCCTGCGCGAGGATGAATTAAATCTCAGTATGCGGCAGGCAGACGTTGCCATTCGTTTAGCGCCACCGCAACAACCTGACTTAATTCAACGGCATCTATTTGATTTACGGCATGGGGCCTTCGCAGCACCCGCCTATCTTGAGCAATATGGCATGCCCCATT
>MDTB01046854.1_pt1 | contig 13275 bp, 14 predicted proteins | sample 811161 | NCBI WGS metagenome assembly MDTB01 (sample SAMN05326650, study PRJNA326480) | marine metagenome | isolation source: seawater | place: Mediterranean Sea | collected 2009 | reverse complement strand
TAACTAATTAAATAACCTGGTTATATCTTGGAATATTACTGTTACCATCAACATCAGTAAAAGAGCCATGCCTATTTGCTGTATGAAAACTCTAGTTTTGAGAGTAAGAGGGCGACGAATTATGCCTTCTATCAAATATATAAATATATGTCCTCCATCTAATCCAGGTATTGGAAGAATATTTAGCAATGCAAGATTAACACTTAATAATGCCATGAATGTTAGGAATGGGATAATTCCTGCTTCTGCAGTTTGACCTGCAAGTTGAGCAATCATAATTGGGCCCCCAATATCAGATATAGATGCATTGCCGGATCCCAACATAACTAAACTTTGTATTATTAATGAAAAACTTTCAATCGTACGCATTAATCCCATTGTAGCAGCTTCAAAAAAAGATATATCACTATATAATACTTCTGGCGCTATACCAATTAGACCTATTGTATCAATACCATTTTTTGATTGAATTTGCCGTTCTGATGTGATGACGTTAAAACTTAACAGTCGATGATCCCTCATGATTTTCAGTTTGATTTCAGAATTTGGTCTTGATTGAATCGCTATTGATAAATCTTCCCAGGTTTCAATTGGCGTTTCATCAATCTGAATAATCTTATCATTTTTTAAAAGACCTGAAAGTTTAGCTGGCATACCTTCTTGTAAAGTTGCAATAATGGGCTTAGAACTAACTTCTGCTTTACCTTGATCATAAACAATTGAACTAAATATCATAAAGGCCAATAAAGTATTCATAATAACACCAGCACTTAATATCCATATTTTTTTTAATAGCGATTTAGACATGAATTCATGATCTTTATATTGAATATCAGTGTCTAAACTTTCATCTATCATCCCAGCCATTTTTACATATCCGCCTAATGGGAGTAGCGCAAAAACATACTCTGTATTGGATCCGATTCGTCCATATTTTAGTATTTTCTTAGATAATATCGGCTGCCATTGGAAACGGCCTTTAACATTTTTAAAAAAAAACAGGTTAACTAGAAAACCATTATCTATGGAGGTAACTGTAATAAACCTAGGAGGCACACCAACTGAGAACCTTTCAACTTTCACGCCAACAGATCTTGCCGCAATAAAATGGCCAAATTCATGGATAGTGATTAATACACCTATAATTATAATAAATGCCAGAACTGTTGTCATATGATCTTAATCTACAATAATTTGAAATTTAAATTCCACTAAATCAAAATGCTTTAACATGGTTTTTTATCCATTTATCTAGTTCATTTATATCTTCTAGGTTTGGTTTTTCAATCCAGGGATGATTTTCAAGAGCTGATTTGTTAATCAGTGAAATATTATTAAAACTTATTTCTTTATTTAAAAATCGATATACCGAATAGTCATTTGCTAAGTTTAAAGCTGCGCTTGCAGTCCCAGCCATTTCAAGCGCTCTATATGCAACTTGTATTAATGGAAACTTCTCAAAATCTGGCTCTTCGAACGTTAAATCTCCGCAATTAAAAAAATTTAGCCTTTCCCAAGGCGCGCTCAAATGATTTGGATAAGTTAATGCATACTGGATAGGAACTTTCATATCTGGGATTCCTATTTGTGCTTTAATTGCTCCATCTTTCATTTCAATCATAGAGTGAATTATAGATTGAGGATGTACGACAATATCGATGTTTTTAGGTTTAAAACCAAATAACCAATATGCTTCAATTACCTCTAAACCTTTATTCATCATGGTAGCACTATCAATTGTTATTTTATTCCCCATATCCCAATTTGGATGGTTTAGCGCATCTTCAATTGTTATATCTCCAAAAGTATTAATTGCTCTCATTCTGAATGGGCCACCACTGCCTGTCAAAATTATACGATCAATATCAGATAATTGTTCTCCCACCATACATTGCCACAATGCAGAATGCTCGCTATCAACAGGAAATATCTTCGCACCTGTTTTTTTCATTGCTTTATTAATAATATTACCTGCCATAACTAGGCTTTCTTTATTTGCCAGAGCAACATCAATACCGGATTCTATTGCAACTAAAGTTGGTTCCATCCCTGCAGCGCCAACTAAAGCATTAAGCATGATATCTACATCTTCGCTTTTTGCAAGTTCTAACAGACCCTGCCGCCCAGCAAGAACTTTAACATCCATATTATTTACTTCTTTTTTTACAATTTTATACGCCTCTTTACTAACAATACAAACCGCTTTGGGTTTAAATATTTCAATTTGTTCAATAAGCAACTCATAGTTTGTATTGCTGGATAAGTATGTCACTTCAAACTGATCTTTTAAGTGGGATACAATTTTTAATGCATTTAAACCTATTGAACCAGTCGAACCAAGTATTGACAATTTTTTTTTCATTACAAAAATTCTTTTTGAATAAATAATGAACTCAAAATGCCATTAGACGTAATATATACATCAATACCAAAATTTAAAATTCGGGACGGCATAATTGCATCCACTCCTATAAAGTTTATCTGGTCCCTGCTTGTAATAAATTGTATTAGAGTGCTATCAAATAATCTTTTTTTATAAAAATTTGATCCTATCCCAATTCTAAATTGCAGAAAACTCAGATTAAATAATTTTCTTATATCCATTGTAATTGTTGATAATTTATAATCTCTCCCAGCTTTTAAATCCACTCGCTGAAAACACGAAACAAAATTTAATGTATCCTTGTTTCCATAAAAATATTGCAGACCTGAACCAATAACATGAACAAATTCTCCCCCAAAAGAGGCACCATATAGTTTTGAGGATATTGATAAATTTTCCATTGTTTTCAATCCAAAATCAATGCTTGGATAAATAATATTATTTTTACCTTTTGTTTTACCAACAGAGTATCCGTACTGAAACACAAATCGTTTTTCTCCATCATTATCTAATGTTGGAAATCGACTTAACCAGATTGCTGTGATATCGTTATATTTAATTTCAGATATATTATTTTGAGTTTCAGAAAAAATTAATTCTGTAGCTAAGAACAGGTAAGATATTCGTTTAAAAAAAATTATTATATAATTCCTCTATTTGATTGCTTTATGAATGAAATAATTTTACTTACAACTTCAGTTTTTGGAAATTCAGATTGGATTATTTTTATTGCGTCATTCCTGTTTTTCCCTGATCGAAAATATATTTGATATACCTTTTTTATTAATTCTCTATCTTCCAATGAGAAACCACGTCTCTTCAATCCAATGCTGTTAATGCCTTTATACTTTAAAGGAGTATCTGCTGCTATAATAAAAGGAGGAATATCTTGAACCACTCTGAAACCTCCTCCTACAAATGCATGTTCTCCAATATGTGTAAACTGATGAACCAATACACCACCGCCTAACACAACCCAGTCGCTTATTTTTACATGGCCTCCTAGGGTGGTTAAATTAGACAGGATTATATTATTACCTAAAATACAATCATGTGCAATATGAGTCGATGCCATTAATAAGCATTGCGAACCAATTTCTGTTCTACCAAGATCTTTAGTCCCTCGATTTACTGTAACGAACTCTCTAATTACTGTTTCATCTCCAATAATAGTTTCTGTAAACTCACCTCCGAATTTTAAATCCTGAGGTATTTCTCCTACTGAGCTTGAATGAAAAATTTTGCAATTATTCCCAATTTTAGTATTTTCACATATAGTTACATTATTACCAATAATTGACCCATCACCAATTTCAGTATTTGCTTGAATAAATGAAAACGGACCGACCTTTACATTTAACCCTAGTTGTGCAGCTGTTTCAACAATTGCAGTTGGATGAATAAAAGTAGAAATTTTATTCTCTTGCTCTTTTTACAAGATTCGCTGAAAAATATGATTCCGCAACAAGGTTTTCATCAACCATGCATCGACCAAAAAACTTGCAAAGGTTCAGTTTTTTCTTCACTAATTTCATATGAATTGTCAACTGATCTCCTGGTATGATTGGTTTCTTAAACCTAGAACTTTCCACTGCTGAAAAAAACATATTCATTGATAACGGATCTTCAACTTCACTTAACATTAAAAATGACCCTGCCTGTGCCATCATTTCCAAAGATAGAACACCCGGCATCACTGGCTGGCCAGGAAAGTGTCCTTGAAAGAAAGGTTCGTTGATAGTAGTGTTTTTTAGAGCTACCAATGATTTCCCCTTTTCAAGTATTTCAATTTTATCTATGAGAATGAAGGGATATCTATGAGGTAATATTTTAATTATATCATTGATATCAAATTTTGTTTGATTTTTGAATTGATTCATTAAATACTCTTAATTTTATAGGTTAGCTAATTCAGCTGCATATTGTTTTTTTAATTTTTTTACAAATTCTACGTTACTCGCATGTCCTGCTCGTGCTGCGGTGACGTGACCTTTAATTGGGACACCTAGCAAAGCCAGGTCACCAATTAAATCAAGTGTTTTATGCCTTACAGGTTCATTTTTATATCGCAGCACCTTCCCATTTAAAATGCCATTTGCTCCTTGAATAATATTTTGTTCAATCCCAAATAAATCTTTAAGTCTTTCAATTTCAATTGAATCAATTTCTTTATCAATTATTACAACAGCATTTTCTAATCCGCCACCTTGAATTAAACCTTGTTCTTTTAACATTTCCACTTCACTCAGAAAACAAAAAGTCCTTGCTGGCGCAACTTCAAAAGCGAAGTCTTCTTCCATATTATAAATAGCTTCATATTGAGTCCCAAGAGCTGGTAGCGGATACTCAACCATGAAAGTTATTCTGAATCTATCTGATGGAATAACATGTATATCTATATCTCTATAAGAATTGGTATAGTTTACAGCTCTTGTTATTTCTAAAACCTTCCTCTCTTGTTTTTGAATAGATATTCCAGCTTCAATTAAACATTCTACAAAATCTTTAGCACTCCCATCCATCACAGGTGGCTCTTTACCATTTAGCTCTATGAGAATATTATCTAACCTAAGCCCACTTACTGCAGCTAATGCATGTTCAACAGTATGAATTCTAACATCATTTTCTTCAATTGTTGTTCCTCGAGAGATATCAACCACATGGTCAATATCTGCTTTAATTTCTGAGCAGTCTGAAATATCAGAACGAACAAATTTTATACCATAATTTTCGGGCGCGGGATGAAATGTAATTGTAGTTTCTTCTCCTGTATGTAAACCAATCCCCTGACAAGACCTAGAATTTTTTATTGTTCTTTGTTTTCTTTCCATTTAATCCCTATTTATGTTTTTTAGTCTATTAAGGTCATTACGGATTTTATATATAGAGCTAATCAATGCTTGTTTTCTATTATGATCTCTTATTTCTCTTGCAGGAAATCCAGCATACGTTTTGCCACCTTTTAAGGATTTGGTAACCCCTGATTTTGAAGCAAATATTGAATTGCTACCTATTTTTAAATGAGGAGCAACTCCAACCTGCCCTGCAAAAACACAGTTTTCTCCAATCTCAGAACTTCCAGCAATTGCAAAACCAGCTGTTAAAAGACACCCTTTCCCAATTTTGACATTATGTGCGATGTGAACCAAATTATCAATTTTAGTCATATCTCCAATGATAGTACTCCCAATTGTTGCACGATCAATTGAACAATTAGAACCAATCTCTACATCATTTCCTACAATTACATCTCCAATTTGTGGGATTTTTATGTGCCTTTCACCATCCGAAACAAAACCAAAGCCATCAGATCCGATTGAAGTTCCACTATGTATAATAACACTATTCCCTATTTTTACTCTGTCATAAATAGATATATTAGAATGCAAAATACAACCCGAGCCTAGTTCTGAACTATCTCCAATTACTGTGTTATTCCCAATCTCAGTACGATCACCAATCAATACATTCTTTCCTATTACAGCACCCGGATGAACAATAACATCCTTTCCAATTTTCGCATTTTCTGAAATAATTGCTCGGGGATCGATTAATGGTGATTTTTTTTTTCTAGGATAAAATAACTCAAGTGTTTTTGCCATTGCCACCTGTGGGTTTGAAACTAAAATCCCATGTTTACCATTAAGCAAGTTTTTATCCTTGACAATAATTGCTGATGATGATGTTGTTAATGAGTATTTCTTATACATAAGGTTACTTAGAAACGTAATTGTTCCAGGAATACCGTTTTGAATCTCTGATACACCTGAAATAACTACACTCCCATCACCAATAACATCTCCATTGATAACATCACTTATTTCAGCAAGAGTTAGTTTCAATTTATTTATCTGATTTTAAATTACGTAATTCATGCAATACATCATCTGTCATATCATATTTAGGTTTAAAATATAGTAATCCTACAGATGCATCGATTATATAATCAAACCCTCCATCAATAGCAACTTTATCTACAGCCTTCTTGACCTTTCCAAGAATTTCATATTCCATTTGGGCCTGTTTACGCATTAATTCACCTTGAGGACCTATCTTTTCAGCTTGATATGTTTGTATAGAGCGTTCCATCTGTTCTTTTTCTTGCTTAATACTTGCTCCTTTATCTAGAGCCATAAGTCTTTTTACTTCGTAATCTTGATTCAAGCTATCTAATTTCGCGACCATATTATCAAACTCTGCTTGTACTTTTCGATATTCTAATTGTAATTGTGCTTCAGCATCCTTGAAATCTTCAAACTCTGTTCTAATCCTTTCAGAAAGAATGTAACCAATTTTTAACTGTGCAGAAACAGATGATATCATCAGAAAAGATATGATAGATATAAAGGTTTTTGAATATTTTATCAAATTAAGCTCCTTAGTAGTTAGTATTGTTGACCAAAGGTCAAACTAGTTTTCCAGCTAGGTTCTAAATTACCAGATTGATTTATTCGATCAAAACCATATCCAATATCAAACCCTAACATCCCAATCATTGGCATAAAAAAACGAACACCTGCCCCAACTGACCTTTTTAAATCTAAAGGACCAGTTCTTGGTAGACTCAATCTTTCCATTAGATCAATCGATGACCAAACATTGCCCATTTCAGCAAAAATTACTCCATAAACTACGGGGTTTTCTGCAAATGGCACTCTAAATTCTGTTCCAAATTTAACTAAAGCGTTTCCACCAATTGGTGTACCACTTAAAGTAAGAGGACCAACTCTATTATCATCATATCCTCTTAATGCATTACCATAAGGAATTCCATTACCACCCATTATAAAACGATCATTGTACGGGATATAAGAAATCCCTTCATTGTTAGATGGAAGAGTTTTGATAACTCCAATTTTCATTGAATTCATCAAAACAAATTTCCAAAATGTGGGAGAGTACCATTCTAAGTTTAAAGTATGTTTGTGAAAATTTTCTTGCCCTCCTAAAATCCAACCAGAAACAGAGGAATTGACAGAAAAATGAGACCCAATTGTTGGAAATTCAGGATGATCTCTGCTATCTCTTCTGATTGTTTGAGTGATACTAATACCATCTGATTCTTTTCTCCCCCCAGCGTATCTATCTATATCTTCTTGCGTTCCACTATATTTTCTCCTGTTAATTTGAAATTGCCAAGTTCCCCTGAAAAAATCATCAGGCCATTTAAAAATCCGCCCAAACATAATACTCGCACCTGCAATAGTAGTTTCAAGTGGAGAGTAATACATTGTCGAACCTCCCATCATCCTATAATAAACAGAACCCCCAACTAAATTTTTGGTGTCATTGATCATGGGGTCTGTAAAACTAATACTTGCTGATCGACTTTTAGGCCTATTTGAATTAATTGTTTGGTATGAATATTGGTTCGCACCAGAACTCACTCCTGCATTAAAACTAAAACTAAGATTTTGTCCCTTACCTTGAAAATTAGGCAGGCTTAATCCACCACCACCTGTTAATCCTAAATATTGAGAATAACCCATGTTAGCACTTGCTTGCCCAGCTGGCTTTTCTTCAACTTGGAATTCAACATCAACTTTATCATCAGAGACAGGTAAGATATTCGGTGCCGCATTTGCAAAAAAATTAAGCATCATAACTTCTCGATAACTTCGCGCAATCCGCTCTTGATTGTAAACATCGCCAGGAAAGATCCTTAATTGGCGGCGGATAACATTTTCGCGAGTTCTGGTATTACCAAGAATAGTAATATTATTTATATATACTTTATGATTTTCAGTAATAACAAAATGAATATCCAAAGAATCAGCTCCAATTGGAGTGATTTTTGGTTCAACTCGACTATAAATATAACCTAGATCAAGATACATCCCCTGAACACGCGAAAAAACAGCTAGGTTGAAATCTTCATCATTATAAATGTCTCCTTTTCCCAATGCTAGAGATGTTTGCAATCTCTCTTCATTAAATAAAGTCATGCCTTCCCAAGTAAAGTTTCTATATTTGTATTTACTTCCTTCAGCAATAGATAAAATGATATTCATTTGCTTATTATCTTTTAAATAAATAATGGAATCTTTTGTAAAGTGGAAATCCCTAAAGCCTTTATTTCTATAAAAAGTTGAAATTAAATTTTTGTCTTCCTCAAATTTTTCCTTATCAAATGTTGATCTCCAAAACAAATACCATGGTTGACGCTTAGTTTCTTTCATTTCCCAGCGTAAACGAAAATCGGAAAAGGAATTGTTGCCATCAAAAATGATATTTTTTATTTTTATTTTATTATTTTCTTCTACTGTAAATATCACATCTCTTATTAAATCTTTACCTTTTACACTTTCTGAAGCCAGCTCTTCAGAGGGGAGCACTAAAGAGGGAACTATTGATACGTTTAAATATCCTTTCTCTGAGTATATATCTTTAATCTTCTTTGATAGTTCAGTTAAAGTGTTTGGTTGAATTCTTTGTCCTTTTGTGATCTCAATTTCGTCTTGAAATTTCCGTTTTTTGATCTTTTTGTTTCCTCTGAATTGGATTTCGCCCAAGATGTAATTTTCTTCTACTTTAATTACAAGATCAAGTTCGGCTTCGTCTTCACTATCATAATAAATTTGGATATTTTGAAATAGGCCTAATTTCCATAATCTCTTAATAGCTCTTGGAAAATCTGCCAAAGTAACCGTTTCTCCTGATCTTAATCCTGCTGTAAAAATGATTGTATTCTCAGAAGTAGTTTTATTTCCTTCTACTCTAACTTTCCCAATTTGTATCTCTTCAACAGAGCTCTGAGAATATATAACATTGAATATTAGTATTATTATAAAACAGCGCATTTTGATCACCTAATTTGATCGCTAACTTTCCCAAATCTTCTCTCTCTTGATTGGTAATCATATATCGCATTTAGTAATTGATCCTCTCGAAAATCAGGCCAAAATATATCAGTCATGACAATTTCTGTGTACGCACTTTGCCATAATAAAAAATTACTGAGCCTATATTCCCCACTTGTCCTTATCAATAAATCTGGGTCAGGCATGCTGTTAGTATACAGTTCCTTAGAAAATTCATCCTCATTAATTTGATCAATAGATATCTCTCCGCTTTGAACCTTTTGGGTTATGGACTTAACTCCATCGATGATTTCTTGACGGCTTCCGTAATTCAATGCTAAACAAAGATTTAATCCCCCATTGTCTTTTGTGAGCTTTATGCCATCCAATAGCCCTTCTCTTGTTGCCTCAGGAAACATATCTAAATCTCCAATAATTTTGAAACACACATTGTTTTTGTGCAACTCTTTTACCTCTATATTAATCGTTTTTAATAATAAAGTCATTAAAGCGCTCACTTCTTTTTTTGGCCTTTTCCAATTTTCCGTAGAAAATGTATATAGAGTTAGATATTTAACCCCAAGCTCACCACAGATTTTGGTTATGGTCCTAACAGAATTTATTCCTTCTCTATGTCCAGCAATACGAGGTAATAATTTTCCTCTAGCCCAACGCCCATTCCCATCCATTATAATGGCTATATGAACGGGAATATCATCTTCTAAAATTTGGTCGCGCGATATTTGTTTCATAAACCTAAAAAAAAACGAAGAAAGTTACTTCTGGACTTTATATGATACAACTTAGATGAATATTTTTAATCGTATTTGTAGTTCTATTTAATGAATTAACTAAACAAAAGTTTCATTATTTAGTTACTTTATTGATTTTATTAATTTATCTGCAATATCTAAATATATCTGACCGATCGAAGAGACGGGAGTTTCTAAGGCCAATGGGATTCCCAAATCTGTTGAATCCATAATTTTTTCCGATAATGGAATGTAACCTAACATTGGGACTCCTAATCTTTCGCTTTCTTGCTTTCCACCCCCTATTTTAAATAGATCAATCTTTATTTTAAAACTCCCATCCTTGTTTATATCAATATTTTTATTATCTATTTTTATTTTTGCATTTGCAGAATCTGTTGTACCATTAAGTATTAAACCGGACATGTTTTCAATTATCCCTAAGACGGGAGTATTTACCTTCCTAAACATATCGGAGCCTTTTCTAACATCTGCAAGTGCAATATCTTGTGGGGTAGTAACCATTACTGCTCCTGTCATTTGAAGCTTCTGAGTTAGAGTTAATTGTATATCGCCTGTTCCAGGGGGCAGATCTAAAATCAAAACATCTAAGTCACCCCACTCTACATCGCGAAAAAATTGCTCGGTCATGCGAGCTACCAATGGTCCTCTCCAAATCACAGGGGTATCATTCCCGCTTATAAAACCAAAACTCATAACCTTCATACCAAATTTTTCTAATGGTATTAGTTTTTTGTCTTGAGTCATTTTTGGCTGTTCTTGTATCCCTAAAACAATTGGGAGAGAAGGTCCATAGATATCTAGATCTAACAACCCAACTTTTTTCCCTTTTCTTGTTAGGGCACATGCAAGATTTGCAGCGATTGTTGATTTTCCAACCCCTCCTTTCCCACTGGCAATAGCAATAATATTTCCAACATTTTCTATAATTGTTGGAGGCGCGCCTCCAACAGGTGCCGTTTGATTTTTGTTTGGCTCAGTAGCAATAGAAGTTTTTACATTGCTAAAATACGGCAAAAGAAGTTTTTTTATATTATCACAAACGAGTTGTTTTTTTTCGTTATTTTGCGATGTGATGTTTAATAATAGATTAATTTCATTATCTACAATAGTAATATCTTTTATCATCCCAAAAGAGACAATATCCCGACTGAACCCAGGGTATTTTATAGATTTTAATAGTTCTAAAACTTTTTCTTTATTCATAATATATCAAAAAAAAACGGCTGCCAACAAACAGCCGTTTTGTTATTAGTTTAAAACAAAATTAGCCTGTATAATCTCTTCCGAACCATTCATAATTCATCTTAATATAATTATTCCATTCATCAGGGACTTCACTCTCCTCAAAAATTGCTTCAACTGGACATTCGGGCTCACAAGCACCACAATCTATACATTCCTCAGGGTCAATATAAAGAGTGTCAGTATCTTTTGGAATGAATCCATCAACTTTTGCTTCGGCGCCCGATCCTGTTTTATCATTTGGCCCATGTATACAATCTACTGGACATACTTCGACGCAGGCTGTATCGCACGTACCAACACAAGGCTCGCAAATAATGTAAGTCATTTCTCGTACTCCTTTAAAAATTTTTCACACTACTGTTAATGTCTAAATTTAAAATTAAAATGTATGATAGCGAAAATGTTTTAATGGTATTTTCAATATTTAAGTTTCTTTTTAATCATTTTCATTAATTTTTTTATTCACTTTAAGAATCAATTTCCATTTTAGTCTCGTTTATTGCTCTTAACTATTCAATTCAATAAACATTTTTCCGAAATTTAGTGGATGATCATCACTTAATTTTGAATTTAAATTTGCCTAAAATTATATTTATAAATTATTTAATTATTGATCAAGAATCTTCCTCCACAAAAGATGTTCTCCTCAATGATAATGGATTGATTCTTCATGATTAAAAGCACAATCAACGCTTATAATGCAATATTTTATCATTTGAAAATGATATTAAATATTCCTCATTACAAAATGAATTGGGATAAAATATTCCAAAGTATTAAAACTAAAGGCACCTCTCCAAGGGTTTAATGGCCTAACGTCTCCATATTAGATGCCTAGTTTTAATGATATATAAATAGATTTACCAGATAATAGGAGCAGGTATAGATTCGAATGAATTTTTTACAAATGACATTAATAAATGTTTTAAAGATAAAAAAATTATTTTGCCGAGATTGATATCTTTATCAAACGGGTGCGCAAGACAACCATTGTTGTAGTTCATGCCAAACATAACATGATTAAAACTTCAACAAAGTAAAACAAGAGATATAACAGCCGTTGGAGTATTGAAAATACTTAGTGGAGACTTAAATTATTGAAAGGCCATGTTTCCTATGAAAAAATATTTTCTCAGATAAGCAAGGGAAACAGATAGGGGAAGGGCTTTAAATGGGCTGATAGTTTGTAGAAAATTCTTATTCTGAAATATATAGTTTTCTGTTCTGTAATTCTGTCATATTTTTCACCTGTTTGATCTCTTTTATAGCACCTTTAATTTCATTATCTAAACTCTTCAATATTTTATCATTAGTTGCCATTGAATTACTCAATTGAATAAAATCTTTATTTGCAACTATAACTTTTTCTTTCGCGTTTTTTGTGTCATCGATCAAAACATCAAGCTGTGATTCTATTTGATTTATTTTTGTTTGGAGTGAATCAGATTTTTCATCACTATTAATAATTCTTTTATTCATCATTAATAATCCACCCAGAACGAGCAAAATATTGAATGCTATTAAAACTGTCGTAGTTGTTATACTTTCATTTTTCATAGTTCAGTTATATCAAGTTTATAATTATTTTTTCAAAATTATAGACCGACAAAAATAATCAGTACATACTCATAATACCAAGCATAATTAAGATAAAATATGGTACTAAGTCAGCTGCACCAACATAATCTTTTGCTATCCTTTGTCCGGATACTAGAAAAATTAGTGTTATTGATAAGATAACAAATCCATTAAATATCCAGATTGTATCTAAAAAGTACAATGCATGAAACACACCATAGGCGAGAACAGTTCCTCCAATTAATTCCAAGATAGTAAGAATAGTCAAAAGAATTGGCGTGAGGTTTTTAAATACGGTTTTTGAGAAATGGCTTTTAAAAAAGTCAAGATTATCTTTTCGATTTAAAACTTTATCAATGCCAGATTGAATAAATACGATCATTAAAAAGATAGCAATAAGAGTTTGGCATAATTCAAAAGGACCTCTAAAGCGAATACCAAATAAGTCTACACGTATTCGATCATCAACAGAAACATAATCTTCAACTGTTTT
>MDTB01098912.1_pt1 | contig 13276 bp, 11 predicted proteins | sample 811161 | NCBI WGS metagenome assembly MDTB01 (sample SAMN05326650, study PRJNA326480) | marine metagenome | isolation source: seawater | place: Mediterranean Sea | collected 2009 | reverse complement strand
TCGGGGAACTGGGTTCCGTTCTGGGTGTTAATCCAAAAGTCGATCACCGCTTGCTCACCCTCGTGATGGGCAACGTAGGCGGCGAACCACGCACCCACCTGATAGCCGACCGCCCAGTCGCTCTCCCAGGTGACGTTATAGAGCTCAGGTCCGTTCAGGTAGCGGTCGATGATGTCCTCACCGGAGGGCCCGTACGGGGTATAGAGACCCTGTTCCATCTGATTGTTGAGGTGCTCGAAGTCTCCCGTTGCTCGCGAGTAATACAGGTGGGAGAAGTAGACGGCGGTGCCCTCCATCCACCATGGCTTGTGCTCGGTTCCATCGCCGCTGATCCTCCCTGAGATGTAGTCGCCGTCGTTGATGATCGACTGCGTCTCGTACTCGACGTAGTTGGAGATCTGGAAGATGTGGAAAATCTCGTGAAGCGTCACGGAGGCGAGGGATGTTCGATCGTTCGCGTCGAACGAGTCGCTGATGAACAGGTAGCAACACGAGGTCCCCGGTGTGCCCGAGATTGACGACCCGACAGGTTCACCGTCGTTGGTCAGCAGACAAATATTGTCGGAGCAATTCCCACGGTGATCTGGATTGCAACGCGAGTTTGTGAACGTGTCGGCATCGAAGGTCGAGATGAAAGAGCAATACTGGTCCTCTAGGTCGTAGGTGCTCTCGATGTTGTTCCGGTCGTACTGCAGCACGATGATCGGATACAGGTTGTCCTGGATAAGACGCGGGTCGGAGAAGAAGTACTCAATGGATTTGTCGATGTAGGTGTTGAGGTACTCGAGCGTCTCATCGTCGACCGACGAAGCGGCGAGGATAACGATTTCGTCGGTACGGGGCCCGATGGGTGAGCTTGCGGACTCGCTACCCGTCCCTGTTGCGTTCTCTTCGGCCGACCCTGCCATCTCGCCGTCCGGGCCTCCCACTCCCGATTCGATACCCCAGAAGTCGACGAGTTCGTCGAGGCGTTCGGTTGGGAAGAAGTCCTCGGGGGGCGTTTGGTTGTCGCGCATGAACTGGTTGAACTGCTCGTAGAGCTCGTCGTTGGTGAGCCCGAAGTGTTTGTCGAGGGCTCCGTCAAATCCGAGGGCCCAAACATCCTCGTGAAGACTGATGAACAGGGTCTCAAACGACGTCAGGTAGGCGAGGTAGAAGTTGAGGATCTCCATGTGGCCTGGGCAGATCCACGTCTCGCGCATCTCTTCGAGTTCGCTGAACCCGGTGCACTCCTCCCACTCCTCGCCCTCACCGCGGATTGCTCGGCTCGCTGACTCGAACTTCTGGGTCATGTTGCAATTCGTCTGGTACGAGACCCGCTCCCGCAACGGCTGATCAGGGCCATTGCCGTTCAGGCGGGGGTCACCAGCGCATGCCCCCTCCAGGCCAAGCTCTCTGGTGATTTCCAAGTCATCGAATACGTCGCGTAGGAACAACGTGGGGAAGACCTGGGCCTGCCCTTCGACGAACCATGCGGGCGAACCGGTGTGGTTCCTCCCTCCGCAACAATCAGCAGGCATACCGAGGGAACGCCCGAGGGTGTGCGCCCGTTGGACGTGGTGGTAGTACTCGTGCACCCACCCGTTGATGATGTTGTACATGAACACGTCCGGGCCGAAGTTCTCCCGGTCCCACTCCCACATCGGGTCGGTCAGTGGGTTTGGCTGGTTGCAGAATGAGAAATCGTTATAACCGTCGTAGTTATTCTCTCGACTAAACCCGCTCAGACAGCTCCGACGGTCGTAGACGAGATCGATCGAGGGGTCGACCGGCCGGCCGTCGTTGTCATAGAAGTAGCCGAATTGTTCGAGGACCTCGAGCGCCTCGGCGTTGTCCCCCGCGACCTCGTACGTGATGTGCACATACCGGTCATATCCGCCGACGTAGTCGATGAGTTTCTGATGCACGTCGGCGTGATGACGGCGGAAATCATCCGGTATCTCAGCTGAAAAGAGGTAACAGTGCTCCGGGTCAAGCTTGGGCACATTCATACCGATGTCCCTGAATACCTCATTGACCGAGGTGTTCCCATCGACGATCACCCGTGGGCTGATGACACAGTCGACATCGTTCGAGACAACGACGACCGGCTCGCCATCCAAAGCGAACCCTTGGGTTCTGCCCTGATCATTATCGGCTGCCTCGTCGTCCAAATCACCCTCAGAATCTCCAGCGTGATCCTCTGGCAGTTCGGTCCCGGAATCAGTTTCATCGGAGATTGATGCGCTTGAGCAGGCGACTACCAGCAAACCGACGACTAGAAGCAAGAGAGAATGGCGTACAGCCGTCGCGCGAACGGACGAAGTGACCTTGAGCATGTCCACAACCTTTCCATGCGACCGCCACCACCAACGATCCCGCAGCAAGACAACCACGCCAGTCTTTTGAAATTGTTGTGATCGAATCAAGTCGGTGATGTCGACGCAAGATTCGGCGAACGCTTCGACTACGTATCGCCCTTACGAATCCCGTCTTTGGCGAGTCTTCTCTACGCTGGAAAGGTCCTCCTAGATCCACCATCCTCCCCTCGCCTGGACTCTCGTGAACCTCACAACCCCCAAACTCTCCAACGTCACCCTCACGGAGCGCTATCTCGCCGTTCGCGCTGACACTGAAGCCCTCGCTGCGCCACTCTCGCCCGAGGATCAGCAGGTGCAGTCGATGCCCGACGTGTCGCCAACCAAATGGCATCGAGCGCACATCACATGGTTCTTCGAAACTTTCTTGTTGGTGCCCCATCAGCCCGGTTACGAGCCTGTCCAAGCGGCCTACAACTTCTTGTTCAACTCCTACTACGAAGCCGTCGGAGCAAGGCAGCCCCGACCCGATCGAGGCCTCATGACTCGGCCCAGCAACGACGAAGTCACCGAGTACCGCCGTCGGGTCGACGAGTCAATGGTTCTTTTCATCGAGACGACTGCCGCCGATCGGCCCGAGCTGCTTGACCTCATCGAGCTGGGGCTGCACCACGAGCAACAGCACCAAGAACTCATCATGATGGACATCAAGCACGTGCTGTCTCGCAACCCGTTCTCCCCGGCCTACCGGGCACTGGCGCACGTCAGTGGTGGATCAACCCCCGATCTCGGCTGGATCGACCATCCGGGTGGCCTCATCGAGGTCGGGCACGAAGGCGACGGCTTTCACTTCGATAACGAGGGTCCCCGCCACCAAGCATTGCTTCACCCACACCGACTTGCCAACCGGTTGGTCACGGCAGGGGAATGGCTTGAGTTCATGGCCGATGACGGCTACCACCGTCCCGAGCTGTGGCTGTCAGAAGGCTGGCACCACATCCGCTCAACCGGCTGGGAGGCGCCAGGCTACTGGAGCGTCGGCGAAGCCGGTTGGGAGATCCACACCCTCAACGGGGTGTACCCGGTCGACCAATCAGAACCGGTCGTGCACGTCAGCTACTACGAGGCCGATGCCTACGCCCGCTGGGCCGGTCATCGCCTCCCAACCGAGTTCGAGTGGGAGGCCCACGCTGAGAATCGCCCCGTCACTGGAAACCTGCTCCCCGCTGGAGCGCTCCATCCGCGACCCGCCGACGAGACCGACGAGACCGACGAGATCAAACAGCTCTTCGGTGACGTCTGGGAGTGGACGGCTAGCGCCTATGCGCCCTATCCCGGCTTTCGTCCAGTCAAAGGGGCGGTCGGTGAGTACAACGGCAAATTCATGATCAATCAACAGGTTCTGCGAGGTGGCGCGTGTGTAACCCCAGGCGGTCACCTACGAGCGACCTATCGGAACTTCTTCCCGACCCATACCCGATGGATGTTCTCCGGAGTGCGCCTGGCGAGTGAAGCGGTTGCGTAGCGAAAAACGTCGTTTCACCGCAGGCCACTGCGCGACCTGCGGGCCTGATGAGCGCCTACCAATATTTGCTGCTCAACCGCTCTCGTAGCATCGTGGAAGGGCATCTAGATCGCCCCTTCGCTACAAGCTGGCGATAGGAAGCGTTGCAAGATACGACACCGCGCCGATCCAAAGCGCAGCGCCACTAACGAGCAGTGCCAACCGAACTCGGTGCGTCTGCAATACGGTCGAGATACCTGCGAAGAACAGGACCGAGGCAAGGTCGACACGCTGCTTGAGAGATTCGTTCTCGGCAACTAGGAGCCGATGCACAAGAGGGTTGACCCCTGATGACGTCTCAGGCGCATCGAGCACCCGCCCCATAAGCTTCGTCGCGAAGCGGCAAACTGGCCTCCATGTCCGACACCAAAACCACAGTGGTGCACAACCAGCACGACGAGTACGACGTGTACATCGGCCGGGCTGTGCCTGAGGCTGGATTGGAAGCCAGCAAATGGGGAAACCCGATTGTGCTTAGCGACGACAGCGATGAGGAGCGGAAACGAGTCATCGTTGAGTACCGAGCGTGGATTCTCGAACAGCCCGAATTGACGGGCGCGCTCTCGGAGCTTCGTGGACTCCGCCTCGGGTGCTGGTGCGCGCCAAAGCTCTGCCACGGCGACGTCCTCGCAGAACTTGCCGACCAAGCCAGCATCTAACGCACTATCGCCGCCGCTCCGGCGGCGTCGAGGCCGGCTAGTCCAACTCGGCCGTCGCCCGCAGGGCGTGAAGCAGGTTTGCTGCGGTCCGATCCCAGGAGAGGCTGCGGCTTCGCCGGATGCCTCGCTTGCTCAGCGCCGCGCCGTAGACGGGATCGTCGAGCACGGCGGCGACCGCCGCGGCGAGATCGGCCGACTCGACCGAGACGGCGTACGCGGCTGCGTCGCCCGCTACTTCGACGAGCGAAGACAACGGCGGGATGACGACTGGGCAGCAGTGAGGGGCTTTCCGGACCAACCAACGATCAGCCACCAGGGAATGTGCCGAAATCACCGGATCTGGCTGGGTGCTAGAAAGCACCCACGACTGGACGAAAGAAGAGGCAGTGGATCTTCATGAAGACCGGCATATGTCCCAAATGTGGAAGCACCAAGATTTCCCAGCCGAAGTTGCGGAAGAGAGCACTGAAGCACATCGGACTCAAGTCAGAGGAATACTTCTGCGAGACTTGCGGCTACGTCGAGGTATACCGGACTACTTGAACCACTCAATTCGGATGCGATGTGCTGCCTGTGTCCCGACCTCGTTCGAGCGGAACACGCCAGCTACCCGTTGATGTGCCGACACGCCCCGAACTACTCATCCATGTTTACGGTCTGCGCGTTGTGTTGGTCCGAGGGTTCAGTCCATTGCGGAGTGAGGTTCGGGGTCAATCCAGTCATTACGCCGCTTCTTGCGACGCACACAACGCCCATAACGTCCAGACGCCACCGGTTCGTTCTTGTGGACCCAGAAACGTTCCCCATTCATGTGGCGGCATAGCCCAAACCAACGCCTGAACACACCACCGATCGTAGACCGCCGCCCCGCATGACTGCCCGGGTCTGAATGCTTACGGTCTGTCGGTGATGTCCGGCGTCTATCTCGCTGAGTTGGGGTCGCTAATGTTCCTGCCTACCGACAAAACTGTCCTCGGCGTAGCTGTCGATGATCTGGACGGTATCGACACCACCTGATGGGAAAATACCGATGAACCAAATCACACGATTGCTCGTCTCGATCACCGCCCTTGCTCTTCTGGCGTCGGCGTGTGGAGGCGCTGACGTCGAGGTCGCCGAGGCTCCGCCGACGACGGAGGTGCCGGCGACCAGCAACGCCGAAGGCGATGCCGAGTCGACCGAGAGCAGCGCTGCCCCGACGACATCGGCAGCCCCGACGACAACCATCGAATCGCCCACCACCTCGACGACCACTGAATCACCAACTACTTCCACGACTGTCCCGACTGCAGAACAGGTAACTGGGAGTGACTGCGTATTGGAGACGACCGATGGCGCTATTGCCGGCATCGATTACGGAACAGACGTTGTGTTGTCAGTAGCGACTCTGGTTGACAGATGCGGTTTGCCTGATCTCGACTCGGGCTGGGGATGGAGTTGTGCGATGGGAGGCCCGGGATTCGACGGGCCTCAAGAACCAGAGCGCACTATCGCCTGGGGAGGCTTGGTTCTCACATTCTGGCGTCAGCCCGACAACATGTGGGAGCCTCAAGAATTGAGTGAATCCCCCACCTACTCCGATGCCGGAGTGCTCAGCGCTTGGCGATTTGCGGGTTGGGAGGAAGACCGAGTGGCACTCGATATCCAAGAGGCCGGAATTTCTTTGGGCACCCCACTGAGCGAGATCGTAGAAGCAGTCGGGGTCGCAGTGGCACCTCATGACTGGTACGCCGAAGAATGGGACCGTTTCTCCCAGTACTACGACGACCCTTGGGATGCCTACGTCGACAACGTACTGGGCGTCTTCGGCATGTTGGATTTCCTTGGCGGCGATGGTGTCGTGTACTCCGGCTGGATTGAGAATTTCCCGCCGACGACTCCGGCGAACTTTGAAGAAGCGCTTGCTTCAACCGGCCTCTCCACGATCGGTGCTCTGTCGTTCTGCGATTAGGCCGCCAGATAGAGGCGGCCCTGACAAAGCGATAGCTCGCTTAGAAAACCGGTCTGGTAACGAAATGAGAGTCCATGCGCCGGAGTGCCCCGGCCGACCCAGAGTGGATGTCGGTCTCTCGCTTCGCCGTATTCAGCGTTGTGAGTTTCTGCCCTGGCCGAAGCAGCGCAGGAGTGGCCCGGTCGGTTGGCCGTAACGGACCATCAGGGAAGCGTGATGATCCCGGTGTGCGATGAGGAATCGCCCGAGTAGTCGTAGACGACCAATTCGACGAAGAGTTCCGTTCCCGACTCAAGCGGCACCAGGTCGTACTGGAGGAACGGAAGGTCCGCGTAGAGGCCAACCTCGCTGAGGGTGAGCCACTCACTTGAGCCATCGGCGTACTGATTCAGCACGACGGGGTAGATCAGGCCGCCTGGATCAGCTGTCAACTCCCCGATCATCCCGTCGGCGTTGATCTCGTAGTACACCTCGCTCAGCACGTCGCCCTCGGGATTCAACGTGAGCCCAAGGATGACGTCGTGAGGCGGGTCGTCGGTGTCGGCCTCCTCTAGTGGCACGTACCAGAGGGGTACGTCGAGGAACCAGAGACCGCTCTCGTAGTCGATTTCCATGTCGAGGTACGCGAAGTCGGTATCGATGCCGTCGGACAGGGTCAGTGCGGTCAGGTCATAGAAGGCTGCGACCTCACCTGATCCATCGTTGAGGGCCTCGAACGAGGCCGGCTCCTCGCCGATGAAGATGACCGAGCCGTCGCTGTCGTCAACGACGCCGTACATGATCTCGGCAGCAACGACCGAATCACTTGAGCCGACGTCGACTGTGCCGTAGACGGTCAACCCATCGTCGCCGAAGGAGAACTCGAGAGCGTCGTCCTCGACGAATGAGGCCTTACTCGCTTCATTCAGGTTGTCGCCTGCGAGATAGAACGCCTCAAGGATCCCTGACCAGCCTGGCACCTCGCCGAGGTCGGCGTACTCGTCCTCGACGTAGTCGGCGCTCGGTGGGAAGTAGACGCTCACACCGGTGGCGCGCCGCGTCGCAGGCCCGCTGATCTCGTGGATCACAACCGTTTGGAGCGCTGTGAGCACCGCCTCGATCTCGGGCATGACGGGGGCGCCCGTTATCAGAAACTCCTCCATCAGTGAGCCAAGATCCAGAAGGTTGGCGGCGAGAGACGGATCAGGGTTGGCACCGAACTCGAGAGCTGCCTGGCGGGCTGCGGCGAACGCTGCGATCACGGAGGGGTCTCCCTCAGCGAGGACTTCCGCGAGTTCGTCCAGCGCCTCCTCCAATTCGGCAATCGTGGTGAGATCGAGCGCGGACAGTGTGATGTCGATGTTGGTACCCGCCTCGGCGGCCTGAGCGGCGTAGGTGTCGATGAGCTCCACGGCAAGACGAGCGGCGCCGATATCGCGACGGTCACGGAGAAGCTCAAGGGAGGCGAAGTCCCAACCGTGTCCTGGCTCGAGTTCCTCGGAGGCGACCATGACATCGGCGAGATCCTGTACCAGGGTTGCGACCTCGAACGTTGCCATGAGGCAGGCGTCGAAACCGAGGAGGTCGATTGAGTCCAGACCGACTTCGGCGAGCCCGTCGGCCACTCCTGAGCGAATTTCGGGGAGGGTGAGGATGTCCTCGCCATCGGTGTCGTCGGGGCCCATGCCGGTCCAACCGCCACCGTGATCCCACAGGATCAGGGCGTAGCGGTCCGCAGGGAACTCCGTGACCCCGGTGATCAGGAAGCTCTTGAGGGTCTCCGGGTCACCGAGGTTCAACTCGCCGGAATCGAAGGCCGTGATGACCTCCTCTCGGCCCACATGGACCAGCGTGGTGCCGTCGAAGTTACCGAGCGGACCGATCTCCTCCTCCGAGTAGCCGGGATGACGGTCGAAAAGGGTCACGATGTTCACGTTCTCGTTCGAGCCGACTTCGGCCATCTCGAACACGTCGCCAACGGCATAGGACTCGAGGTCGTTATCCCCCATGAGGTAGACGAGGACTGTCCAGGAGCCGTCCTCCGCAACGAGCTCACTATCTGCCGGACGGCCAGCGTCATCTGAGTTGTTTTCCTCCGGCTCGGCCTCCTGCCCCTGGTCCACAGCGGACTCGTCCACCGACCGGTCAGAGAGCTCGGCATCCTCCGCTGTTGGCCCACAGGCGATCAACCCCAGCGAGGTGATCAGGGCGACGATGGATCGGGTCATCGGGTGCCAGCGCATCGCTTCTTCTTACACGACTGCTATTCGCGCGGCCGTTACCGACGCGACCTCGGCTCCGGATCCAGACTGCCCCAGGGTGATCGAGGGTCGCTCCCCCCACCCGGGAGTCCCGCTATACAGCATCGTTCTTTCCCAAGGGCACCTTCCGGCCAAGCCACCAAACCCCGAGCAGCGACCCGATCAGCCCACCGGTGCTCGACAGGATGAGGTCGCCGATCGTGTCCTCGTACGTGAGGGTAAGGCCACCAGCACCGCCCCAGCCATCTTCGGATACCGCCCACTCCATTGCCTCCCACCAGATGATGGCGATGGCACCGAAGCCGTAACCGAGGAACACTGCGTCTTTGGTGTGGCCGGTGTTACGAAACCGGAAGGCGTGGAACGCGAGCGCGAGGAGGATCCAGTTGAGCCCGTGCAGCACATCGTCGGTCTGCGGGTACTCGTCGTAGAACCCGAGGAGGTTGCCGAGAGTGTCGAGAAGGAACGGCGAGGCGAGCAGGGCATCCCCGACGTGTGCATGTGGTCGCCACCGGCGCCGCCAGCCGAGCAAAGGCACGATGACGGCAGAGGCAAGGAAGAGTGGTGCCCGCACCTCCATCGCCTTGCCGTCGAGCGTGCCGAGGTCGACGGTTAAGGCGATCGCGAACGAGACGAACAGCGCCGCCTTGACCACGATGTTCGCCCGTCGGGCCCGCACCGTGGCATCAAGACGCAGTACCGCCATCTCGTTATGCAGGTCCGGAAAGTACGTCTCATTCATCCGCTGTTGCCCAGTTCTTTTTGATGGTTGCCCAACGAGAAGCCAAGGGGGCCTTCGCCGCTGTTGAACGACGTCTAGTCACAGTACGGACTTGGCAAGGCGCACGCGGTAACGCAACGAGCGCGTCGGTGGTGAAGGTTGCTCATGTGGGGAACGAAACCTTCTCGGTCAAATGATTAGAGGGGGCTTTCTGGAGCTTTGCTCGAAAGAAATGCAGACCGAGCTGTAATGAAACGAAGTGCTGCTCCGTCAGCCATTCTATCGAGACGCCGAGGAGAGAAATCATGGCCGACTGCACCTGCCTCAACCCCTGTGCTTGTGAACCAAACCGATCCGGCTGCTGCTGTGGAGAAAACTGCACATGCGACACTAACTGCGGCTGCGCTCCAAGCTGCGGCTGCCCAAACGCTTCCTGACATCCCGGTGGGATCCTAGAATCGGACCATGGCTTCCTCGCCTGTGGCCCGCACCAAGCGCCGTCTGGTCGTCGAGACTCTTCGTAGTCAACGCGTGGACTTTGAGAATTTCGTGCGCGCTCGCGTTGCCGAGCAAGACGTTGACGACATCCTGCAGTTCGGCGCAGAGCGGGCAATCAATCGAGCCGAAACCATCGACGACCCCGACCAGGTAACCGCTTGGCTATACCGCATCCACCGGAACCTCATTATCGACACGTACCGCCGAAAGGCCGCTGAACGAAGCCGGCTCGATCACAGTGCCAAGGTGCCAGATGAAGCGACTGGAGCGACCGAGGAGACCTGCCAGTGCAGCCTCGCCCAGGCGCAGAGATTGCCGGATTCCTACGCCTCGATACTTGCCCTAGTCGATATGGAGGGCATGAGTCTGGTCGAGGCCGCCGCTCGCCTCGACATCACCCGCAACAACGCTGCGGTGAGGCTGCACCGGGCCCGCAAGGCGTTGCGGAATGCAATGCAAGCTCACTGCGCGGTGACGGATCCACAAGCGTGCGCGGCCTGCCGCTGCGTGGACGACGCGTGCTGCGCTGCCTGACTGCTTCGAGCAAAGTCTTTCAGCGTCCGTGCTCAAGCCTCTATCTCCTGGACAACGCCCTGCCCGGCGCGCTGACAAGGCCGCTGCGACGGGCGACGACAGACCACTTGACCATCTCCCCGAAGGACGACAAGTGAAGAGCTGTTCGGGGGTCCGCTATGTTTTGAATGTGCCAGAGCAGAAGAATCGCAAGGGTGGGAGCCGTATCACGCCGAAAGGCACCCGCCCCATCGGCTTCGTTGTAAAGCAGTCCGCTGACTCCTGCTCTTGCTGCCCGCCCGACAACCGATGACGGAAGATGTAACGAGGCGCCCCAACTGGTGTATTTATCTTTACGGCCGATTAGTGCTTGTTGGTCTGGGCGTCACGCCACCGACACACTCGTGAAACGTCGCTCGTGCAACGTTCCGTACATGTGGTTCTCCATCGTCCCGTGGCTGTTCGAAATCCGCCACCGATCGCGCACGCGGCCATTCGACCCATACCGCTAGAACTCGGCGCGACCTGCCGGTGACGCTGGTCCGCGCATCGACTCGCTCGAACTCCTCAAGATGCCCCGCTCCAACGTGAACGGTTGGCACAGTCTCGACACGCAACGTCCTCCACAACTAGACCCATGGGTGAGCTTGCCGAAGTGGGATCGGACGCTCCCGACACAACGACTCACTCCCGAGACGAGGAACCATGGACCCCAAAGAATTTTTCCGAGAGGTCAGCGACCTTCTGACTCCCCTGGTTGAGGGAACCGAATCAGCCCAACTCGCAGACGACACGCCGTGTGACGGCTTCGCTGTTCGGGACTTGATCGGGCACTTCACGCTCGGGCGCTTCATCTTCGGTGCCGGGATGGCGGGCGACGACGCTCGTCAACAAGAACTCATCACCACAATGCCAGCCCAATTCGGAGACGTACTCGGGGATGACCACCACGAGACCTATCGGCAAGCCTCCGAAGCGATCAACCAGGCTGTTGCGGGTGTCGCCGACGTCAACGAAAACGTGAGCCTCGTGTTTGGCGAGATGCCTGCCAGCTACGCCCTACAAATGCTCGCAGCTGACAACTACGTCCATTGTTGGGATCTTGCCAGCGCAACAGGACAGGCGTTCGAGCCGCCGGAGCACCTCACGGAAGCCGCTGCGACGTTCTACAGTTCTTTCATCACTGACGATTCTCGGGCCGGAGGCGCGTTTGGCCCAGAAATCGAAGTGCCGGCCGATGCAACCAGTTTCGACCGCATGTTGGCATTCTGCGGCCGCACCCCCTGACACCCCGCAACCTCGCCGCAGAGCGGCACCTGAAAGGTGTTTCGCCCGTCGACATGGTTTTGAGCCTGCGAAGGCAGAAGACACGCGCTGGTACAAGTCGGGCAATGCCGAACGGAACCCAACCCAGCGGCCTCGAGGGCGCTTGTGATTGGTCAGAAGAGGCGTCGAGAGAGCGTTCGGCCCAGGAGATTCACGTTCCAGTCGGCCATGATTTTCTGAACCTCAGGATCCGCCATATTTCTGGCTGAAGCAGCCATGAGTTGATCGAGTGAATCTGTCCAGGTGACAACAGTATGGGTGAAGGGTGCAGGGCCTGCGGCGACATTCGCCAACGTGGTCATCCCGTGTGCACCGTCTTGAATGTGGCCCCAATTGGTGGCGAAGTTTGCTTGGGCCGAAGCGTCGTCGATCGGCGCGCTCGAAAGGTAAAGGACGGAACTGAACCCGCCATTTCGTTCGCCAAATTCGGCTTGGACCCGCATCAGGCTCCGGCGACTGATCTGCACCGTGTGGTCCTGCATGAGTTGCACGAGAGCCTGATCAGAATAAAAGGCCTGTTGGCCGGCCATCGCGGCGTCAACGGTCTCGTATTCAAACGCCACAAGGATGGTTCCGGCCATCTCGCCGCCCATGACGACTTCGCTGCCCGTCGTGGTTAGCGCGCCAAGAGCCCTGTAGTGATCCTGAGCCCAGGTGGCCCCAGCTTCAGCGAAACCATCGACATTCGTTGCCGTTAGGGCGGCGACGTACAAATAACTCATCGGGACTCCTCATTGGCCAGTCGGCCGTTGATGTAGCGAGACCGAATGCTCAGCTACTTCGCTTCTTGCGTCAACTGCAACCGTCATGGAGTAGTCACACGCGCCTCTATCCTCCTACGGCGGCGAATCTGTTCCCGCGACAACGCAGCTTCTGTGAATGACAGCCGCTCCAAAAGCACCGATACCTCAATCGTGGTGACTCCGGACTAGCACGGACATCTCTTACGCGGAGCAGACGTAGCCCTCGCTTACAACAACGTCGTAGTGAGCGGTCGCACGAAAAAGATTTTCTGGAAAAGTGTCCAGAAGCGCGCCGGCGTTCATCTGGACCCTCGAACGGCAGCCACCCAGGCGGCCCAAAGAGAAAGTCCTGAACCATGAACAACCCCGAACACCTCACCTACAGCGTCGACAAGAACCGGCTCCGCATAGGCGCCGCAGCCGGCGTGATCGTCATCACCGCCGGTTTCGCGCTCGGCTCGGTCATGCACACCAGCTCATCGTCAGCAAACGAACCGACCTCATCGGTCACCGACAACACCATCGCTGCCGACGAAACCCCTGTCACCGGTAACGGATCGGACCAGAACTCCGACACCGCCACCAGCAGCGTCGCAAACGACCAGCCAGTCGCAGACAAGAAGTCCGTCGCCAACGAGACCGAACCCGCAGAGATCGACGCCGACACCGAAGCCGACGAGACCGAGGCAGAGGCCGAGGAGACCGATAACGACGACGAGACCGACGACGACGAGACCGACGCCGACGAGACCGACGCCGACGAG
>MDTB01064512.1_pt1 | contig 13276 bp, 13 predicted proteins | sample 811161 | NCBI WGS metagenome assembly MDTB01 (sample SAMN05326650, study PRJNA326480) | marine metagenome | isolation source: seawater | place: Mediterranean Sea | collected 2009 | reverse complement strand
TGGTTGCTGGAATTGGTGTTCCCCAACTAAGTGCTATTTTAAGTGTTAAAAAAGGAATGGGAAAAAGTAAATGTACTTTGATAGCTGATGGTGGAATAAAATTTTCAGGAGATATTGCTAAAGCTATTGCAGCTGGGGCTGATGCGATAATGATGGGATCTATTTTTGCAGGCACAGATGAAAGTCCTGGTAAAAAATTTAAAGTTAAAAATAAATTCTATAAAAGATACAGAGGTATGGGATCTATAGGGGCTATGTCATCTGGATCTTCAAATAGATATTTTCAAAAACAACATAAAGATAAATCTAAATTTGTACCAGAAGGTGTAGATGGAAGAGTAGAATACAAAGGAAGTGTAGAAAATATTATTTACCAGTTACAAGGTGGATTAAGATCCTCTATGGGTTATATAGGTGCAAAAAAACTTATTGATATTAAAAAAAATGCAAAATTTATTAAAATTACTAAAGCAGGATTTTATGAAAGTATGGTACATAGTGTTGAAATGATAGAGCCAACATTAAACTATAAATTATGATGATAAGATTATTAAAGTTTACTTTGGCAACCTTATTTTTAAGTAGCCACTTACTTGCTAACACCAATTTTTTTGACGAAGGATTAGCACTGTATAAAAATAATGACCTAGAAAAAGCTAAATTCAAATTTGAACAAGATTTAGTTTTTAATCCAAAAAGTGAAAAATCATATCTTTATCTTTCTAAAATTTTCAATAGTCAAAAAAAGAAAGAACTTGAGGAAAAAAATTTAAAAACTGTAATATTACTAAACCCAAATAATGAAGAAGCTTTATTTAATTTGGCAAAATTAAGATTAGAAGAGTCAGATTATAAAGAAAGTAAAGAATTAATAGAAAGACTAACAAATTTATGTAAGAATTATTGCCAGAAAAGCAAGGAACTTAAAATTAAAATAGACAATTCCTTAAAAAAATAAATGCGGTTTCAAGATCAAAAAGAGAAAATTGTAATAATTGATTTTGGATCTCAAGTTACAAAGCTTATAGCTAGAAGAATAAGAGAATTAGGTGTTTATTCAGAAATTGTAAACGCTAAAGATTTAAATAAGATTAAAAATTTTAAAAAGATAAAAGGAATAATTCTATCTGGAGGCCCTTCTACTGTAACAAAAAATAAATTTCCATTAATATCTAAAAATATTTTTTTAAAAAAAATTCCAGTTTTAGGAATATGTTATGGGCTGCAACTAATTGCAAAAATATTTGGTGGATCAATAAAATCATTAAAATCAAAAAGAGAATTCGGTAGAGTTGCACTTTTTAAAAAAAAAAGATCTTTATTAACTAAAAATTTTTTTAATAAAAAAAATAAATCAGTTTGGATGAGTCATCAAGATGCAGTAATAAAATTACCGAGAGGTTTTAAGACTATAGCATCCACAAAAGACTCAAAGTTGACAATAATAGAAAATACCGATGATAAAATTTATGGATTACAGTTTCACCCTGAAGTTACACATACAGAAAATGGAAAATTAATATTTAAAAATTTTTTATTTTCTATTTGTAAGATTAAAGAAAAATGGAATATAAATTCTGAAAAGATTAAATTAATAAACGAGATCAAAAAAACAGTAGAAAAAGATAGGGTAATTTGTGCTTTGTCAGGTGGAGTAGATAGCAGTGTTGTTGCTTTATTAATAAATAAAGCAATTAAAGAAAAACTTATTTGTATAATGGTAGATACAGGCTTAATGAGAAAAGATGAATTTAAATATTCTTATAATATTTTTAAGAGAAAATATAAATTGAATATTAAACTTGTAGATGCTTCGAAAATTTACATGAAAAAACTTAAAAACATAAATGATCCAGAAAAAAAAAGGAAAATTATAGGAAATCTTTTTATAAAAATCTTTGAAAAAGAGTCAAAAAAAATTAAAGGAATTAAATATCTTGCCCAAGGAACTTTATATCCTGATATAATTGAAAGTAGATCAGCAACTGGTAGTAAGTCAGCTAAAATTAAATCGCATCATAATGTAGGTGGCTTACCAAAAAACATGAAATTAAAATTAATAGAACCTTTAAAAGAATTTTTTAAGGATGAAGTAAGAATTCTAGGTAGATCATTAGGTCTAATCGAAAAAATAAGAAATAAACATCCTTTCCCAGGACCCGGTTTAGCAATAAGAATTATTGGAAAAATAACGCCTACAAAAATAAAAATTCTTCAAGAAGCTGATAACATTTATATAAATGAATTAATTAATTATAAACTTTATGATAAAATATGGCAGGCCTACGCTGCTTTGTTACCAATAAAAACAGTTGGTGTGATGGGAGATGCTAGAACTTATGAATATACTTGTCTTCTAAGAGCAGTTATATCAGAAGATGGTATGACAGCAGATTATTTTAATTTCCCAAAGGATTTCTTGGATAATATTTCAAATAAAATAGTTAATGGAGTACCAGGCATCAATAGAGTGGTGTATGATATAACTTCTAAACCACCAAGCACTATAGAGTTGGAGTAATGTCTAAAAAAATTAAAGAAATATTAGCTAAAAAAAATAAAAACAAAATTGTTTGCCTTACTGCATATTCCAAAAATTTTGCAAAAATTTTAGATAAATACTGCGATATAATTTTAGTGGGAGACTCAATGGCCAATGTTTTATATGGCATGGAAAATACGCATCAAATCAACTTAGATACTATTATTCAGCATGGCATGAGTGTTAGGAAAGGTGTAAAAAAATCACTCATGGTAGTTGATATGCCAAAAGGATCTTACAATAATCCTGTTCAAGCAAAAAAAAATGCAAAAAAAATTTTTAAAATAACAAAATGTGATGCAGTAAAGATAGAAAGTAATAAAAAAAATTACAAAATAATAAAAGAAATAACAAAAGCTAAAATACCTGTGATGGGGCATATAGGTTTTACACCGCAATATAATAAGAAATTTAAAGTAGAAGGGAAAAATAAAAAAGAAATTAAAAGATTAATTGAAGAGTCGATATTAATAGAAAAAGCGGGAGCATTTTCAATTGTATTAGAATGTGTAACTCCAACGTCAGCCAAAATAATCACAAATTTATTAAAAATACCTACTATAGGAATAGGCTCTTCCTCATATTGTGATGGACAAATTTTAGTTACAGATGATATTTTAGGTTTAAGTGGTTTTTATCCAAAATTTGTAAAAAAATATGTTAATTTAAATAGAGTAATTGCAAAAGCTGTAAAAAAATATAGTAAAGAAATTAAAAAAAATAAATTTCCCAACAAAAGTAATTTTTTAAATGGAAAATAACACTTTACAAAAAACAAGTTTACAAGACAAATTTTCTAATTTTATTAAAAGTAATAAATTAAAATTTTTATCATTATTAGCAATGATAATTCTCCTAATAATATTTGGAGTTTTCTTCCAATATTTTCAAAACCAAAAAAATGATAAAATTTCACAGAAATTCATTGAAGCTGGTATACATCTTTCTAATAAAGATAAAGAAAGATCTAAAAGTATTTATAAAGAAATTATTTTAAGTAAAAATTTATTTTATTCTCCTTTAGCTTTAAATAATATCATAGATAATGAGCTAGAAGATAATAGTGATGAGATTTTAAATTTTTTTGATGTTCTGGAAAAAACAAAAATGAATAGAAATCAAAAATATTTATTAAAATTGAAAAAAGGACTATATTTAATAAAAACATCGAAGATTGAAGAAGGTGAAAAAATACTTAAAGAAATTATTGACGATGAGTCACCTTGGAGTGGTATAGCTACCGAAATATTAAAAAGATAGATAAATTTTCGATAAATAATTTATAAAATTAATGAAAAAATTATTAATAGTAATTTTATTTTTATTTTCAAACTGTTCTTTTGATAACAAAACTGGAATATGGAATAATAATAATATAGATATAAAAAAAACAAATAGATTTAAAAATTTTGAAAAACTTGTTTTTAAAGAAAAGATATTTAATCAAACTAAAACTCCACCAAATAACTTAGTAATAGAATCTAATCGAATTATAAATAATGAAAAATGGCTGGATGAATTTTTTAACGAGTCGAATAATTTAGAAAATTTTAGTTATTCTAACTTTAATAATTTAACTTTTAAAAGTAAAAAACTTAGTCGACATAAGTCATTAGAGAATATATTGTTTGATAGAAACAATATTATTTTTTCAGATGAGAAAGGTAATATTATAATTTATTCTATTCAAAATCGAGAGATTATTTATAAGTATAATTTCTATAAAAAAAAATTTAAAAAAATTAAAAAACAATTAAAATATATAGTTAAAGAAAACATACTATATGTTGCTGATAATCTTGGTTATTTATATGCAATTAATATAGATAAAAAAGATTTAATATGGGCAAAAAACTATAAAGTTCCTTTCAGGTCTAACTTAAAAGTAATAAAAGATCATCTTGTAGTTGCTAATCAAAATAATAATCTTTTTATAATTAATAAATACAATGGAGAAAAAATAAAAAATTTTCCTACTGAAGAAATCACATTAAAAAACGATTTTATAAGCTCTTTATCGATATCAAAAGATCATATTCTTTTTTTAAACACATATGGGTCTCTTTATTCTTTAAGAAAAGATGATTTTAGAATTAATTGGTTTGTTAATTTAAATCAGTCCTTAGATATAAATTCGAATAACTTATTTTTTTCAAATCCTTTACTAATAAATAATAATTTAATCATTATATCTACAGATCCTTATTTTTATATAATTGATATAGCTTCTGGTGCAATTATATTTAAAATTCCAGTTACATCAATCGTTAAACCTCTCGTTTTGAAAAATCATACATTCACTATTACTAAAGATAACTTACTTGTATGTATTCAGATTGATACTGGTGAAATAGTTTATTCTATTGATATCAATCAGGAAACTGCAGATTTTTTAAATACAAAAAAAAAATTAGTTAATATTAAATCTTTTTATATCTTAAATAATAAAATCTATATCTTTTTAAATAATTCTTATTTAATTAAATTTGATTTAAAAGGTAAAATAGATCAAATTAATAAACTTCCCGCAGGAATAAATTCATATCCAATATTCATTGATAAAAAAATCTTATTTATTGATAAAAAAAATAGATTAGTAATTATTGATTAGTTAGTTGATTTGCTACTTAAAAGAGATAATTGTTTTATTTTAAAATCTCCTAAATCATCTGAAGGTTCAATTGGGTAATCTCCTGTAAAATAATGATCACTAAATTGGGGGTAAGAATTATTTCTTTCACCTTTTCCTAAAGCCTTATAAAGTCCATTCAGACTTAAAAATTTTAACGATTTAGCTCCTATATAATTACACATTTCTTCATTAGATTTGTTGTGAGCTAATAATTCATTTTTTGTTGGCATATCGACACCATAAAAATCAGGATATTTTATCTCTGGACAAGCTATTCTTACATGAACATCCTTGGCGCCTGACTCATAAAGCATTTTTACAATTTTGTGACATGTGGTACCTCTAACTAAAGAGTCGTCAATTAAAATAATAGACTTATCTTTTACGATAGTTTTAGTCGAACTTAATTTAAGCTTAACTCCAAAGCTCCTAATATTTTGCTTTGGTTCTATAAAAGTTCTTCCAACGTAATGATTTCTGATTAACCCTAATTCAAATTTTTTTTTTGAGTATTCTGAAAAACCTAATGCTGCAGGAACTCCAGAGTCTGGAACAGGAATAACCATGTCTGCCTCAACATCTGTTTCTTTTGATAAATGAATACCTAAACTTTTACGGTATTCATAAGCACATTTTCCATCAATTAAACTGTCAGGACGCGCAAAATAAATATATTCGAAAACACAAGGTTTTGCTTTCTGTCTAGGAAAAGGTTTTACGCTACTTAATTTATTATTTTCAATTATTACAATTTCTCCATTTTCAATTTCTCTAATAAATTTAGCACCTACAATATCTAAAGCACAAGTTTCCGAAGCAAGTATGAATGAATCATTTAGTTTCCCAACAACTAAAGGTCTGATTCCAAAAGGATCTCTAACACCAATTAATTTTTTGTTTGTCATTAAAACTAAAGAATATCCCCCTTGTATTTGAAAAAGAGTCTCAATTAATTTGTCTATTATCTTCTCTCTCTTTGATTTAGCAATTAACTGAACTATAGTTTCAGTATCACTTGTAGTCCTAAATATTGCTCCATCTTTTACTAGAGCTTCTCTTAAGGCTAAAGCATTAGTTAAATTACCATTATGCGCTAGACTGATACCCCCAATGTGAAGATCAGCAAAAAAAGGCTGTATATTTCTTAAAGAAGTTTCCCCTGTGGTTGAATACCTATTATGTCCAATTGAAGATTTTCCTGGTAATTTCTTTATGACCTCATTTTTTGTAAAATGATCTCCTACTAAACCTTGTCTTTTTTCAGAGTGATAGTTTTTGCCATCAAACGAAACTATTCCACACCCTTCTTGACCTCTATGTTGAAGAGCGTGCAAACCTAAAGCAACTAATGCAGAGGCGTCATTATGATTTGAGACACCAAAAACCCCACATTCTTCTCTTAATTTATCTGATTTAAATTTTTTCAATTATATCTTTTGTGTCTTCGAAGTCTTCACTAGAAGGAAATTCTTCAACCAGTATTTCACTTCCAGTTTTTATAATATTAAACGAAATTGCATCTTCAGCTGATATACCCCAATTTTGATACGGATAAAACCAATTAAATATAGAAAATAAACATATTGAAATTATATAACCTTTAAAAAACCCAAATAATAAGCCAAAAGTTCTATCAATTGATCCCATGCCAGTCCATTTAACTGTTCTACTTAAGGTTCTGCCTAAAACGATAGTTAAAAATAAAGTGCAAACAAAAATAACTATACCAACACCTACATTATTAACAAATTCTGACTCAATATAGTCGCTTACTAAAGGCTGTAATTTTGGAACCAATATAATTGTTACTATTGTAGACAAGATCCATTTCATAAAAGAAATTAAACTTAAAGAGAAACCTTTAGAAAAACACTGAATTATACTAAAAATCATTATAAAAACAAAAATTACATCAAACCAATTAACGTTATTTATAAAGTCATTAAGAGAGCTAAGAGTCATTATAAACTAGTAGTTTCTTGACCAAAAGGTTTTAGAATCAATATTAATTTAGGCAAAAGTGTTAACACAGAAATCATAGCTAATAACATTGCTATACCAGTAAAAATTCCAAAATATATTGTTGGAATAAAATTTGATAAAACTAAAATAGAAAATCCAAATACTATTGTTATTGAAGTGTTAAGTATAGCTATACCTACAGTACTATGACATCTATCAATAGTTAATTTATAGCTGTTAATCTTTTTGAACTCTTCTTTGAATCTATAAATGTAATGAATGCTGTTATCTACAGCTATACCAATAGTAATAGCTGCAATTGTAATTGTCATCATATCGAGAGGAATTCCCATTAACCCAATTATACCTAATATAAAAAATGCTGCTATAAAATTTGGAACCACCCCAATAAAAGAAAGCAGAATATTTCTGAAAAGAATAAAAAACATTAACGAAATACCTAACATAACAATTCCTAAAGTTAAGATCTGAGATTTAAAAAGACTTTGTAAAAGATTATTAAATAAAATTAAAACACCAGTCAATTTATATTCATCTTTATTTAAATTTAATTTAGTATTTAATTCTAAATTAATTTTTTTAATTAAATCATTTCTTCTTAAATCTTTTAAAGAGTCCTTAATTCTTACGCTCACTCTTGCCTCATCATTTTCGACAGAAATATAAGGAGATACAATTTCTTTTTTAATTTCGTCAGGAATTTTACTGTATAAAACGGCTATTTCTAAACTTTGTAATTCTTTTTTATTCAAGTCTTCTGCTACACGTAAAATTGACCCAAAAGATAGCACCTTTCCTATTTCAGGCAAAGAGTCTAAGTAATCGTGTACTTTAATTATTTTGTCCATTTTATCTCTTGTAAACCAATATTTAGCTTTATCTTCATCACCATTACTTTCTTCCTCCCATTCTGAGAACTCGTCTTCTTCAATATTACTCTCTTTTTCTTTTGTAGGAAATTTAATAATAATATTTAAAGGAGTAGTTCCTCCAAGTTCATCATCTATTTTTTTCATACCTTTGTAAATTTCAGTTTCTTTATCAAAATAATTTATAAAGCTATTTTCAACCTTTAGTTTTGAAATACCAATAATACTCGAAACTAATATTATAAAAGTTGTGCCAAAAATTAATATTTTACTTTTTTTTGCAAACTCTCCTAAGGCTTTAGTAATTTTTGATCTCTCTGTATCTTTTACGTTTATATCGTCTTCGGAAGAAAAAATATTTAACAAGGATGGTAAAAGAAAAAAAGTTACAAAAATTGAAACAATTAAACCTAAAGTCATCATCCATCCAAAATCTATGATTGGTTTTATGCCACTAAAAATTAGAGATAGAAATGCACATATAGTTGTTAAAACAGTGTAAAGAATGGGCATAAACATTTTTTTACTTGTCTCTAAAACTATTTGTTCTTTAGTCAGTTCACTAAATTCTTTTTTTAATTGGAGAAATCTGACAGTTACATGAATATTCATAGCCATATTCAATATCAGCATTAGCGCAATAAAATTTGAAGATATAACTGTAACTTTCCACCCAATTAATCCCAATAAGCCAATCATTATAGTCACAGATGTTGCACATCCCAAGAGTGGCATGATTACCCATTTTATATTTTTAAAAACCATCCATAGGGTAAATATTATAAAAATAAAAACTCCTATACCAAATACAACTATATCACTTTTAATATAACCCATCATGTCGTCTGCTATCATTGGAATTCCACCGAGATGAATTTTTGCATTTTCTCCGTACTTGTTAATTACGTCTCTTATTTCAGTTATGTTTTGATGATTTCTTAGATTATATAAATTTTTATAATCTTCATATTCTTTTAAAAATTTTTTATAGTTAACTTTTTCAGCTTGAGAAAGATTTCCTTCAATCGACTGATTATAATACTTCTCTTTAATTTTAACAAATTCAGTGAGTCTCTCGTCTTTTTTGAGGTAAACTACTATACCTGAGGTTTTACCATCTTTACTTATAACATAATCTTTATAAATAGGACTATTTATTATTTCCTCAAATCCTCTTTTTCTATTTATTTCAGGGTGTGATAAAGTTTTATAATTTTTTAATCTCTCCATTAATGGTTCGTCAGTACTTTTTAGAAGAGGCACATCAATTATCGTTATAACGCTATCCACCCAAGTTAATTTACTAATTTTTGATTTAAGCAATTGTAAATTTATAATTGTATCTTTTTCTTCAAAACTTGAAATTGGTGTATAAGTAAGAAATAAAAAATCTTTAGCTTCGTATCTTTCATTTATTTCTCTTAAATATTTTAGATCTTTATCTCCTTCTAAAATGAGTGCATCAGAGGATGCATCCAAATTAAAATTTTTCGAATGGTAAATAGAAAATATTAATACGGAAAACAGCAGTAGGAGTGTTATTTTTGAAAAGTCGATTACTAGTTTTTTGTATATAAAATTAAACATAGTGATATTGAAGATATATCTTAAATAACGAATAACTTAAAAGTGAAATTTAACCTTAATTTTTGCTTAAATCTTTAAATTTTGTATATATTCCTTCAAACTCAACTTTTATGATTCCAGTTGGTCCATGTCTTTGCTTACCTAAAATTATATCTGCCAATCCATTTACATCGTTCATTTTTGACTGCCATTCAGCATGTTCAATTGACCCTAGTTTAGGTTGCTTTCTCTCTAAATAGTAAGCTTCCCTATATACAAACATAACTACATCAGCATCTTGTTCGATAGACCCCGACTCTCTTAAATCTGCTAATTGAGGTTGTTTGTCATCTCTTTGTTCCACAGCTCTAGAAAGTTGAGATAAAGCTAAAATTGGAACACTTAGTTCTTTAGCAAGTGCTTTTAAACCTTGTGTAATTTCTGAAATTTCTTGGACCCTTCCATCATATCTATTCGTATTGGATCTCATTAATTGGATGTAATCTACAACAATTAAGCTTACTCCGAATAATCTTTTAATTCTTCTAGCTCTGTTACTTAAAGTTGCTATTGTAATAGCAGGTGTTTCATCAATAAAAAGAGGGAGATTATAAATATTTCTTGATGTTTCAATATATCGATTAATTTCTTCTTCAGTGACTTTCCCTCTTCTTATATCATCAGATTTTATTCTAGCTTGTTCAGATAAAATTCTAGTAGAAAGTTGTTCTGAGGACATTTCAAGAGAAAAAAAAGCTACAGAAGACTTCTCTTGTCTGCTCATAATATTTTGTGCAGCATGATAGGCAATATTTGTAGCTAATGCAGTTTTCCCCATTGATGGTCTACCAGCAAGTATAACTAAGTCAGACTTATGTAATCCACCTAGTTTTTCATCTAGATCTGTCAACCCAGTAGGTACACCTACAATTCCTTTATCGTTTTTCATTGCTTGGGTTGCCATTTCAATAGTTTGGTCTAATGCAACATTGAATTTCAAAAAGGATTGAGAAAATGTTCCTCTTTCAGCTAAATCAAATAAAGACTTTTCAGTATTTTCAATAATATTTTCTGCACTTGTTTCTTCAGAATTTAATGTTTCTGAGGATAAGTTATCTGAAATTAAAATTAATTCTCTTCTTAAATACATTTCATGAATTATTTTAGCATAATCTATTGCTTGTTTTGATGAACCAGAGAATCTTGTAAGTTTAACTAAATATTCTGTACCTCCAACTTCATTAAGCATATTATCTTTTTCAAAATAATTTTTTAATGTTATTGGATTCGCAATCATTCCTTTGTTATTTAAAAATTCAATTACTTCATAAATTTTAACGTGTGCAGGATCATAAAAAGTTTTAGAATTAACTATAGATGCTATTTCATCAATTATGTCATTGTTAACTAAAATTGATCCTAATAAAGCTTGTTCAGCCTCAAGATTAGAAGGTTGCGTCTTGTTTAAATTTTTATCACTAATTTGGATTTTTTCCATGTAACTATATTAGGTTGGAATAGTTATAGTTAAAGATAAAAGTTACACACTATTTCTTTTAACCTGTGGAAAAATTTGGCTGATTGTACTTTATCTATTTTAACGGAAATTTCTACAGAAACTTCAGAATGAAAATTAATTTGAGCTTTATGAATACCAATTTTATCAAGATTATTTTTTAATACAATTTGAGAAGGTTTAATTTCAATCTTAGTATCTTTAAGAATCATAGAAGAAATTTCTTTAGGTTTTATGGAACCATATAATTCACCATTTTCTTTACTTTCTTTAATAAATTTAAATGTTTTTTTGTCAATTAACTTAGCTGTTTCTTTAAGCTTACTTTTAAGTTCTAAATTTTTTTTATTTAATTCATCTCGTTTTTTCGATACATAGGCTAAATTTTCTTTATTAAATCTTAAAGCTTTTCCTTTTTTTAATAAAAAATTTCTACCATAGCCATTTTTTACAACTACTTTATCCCCGATGCTTCCTAGATTAAGTATATTTTCTAAAAGAATTAATTCCATGTTTATAATAACCCTAATATTTTCGCTCTTTTAATTTCTCTTGTTAATTTTTTTTGTTTACCACTTGATACAGAAGTTACTTTAGAAGATAAAATTTTATTATTTTCTGTTATATATTTTTTTAATAAACTTAAATTTTTGTAATCAATTATTGGTGCATTTTTTACAGATAAAGGACAAGATCTATTAAATCTACCATCCGTTTTTTGAAATAAGCTTAGTTTACTAAGTGAATTTGAGTTTTTTCTTTGAAATTTTTTATTTTTTCTTTTCATTTATTTATTTTTTTTAAAGTATTCGTTTTCTGTATCTAGTTTTTTATATTTTACTACTAAATGTCTTATTATTGAGCTATCAATTTTAATCTTTTTTGTTATTTCATTTAAAGTTTTTTTATTACCTTCAAATTTATAATGTATATAAAAACCTTTATTATATTTCTTAATTTTTCTTGCTAAATTTAATAATCCCCATTCTTCAATTTTTACTACCTTACCAGCATTGGTATTTATGACATCGCTATACTTTTCTTTGATTTTTTTTAAGTCTGAAACAGCTAAGTCCTGTTTTGTAACTAGAGTATTTTCGTAAAATGACATAAAGTTTAATTGTTTGTTAATTTGGTATAAAGTACATTTAATTAAAAAAGCTTTATACTATAATACTCATTAATATCAATAGTAATTATTAATTAAAAATAAAATGAACACTATACTCTTTCCCGGTCAAGGCTCTCAAATTGTAGGAATGTGTTCTGAGTTTTACAAAAATTTCAAATTAGTCAGAGAAATTTTTGAAATTGCAGATACGAAACTTAAATTTAAAATATCAAAAATTATTTTAGAAGGGCCTGATGATGAATTGAAATTAACTCAAAATACTCAGCCTGCCATTTTGACTGTAAGTTATGCTATTTTTTCAGTTTTAAAGAAAGAATTTAACTTTGATTTTAATTCAACAAAGTATTTTGCTGGACATTCATTAGGAGAGTACAGTGCACTAGTTTGCTCTGAGTCTTTAAAATTTACAGATGCTTTATATTTACTTTTTGAAAGAGGAAAAGCTATGCAAGAAGCAGTTCCTGTAGGTCAGGGTAAAATGATCGCAGCCTTAGGTTTAAGTTTGAATGAAGTTAATACATTCATTGCTCAAAGAAAAAATAAAAAAAATATATGCGAAGTAGCAAATGATAATGCTTTAGGCCAAATAATTATTAGTGGAGATTTAAATGGCATAAATGAATTACAATTTATTTTAAAAGAAAATAAAAAAAAATTTATACCTTTAAATGTAAGCGCTCCATTTCACTGTTCTATGATGAACCCTGCCGCTGAAATTATGAAAACTAAAATTAGTTCAATAAATTTTAAAAAACCTTCTTATCAAATAGTAAGTAATGTAACGTCTTTACCAGAGGATAATCCAGAAAATATAAAAAGGCTATTGATTAAACAAATTTACACTACTGTCAGATGGAGAGAGAGCATCGTTAATATAAATAAAGAAAATATTGTTGATTTTATAGAAATTGGGCCTGGAAAAGTTTTAACAGGGATGGTTAAAAGAACTTTAAAAGATATAAATTGCTTTAGCATAAATTCGATAGATGATATTAAAAGTTTATTAAAATGAATTTAAAAAATAAAAAAGTTATTA
>MDTB01189582.1_pt1 | contig 13277 bp, 10 predicted proteins | sample 811161 | NCBI WGS metagenome assembly MDTB01 (sample SAMN05326650, study PRJNA326480) | marine metagenome | isolation source: seawater | place: Mediterranean Sea | collected 2009 | reverse complement strand
CCCTCAACTGATTGATAATAAATCTCTTTTGTTTTGGGATTATAACCATATAATGATGTAACCTCCCAATTTCCCTTTGTAATTTGATTAATGAATTTTCCATTTTTATCATAATAGTAAATATGGTTATAACCATCTTTTTCACTAGTCCATAAAAAACTATCATCTTCTAAAAATTTAAATTCATCATTTATACTTATGTAGGCTTTATCATTCTCGGATAATAGTAGTTTAAGATTTTTTTTTAGGGTGTTGAATCTCCATATTTTTAGCTCGTTTTGGTGGCGATTTAGAGTTTGTATGATTAAACTATTGTCCCCTCCTGTAAATTTAATTCTTGGGATATAGTAAGGGAGATAATTATCAAATTTAATATGGTCTTTCTTTCGAGTGGAAATATCATATAGAATAAGATCAATTTCAGAATTTTCCTCTCCTGCCTTTGGATATCTAAACATATATGGAAAAGGGTAATTTTTATTCCCATAGACATCCATAGAAAAAATGGGGACGTTAGATTCATCAAAACGCATATAAACTATTTGCTTTGAATCATTACTCCAGTCAAAAGCACGAACAAAACCAAATTCCTCCTCATAAACCCAGTCTGTAATACCATTAAGGGTTTTATAGTCTCCATCATAGGTTAATTGTGTAACAAGATTGAGTTCTAGATCCTTGATAAAAATATTTCGCATATATACATAGGCTACCTTAGACGCGTCGGGAGATAAAAGTGGTTCTTGAACTTTTTGATCAGAAAGCTTTTCCAATGTATTACTTTTAATATCATAAATCCAATAAATAGCTTGTTTAGATCTTCTATAAATTTGATCTGATTGAGTTTCTAATAAAATTTTTTGTTCATTGTTTGAAAACGTATAGCCTGAAAATTTAATTTTTTCAGGAAACTTATTTGAATCTACCAATATTTTTGGTTTTATATCTTCTGAATAAGAGTATGAAATAATAGAAGTGCTGTTTGTAGCTTCATCTTGTTGCAATACCGTATAGTTTTCCCCATCTTTCATGGACCTTATTGATTGAAGCCTTTTTGGATCATATTTCCCATCCATTAAATCTCCTAAGTCAAGTGAAAGATTTTGGGCGTTTAAAAAACTAGATAAAAGTAAGCTTACACAAAAACATAAAGATGAGGGCCTTAGATAATAATTGATGATCTTATTTACTCGAAATAGAAATTCAATTTTTTTTGCGATCATAAATAATTTGTATTTTTTAATTAGGCAATTTAGGAAAAATGATTTAACCATAATTTTGATGGGGTTCAAATTCTTTATCTTTATAAAAAAAACATGAGTAAGAAGATCGACGGCTTTTCCAGAATGACAAAATCGGAAAAAATAGATTGGATCACTAATACTCATTTTAGTAATGTCGATAAGGCAAGAAGACAACTCGAGTCTTATTGGAATTTAGACTTTAAATTACAAACAAGACACGATGAATTTATAGAAAATTCCCTTTCAAATTTCTATTTACCTCTTGGTGTAGCTCCCAATTTTTTAATTAATGGAAACTTTTACACATTACCAATGGTAACCGAAGAAAGTTCTGTAGTTGCAGCTGCTGCAAATTCAGCAAAATTCTGGAGCACTAGAGGAGGTTTTAAAGCTAAGGTTTTGAACACCCTAAAAGTTGGACAAATACACTTTCTTTTTGAAGGAAACCCTAAAGATTTAGTGAATTTTTTTAATCGTAAGAAATCAGATTTAATTAAATCTATATCAAAAATCACTAAGAATATGCGAGAAAGAGGTGGAGGGATTATGAATCTCAAACTAGTAAATAAAAGTGAAAAGTTGCCATACTATTATCAATTACATTTAGATATTAAGACAGGGGATGCGATGGGAGCTAATTTCATCAATTCTTGCTTAGAACTTTTGGCCAAAACTCTTATTAAATTTGCAAAAGAAGATCATCTTTTCAAAGACCAAGAAAACCCTATTGATGTTTTGATGAGTATTCTCTCTAATTATGTTCCACAGTGTGTTGTTCAAGCGCAAGTAAGCTGTCCAATTAACGAATTATATCCTCACATAAATAATAAATATGGTTACAGATTTGCAAAACGTATAATTCAAGCAGTCGAAATAGCTAAATTTGAACCTTATCGAGCAGTAACACACAATAAGGGAATTATGAATGGCGTAGACGCACTAATTATTGCAACAGGGAATGACTTTAGGGCGGTTGAAGCAGGAGCTCATGCATATGCCGCTCGATCTGGTAAATATAGTTCTCTTAGCGATGCATATATCAAAGATGATAAATTTATAATGGAACTTTCACTCCCACTTGCAGTTGGAACAATTGGTGGATTAACTCAAATTCATCCCATGGTAAGTTGGTGCTTAGAACTTCTCGGTAAGCCATCCGTAGAAAAACTTATGGAAATTATTGCCGTGGCTGGGTTAGCACAAAATTTTGCTGCATTACGGTCTTTAGTTACTGAAGGGATCCAAAAAGGACATATGAAAATGCATTTACAAAATATACTCAACCAATTCAATGCAAATGAAGCTCAAAAAAAAGCTGCCATTAACTATTTTAAAGATGATCTAGTTTCCGTTAAATCTGTAAAAAAATTTTTAAAAAAAAATAACCTATAGATGTCTTCTTTTTATAGTCATGGGAAATTATTAATTACTGCTGAATATGCTGTATTAAGTGGAGCAAAAGCACTAGCAATTCCTTGTAAAAAGGGGCAGCTATTAAACTTCAAAGTAGACAATAAATCTAAAGAACTTAACTGGTCTAGTTTTGATCATATAGGTGAAAAGTGGTTTGAGGTTATTTTTCAATTACCATCATTTGAAATTGAAATGAGTTCAGACATGTCAATTGCTAAACGTCTACAAGAAATTTTAAGTTTTTCTAAGAAAAGAAACTCTTCTTTTTTATCTAATGGAGGCTACGTTGAAACACACCTAGAATTTAATCGCTTCTGGGGTTTAGGTAGCTCTTCAACCCTAATTATAAATGTAGCATCATGGGCTAAAATAAACCCATACGATTTATTGAATTTTACCTTTGGTGGAAGTGGCTATGATATTGCATGTGGGCTAGCTAAAAAGCCCATTTTTTTCACTAAAAAAGAAAAAAAAAATCATGTCGAGACTATAACTTTTTCTCCGCCTTTTGCCGACCAACTTTATTTCGTCTATTTGAACCATAAAAAAAATAGTCAACAAGCTATAAAAGAGTTTGAGCTAAAAAATCTAAGTAATTACCATATTGAAGAACTAAATAGTCTTACTAATGTGATATCATCAACCAATAATTTAAATGAATTTGAAAAAGCAATTGAAGATCATGAAAGAATAATTGGAAGTATAATAAATCAAAGGCCTATAAAAGAAGATTTATTTACTGATTTTTCTGGAAGTATAAAAAGTTTAGGTGCATGGGGTGGAGATTTTATTCTGGTAAGTAAAGGTAGTAGTTCATTAGACTATTTTGAGAAAAAGGGATTAACTACAATTCTTTCATGGAAAGAAATGTGTTTGATAAACTAGAATTCTAATTTATCAAACACATTTCTTTTTTAAATACTGAATGCTTTTCTAAATAGTTACAATTAATAATACAAGGCTCTATTATCATCGATTTTGGCAACTGATTCAAGTGCTGAATATATATTTTCCATCATTTTATCACTGGTATCTTGTCTCACCTGTTCTGCATATGATCTGTAGTTGTCAAGATCATCAACAATATTTTTTTGTTTAAGGAGTAATTTGTATACACCCTTTTCTCCTTTGATTAAACCAGATAATTCACCAGGATTAAGTGCAAAGGCTACACCCAAAACATAGGGCTCGTTTCCTGCTCCGACAAGTGTAGGGTTTTTTTGATTTATTGCAGATGCTTTTACAATAGATAATTTATCGTCTTCAGCTAGAGATTGTAATGTGGTCTTATCAGCATAAAGTTTTTGAATTAAGGTAGCTTTTTTGTCTTTTCTTATAATTTCACGAACATCATCACCAACATCATCGAAAGATGCTACTCCTTCTTTAATCTTATCTGTAAGTTTAACTACAACATAACCCCCTTGGTTTAATGAAAAACGTCGAATATCTCCAATTTTCGTTTTATTTTCAAAAGCCCATCTGACTATATTTCTTTGTTGATTTAAGCCTGGAAGATTTTCTTCTAAAGGAGAAATTTGTTTAACGGGTCTAACAATATATCCATTTCGCTCAGCAATTTTAAGAAACTCATTGTCTTCAGAAGCATCCATTTCAAACTGTGTTGCTTTTCTAAAAATTTCATTAGACGTTTTGTCAGAGGGTAATGCTTTTGCAACTACATCAGCAATTAATGCTAAATCATCTTTGTCAGTTATCTTTATAATATGAAATCCAAATTCAGTTTCAACTAGTCCAATCCTACCTACTCTGTTTTTATTCACAAAAGCATAAAATTCTGTAGCCATATCACCTTTTTGAAAAAATCCTAAATCTCCCCCACGGTTTTTGGAAGGGCCGTCAGAATTTTCTCTGGCTAATTCTTCAAAATCTGTAGAAGATCTCCGTGCTAGACGAAAAATTCTATTTGCCTTAATTCTAGCCTGTTCCTTTGAAATAGTAATACCAGATGGAGCACGTGTAGCACTTTCAAATGAAATAAGTATATGGCTAGCTCGTAAAGAAGCATTATTTTTACGATTCATAAGTCTTGAAATTTTGAATGTATTCCCATCTCGATAAGGGCCAAATACTTCTCCCACATCAAGTCCAAATAAAATATCTGCATAGTCATTATTATAGGCTCCCCTGGGCTTAAAAACAGAATCAAAAGAAACTTCAGAATATTCGTCAATAAAATCACTAATATTCCCCGTCTCTTTTAAACCATCAATAGTATCGGTAAGTTTTGAAACATCATTATAGGCAATTCTTTTAGTTTTTAACCCGTCTAAACGTAATTGGATTGCCGCAAGATCATCATTAGTCGGAATCTCTTTAAAAATTACATACTCAATACTTCTAGAATTATTAATTTTATAATCTTCTTCATTATCTTTTATATATCTATTTACCTCTGCTTGAGAAATATTAACAAGGCTGTCTGGAATTATTTCAAAAGGAATCTGAACATAATCAATATTAACATTATCGTTTTCAAAATGATAATTTACTTTCGCCTCGGATTCTGTCATTACATTACTTGATTTTATTAAGTCAAAATAAATACGCTGTTTTGCAACACCAATTATACTTTGTTCTTGGATCTTCCAATTCTCATAAGCAGTAGGATTTTCAACCTTCATCTGAGAAATATAATTGGAAAATATTCCAAAGTCAAAAAAACCTGCTTCGTTTTGAAAACTTGGATTATTGATCACATTATCATCGGTTGATATGATTTGTTCCAACTGATCTTTTCCCGCATCAATTCCAAGTTTTTCGAATTGCTGGTCAAAAATAGTGTTTCTCAAAGCTTGATTCCAGACCATATTTACAGACTGTAAGGTAGAATAATTGTATGTTCTTTCAGTTTGTTCAACCATTTGACGAAAGAAATCTATTTCAACTTCTTTATCATTAATTACAGCTACAGGATCAGTAGGCCCAGCATTTGATGTACTTCCATCGAAAACTCCTGAGATTACGAAAGCAAAAAGCGCCATTCCAATTACAAGGATCAAAAAAATGGAGCGTTGTCTAATTTTTCCTAAAATGGCCATAATTTGTATTTTTGATAGTCTGCGAAATTAAACTATTCATTTGAATAAAGAAAGTATGTTACACCAAAAGTGAAGGTGATAAAAAAAAATGGATTTATTACTCTCCACCAGACTGAGTAAGGATAATCTGTTCTACTTTTGTAGCTGAAACTTTTTTTATCGTTAAAGTATATGGTGGGACCTGAATTTCGTCATCTTGTTTAGGTATTTCTCCTAAATTATAAGCAACTAATCCACCTAATGTTTCATAAAATTCACTAACAGGAAGTGATAAATTATACTTCTGGTTCAAATAATCTACTTCAAGACGTGCAGAAAAATCAAAAGTAGTATCATCTAGACATTTTTCAACGTGATCCACTTTATCATATTCATCCTCAATTTCTCCAAATAACTCTTCTACAATATCTTCTACAGTAACGATTCCCGAAATTCCTCCATATTCGTCAATTACAACAGAAATACTCTTATGCTGACGGGTCAAGAGTTTTAAAACATCATTTATAAGCATTGTCTCTGGGACATATGCTAAAGGTAAAAGAATATTTTTTAGGGTCTTAGGGTTTTTCATCATATCAAATACATGTACATAACCCAAAATTTGATCAATTGTACCTTGAAAAACAGGAATTTTTGAAAAACCCGTAGAAATGAAGAGATCTTTTATTTCTTCTATTGGTGTTTCTTGATCTACAGCAACTAACTCAGCTCTTGGAACCATAGCCTCCTTTGTCTTTACATCCGAAAAATCAAGAGCATTCTGAAAAATCTGTATTTCAGAATCAAGACTCTCTTTATCAAAGCTGGACTCCAATTGCTCTTCAATATAATTTCCTAACTCTACTTTTGAAAACGAGAGTTGAACCTGATCAGAATCAGTTTTTAAAAATTTCTTGAGAATGACATCCGTAAATTGGATAACTAAGAAAGTAATAGGATAAAAAATGTAAAAGAAAAAAGCAACAGGAATAGCAAAAATTTTAATGGCTAAATTAGCGTAGAGTTGAAAAAAAACTTTGGGTAAAAATTCAGCAGTAAGTAAAATTACTGCTGTAGAAATCAATGTTTGATAAAATACAATAAGTAAACTAACTTCTCCCAGTAAAATAGTTTCAGGGAAGAAGAGTTGTAAAATTCGATCTCCAGTAAAAATTCCATAAATAACTAGAGCTATATTGTTTCCAAAAAGCATGCTTGCAATAAAACGGGATGGTTTTCTTGTAATACTTTTTAAAACCTTGGAGGTAAAGCCTGATTGAAGTTTTTCAATTTCTAAATAAATTCTATTTGAAGATACAAAAGCGATTTCCATCCCCGAAAAGAAAGCAGAAAGTAATAAGCAAAAAATAATTACAAAATCTGTAAAAATCATTAAGATGAGTTGTCCCGTTGATTAAATTTTCGCCTGTAGTGACGTCTAAAAAGCGCCATAAAAATTGATAAAACTGAAAAACCTAAAAAGTAGTATGCTCTTGTCTGATCTACTCCCCAAAGAGCAATCATTTTGTAAGCTGAGATCAATGCTATTAAATAATATAATATTTCAGAAATTTTATAACTTTTCATGTTTTAATAGGGTAAACTTATTCATTTAATAAGCTGTCTTTCGATTCAGAAACCGATATTGTTCCAATCAAATTACCTGTTTGGAATTTAGTAAAATCTTTATTGGTATCCAATCGTTGAGCATCAAAATTGTAGTCCTTATCTTTAAATTTAAAGGCTTGTTCGGTAAACAACCATTCACTTTCAGCATCCCAAAAAAGTTGATCTGTAGTTAAAATTGACCCTTTATGTGATTTTAATTGAACGTCCCCTCTTAAATCTATGAGTCTTGTTTTATTGTAAAATAAACCATAATTCGCAATTACCTCATTTTCATTACCAGAATCATCAAAAAAAATCACCTTGAGCCCTTCAGGAAATTCAGCATATTGAAAATCTAAATTGGTGTAATCAATGTGTTTAGGTGCAGTTAAAATAGCTTGTATATTCATTGAATCCGAGTATAACATCCTTATATTCTTTGCTGTTCCAATTGGATCTTGACGGTCTGAATTAATTTCCTTGAGAGTATTAGTATTATCTTCACAATAAATAAAAAGGGTTGTAAAAATTACTACAACCCTTTTTATTATTTTTAAAAATATGGTTTTCATTTATAACTTTGGAACTGTAACACTTCTATTTATCCAGCAATTAAATTTTATAACAGTTCCTTCATTTCCTTCGGTAAAGATGTCAGTTTTACTAGGTGCTCTTCCAGTATAACTCTGAACTGTTCTCTTAACAATCTTAGATAAAGAATTGTCTACTCGCCCAGCTTTCTGAGCTAGATCTGCTGCCAGCCAATAAACTGCTCTTTTATTGAATTGACTGTCTCCACAATCGTTTGCACTATCAGCATACATGTTTGCTATAAGTAAATAAGCTCGCCCCATTGACGGCTGAAAGCCAAGAGCCTTATTTGCGTAACTTCTTGCTTTGGATTTTCTTCCTGAAGTTTTGAACTTATTTGCTATTTTTAATAGAATTTTTGCTTTTTTATATGTATCTGTTTCAAGAGAAATAGATTCCTCATAATAACGAAGTGCTTCTTCAGAATTATTACTTTTATCATTGAGAAGACCTAAGTAATAAGCTGAATCCGCAGAGGGATCAAGTGTATGAAGAGCTTCAACAAGTGTAACAAAAAAAGGATCATCTGAACATTCTTTACTATCCATTCTACTTGCAGCTCGTTTTAACCAAATAGCATCTGATTTAAATTCTTCAAAATTTCTCTTGTAAAGTGGAATTAAGTTTTCACATGTTGCTTCTTTTGCTATTATAGCGTCTAAATTAGAAAGAAAAGTCCCTATGGCTTTAGAATTGACATTGTAAATTCTTTTACTCCGTTGCTCTCTGCTAGTTAATGGGTTTCCTGTATCTTCTTTTTTAAGTATAATATCTAATTTCTTAGCAAGCTCAATCATTTCATTATCAAATTTTTCCGATACTTCTTCATATTTATTTATAAGCATTTCCATACTCACTTCAGAGTCTCCAGCTTTGTAGCGGTCATATAATGTTTTGAAATAATTATATAAAAATTTTGGATTAGTAAAACTCTTTGGATCTTTTCTAAAAGCCTCATCAAAGGTAGAATAGATTACATTTAAGTCTGCCATTTTAAAATCTAGTAATGCTTGAGCTTTTTTCCCGGTTACGTCTCCAATGGTACTTTTATTTTTATTTTTAGGAAAATATTTAACCCATTCATCATAAAGTTTAATTAATTCTCTTTTTGAAGTTTCAATCTCTTCGGGTGACCCATTTTTTATTTTATCCTTGATGATTCGTTCTCCGTAAGTATAAATTGCTACATTTATATCAGGACAATTTTCTTTTACCTTGATCCAAGGTTCTATTGCAGAGCTATAATTTTTAACCTTCACGTACTCAGCAAAGATTGATAGATCTTGCATACAAGTATTGATGTCTTGGGCAAATAATGCGGCTTGATATAAAAGTCCAAAAACTAATATAAGTTTTTTCATTTTTAATTTTTTTTATCTAATAAATTTAAATATTGCTAAATTTTATTGTCAAAATAAAAAAATAATTTTTTCAGATATAACAATAATTTAAAAAAATGTATTTAATTCTAACATATTTTTAAAAAAAAAGAGTTTAGATATTTTTTTCATTTTTGTGAAATTTTAATTGTATTTTCTTTTAACAAACCAAATATCATTAAGTGACATCCCAACACGAAAAGAAATGATATTCTCCTGAATAAGTCCTAAATCTTTCTGACCCCTTTTACTAATTTCTAAACCAACATTTATGTTTGATAGACCTTTTAGAGGCAAGCCTAATCCAAAAGATATTCCAGTTTGTGATAAAGGTATATTATTAATAAGTGTACTCATCTGTTCAGTTCGTAATCCAAATCTATAGACAACTCTACTCCAGAAATTCGTGAATGATGTATAATTTGGAATAAAATAACCTCCAACAATCCATTTTTTTGCATCTCTGTAGGAAATATTTTGTCTTTCAAAAAATTTATTCGTAAAGTTAGAAGATTTTATCAGATTATGCTGAACCCCAAGAAACCATTTTTTATTTTTGCCGAATCCGATGCCTATTCGGTTAATTGTCGAAAGATCTAAATTTGTTTGATCTAAGTCCAAAGAAGTTAAATTGATTTCAACAATGTCTGTAATACTTTCGGTTGAAAGGGACTGGGTGAAAAAAATACGCCTGTTTCTTGAATCAAGATCAACTTTTGGCTGATAAGAATACATGGCTTGGACTGTGTATTTTTTTTTGATTGGAATTTTTATTTGAGTTGAAAATTGAATATTAAATCCTGAGATACTGGATTCGTTAGATAAAAAAGTACCGTTATCCACACCATTAATAAACTGGCCTGTTTCGTATATTAAATTTCCAAAATTATAATTTAGTGTAGACCCGATTGCAAGAAACGATGTAATGGGTAAGCCTACTGAAAAATATGTTTGATTCAGCCCACCAGAACCTTCATATCTGTTAAATATTTCTGAGTCTAATGTTTCATTTACGCTTTCAATTCTATAACCTACAGATGATAAGGGTAAAATCCCAAAACCAAAACTAAACTTACCAGCTGGAATACTCACAGAAATATAATCCAGAGAAGCAAGATCTGTATTTTGCGAGTCCATTGAGGAGGCCAAATAATTATTTGTGTAATTTACACCTACAGAGTATGTTGTAACTTTCAAGAATCCATAACTGGCTGGATTATTTAAATTAGCATGAATAGAATCCGTAAAAACATCTAACCCACCCATATGTCTTGTAGCTTGAGTTCCATTAAAGGTTCTTTCTCCTAGACCAGATGATGAATAGGGAGATGCAGCTGTATTTTGAGCAAAAATATGTTCGTTAACAAAAAATAAAATAATAAGAACGCTTAATCGTATCATTAATTAATATTGCTAGCTAATAGGTAATTTAACCCTCTTGCTAAAAAATTTGGATGGGCAAAGATGCTATTTTTTAATGGTTTAGGCAACCTTTCAGCATCTCCCCCTGTTAAAATAGTAGTTAAAAAATCAAATTTTTCTTCATATTGACGAATTAATCCCATTATTTCTGCTTTAATGCCTTGAGAAACCCCAACATGCATCGATGTTTTTGTAGCAGTCCCTAATAAAGTAAAATCATTTTTTGGTTCTAAAATAGGTAGTCGCCCTGTAAAAGTATGCATTGCCCTGTATCGCATACGGTAGCCTGGACTTATAGCTCCTCCATGATGTAATCCTTTTTTATCTAATAAATCATAAGTAATGCAGCTGCCTAGATCAATCACCAAAATATTTTGTTTGGGATATTCTAAAGTACAAGCAGCTAATAAAGCGATTCTATCAGGTCCTAATTGAGAAATCGGTTTATAGGAAGTTTTAAAAGGGAGTCTTAGCTCCGAAGAACAAAATATAACAGACATAGGTGATAAAGCCTTTTCCAATTCTTTTGTAATAATACCATTAACGTCTGAAATAATACAGTTTTTAATTAAAGGAAAATTATTTTGGATTTTATTCAAAGTATTTTCCCATTGATCAAATGAAATTGCCTCAAATAGTTTAACCTCATTGTCATTAAAGACAAAATATTTGATTTGAGTATTTCCTAAATCAATTATTAGCTGCATTATCTTTCTCTTTAATCATTAAAATTACAAAGAAATTAGATGAAATGTTTTTGTGAGGTCCCAAAAGCCAGTTATATTTGTAGCTGCATGAAAGCTGGGTACCTTAGCTCAGTTGGTAGAGCAAAGGACTGAAAATCCTTGTGTCCCTGGTTCGATTCCTGGAGGTACCACTCAAACCTCTGTAAATATTGTTTTTGCAGGGGTTTAACTTTCAATCGTAGGTTTTTCAACATCTTCTGAAGTTAAATTAAGATTGAGTTTACCTGATGACAATCTTGTGACGTCCTTATCTATTTTTTTGAATTCTTTATTAGTTGAATTATAGTGATTAACAGCTATTCCAAGGTTCGCTCCCAATTTTTCATGGTATATTTTATATGCATTAAGATGATTTGCAAGTTTTTCAACATTTTTTAGAACATCTTTAATTGAGTCCTCAATTTTCATATTGTTTAATGCTCTGACAGTGACCTGTAGCATTGGATATAAACTCATTGGGGACACAATCATAACTTTTTTAAGCATAGCGTATGTTACTAAATCTTTTTGATTTATTTTTAATGTCCCGACTCGACTATTTAATAAATCTTGGTATAGACCGTCAGCTGGAATAAACATATATGCATAATCTACTGTTCCCTCATTGGGCCTTATATATTTTGAAGTTTCATCAATTCTTTTCCTAATATCAGATTTAAAATTATTTTCCAAATTTTTTAATTCTTCTTCATCAGAAGATTCAATCATCCTATTATAGTTATCAAGTGAAAATTTTGCGTCAATTGGAATTATGAATTCATTTACTATAATAATTGCATCGACTGTCTCTTTATTTTTAAAAGTAAATTGCATTTTATATAGATCTGGAGGTAAAACATTTGCTAAAAGGTTTTCAAGTTGTATTTCACTAAAAATTCCTCTTTGCTTTTGATTACCAAGGATTTTTTCAAGAGTCTTCATTTGGTGAGCAAAACTCAAAACTTTTTCATTTGTCCCTTTAATCTTTTCTAACTCCTGAGTAACTTCTCTAATCACTTGACTTGATTGTTTAAATTGGCTAGACATATTTTCAGTTGTAGATTTTGAAAATTCATTCATTTGTTTATTGATATCATTTAATTTTTCTTGAATTTCAGTTCTACTCTCTTTTGAATTTGAATCAATTTCTTTTCTTACCTCATTGATTTGTTTGGTCAATGTTTCTGATAATTCCAACAGATCACTAACGCTATTACCTTTAGAGTTTTTTTGAGAATTAATCAAAAAATAAGTTAATACTATCGAAAGTGTTATGAGGAAAACAACAAAAATCTCCATGTTTTTTTAAAAATGTTGAATAATTATTTCATTAAAAATAAAGAAAGTAAAAAGAACTTTACATTAAAGAATCGGAATGATTTTTTTAAACTCTTCCTTTCCAGTAATACTGTAAATTTGAATTACAATTTCTTTTTTTTCCCAATTCCATTGAATCCTACCAAAATTCCTTGAAGTTATTAGTTGGCTGATTCGGTAAGGATTATATTCTTCTTTTAAGTTTTCATATGAATGAGTTAATCCACTGGATGTTGCATCATAAAGCCAATAGTTTTTTCTAATCTCACGTCTTGAAACTTCTGCAAAATGTCGGTCTCCACTTAAATAAATTGGATTTTTAATTTTGTGGTGAGTAAGTAAATTAAAAAAACGCTGCTGTGCTTGTGGAAAATTTGACCACTTCTCATAAGGATGATCCGAAGAAAGTAGTTGAATTCCTCCTCCAAATAAATTCACCCTTGCATTATTATTCACTAACTCTCTTTCAAGCCATTTCCATTGATCTTCTCCTAATAAATTTCCATTATTTTTTTTATATCGTTGATTAGGAGCTGG
>MDTB01080715.1_pt1 | contig 13277 bp, 31 predicted proteins | sample 811161 | NCBI WGS metagenome assembly MDTB01 (sample SAMN05326650, study PRJNA326480) | marine metagenome | isolation source: seawater | place: Mediterranean Sea | collected 2009 | reverse complement strand
ATAATGTCAGATTTTTTACTAGCCAATAACGGAGCGCTGATACGTTTCAATTCAACCCAGAGGTATGCCACTGTTACACGTGAAAGATACAATAAAAGGGATGTTGGACCTGGAGACTACGATGTAGCCATTTTTTCGGTGATAGATGTAGTCATGTTAGATGACGGAAGAAAGAGGACCATCAGGTTAGAGTGGCCTCGCACCTTTACTGTCATCTCAAATGCGGAGGCAGCATGAAAGTAGGTGATTTGGTATCATTGAAGATGAAAAAAACACAGCCACCCCAAGTGCCGCGGTATGGCACAGTAGTGGAGGTTTGGACGGTCGCCAACACTCGCGTAACAACGATAGATGTCATGTTTGCTGACGAAAATGGCGTTAGTGTTGTAAAAGGTTTTAGTCCCCGTTTGTTTGAGGTGATCAGTGATTAAGAAAAAGCAACATAAACCTGCTTGGCCCATAGAGATCGACCTGACTGGACCAGATGGCAATGCATTTGTTTTGATAGGTATAGCTAAAAATCTGTGTAGAAAACTTGGGTATGACAGAGACAAAGAAGAAAGAATCATCGATGAAATGACGCTGACAGATTACGAAGGTTTGTTGCATACTTTCGATAGGGAATTTGGAACGCTAGTTACAATGTATAGATAAGGAGAAACAATGAAGATAAAGTATTTGTGCTATTTTAGGAATTCAGAAGGCGTTCGCGATGGTGTTGAGGTTATTGAGGCCTCCTCTCGTGAAGAAGCAAGAGAAATTTATAAGAGATTTTTTAACGTCAAGGGAGAATGTAATGTAATCCCTAGAATTGAAGTAGAGAGGAAAGGTTAAGATGACAATTAAATCTAGCGGAAATTTTACAACCGTCCATCGCGAAGACGGAAAGATAGTGGTTGCAAGCAAGCAAGTGTTTGACCACATTGGTTTACATGGCGAGTTGGGCGCAGGCTCTATTTTTTCAGGGGGTATTACGCCTGAAATGATTACAGATTTTCTCCTGAATGCAAACATACCGGCTTCTGGCGGTGGTATCCCTGCAGATTTTTCTGGAGGTGGGTATCTTCTTGTTGCTCCATTCGATGTTGCTATGCAATTTCAGGATGCCATCGTAAAAGAAGGCACCAAAGAAGATTTTGACCCAAAAACAAAAAGTATGGTACCCGTTCCCGTAGCTGAAGTACATACAAGCCAGCCTATTGGCGATTTTGCAACCTCGGAAACAACGGTTCTAGTTTTCCCATACGATCCTTCAAGGTCTAGTCCAGATCAAAACTCTTTCGTTGAAGCCGATCCGGATCTCAGCGCTGCCATGAGCAATGGTTCTCTCTATGCCTTGGCCACTGCTTTTCCTGGAGGCTTTAGTCTGTCAGAGGTGGGAGGGATTAGTTTTCCAAAGCAGCAGGTTCCAAAATCGACAGATTGGGGTGGTACAAAAAACCCGACTTGGGCCGTGATTATCCCAGGCTCTACTGGTGAACCCGTTGTAGAACGGTGGAATCGTCTTGCGGGTACTCATTGATGAGCCTGCCTTTCTTGTACAGTTGCATGCTTATGTGCATCGGTCATATTGGATTTTGGTTATCCTTGAATTCTCAATTCGTTTGGGAATGGTGGGCGGATAAGCCCCACCTATCTAATCTACTGTTTGGTTATCCAGCCGCAGTTGTTTACTGGTATGGGATCAAATATTTGATGGCAGACCTAAACGCCTTATGGTCGGTTAGGTTTATTGGGTTTGCTACTTCTTACGCTGTATTCCCAATTATGACGTGGGTTCTAATGGGGGAAACCCCGTTCACGGTCAAGACAGGAATTTGTTTTCTTTTGTCGATAGCCATTGTCTGTGTACAGGTGTTCATGAAATGACAGCAAAAAGAAAACTCTTTAGAAGCTTTCCCATAGGGACTATGGTCAAATGGATGGATGTAGTGAACCTTTCAGAGAAATACGGTATCGTTGTCTCTTATTCTGATTTTGCAATGGGGATTCACGGCCGGAGATCCTGGGGATTGAATGTCTTTGTCGATGGCAACGTTCAGGTTTTAAGCCCCGGACGTTGTAAATCCATATCAAGGCCTTATGTAAAATATAACTAGAAATTTTGGAAAATCTGTGAAAAGATGGGCTAAAAAGAGTTAAATTATCTATATAAGATAATCATTAACAATCAGTACACAGGAGTCAATGTGTCAAACAAAAAGTCCACAGCTAAGGCTAATTTCGAAAAAACCTCTCGTTCCGAGGCGCTTGCACTGGGAGCACGCTTTCAACAAGCCCTCTCACCTCTCTGCAAGGTTATCACCCTTGCGGGTTCTCTCCGACAGGAAAAAGATATGGTCGGCGATATCGACATCGTAGTCGTACCAAAGTCGGATCCAGCTACATTTCTAGAAGAAGTCAAGTCCATCATCGAGTACGAATACGGTGGCACTAAAAAGATTTTCGGTATGTTCGAAGATCGCCCAATCAATATCTTCGTTACAAACGATACATCGTATGGCGCAACTCTTTATCAAGCTTCGGGTCCATATCGATACAATCTAGTCATGCGAGCCAGGGCCAAGAAGCTCGGTATGAAGCTAAACGAGTATGGTCTCTGGAATCGTATCACCAACGAATACATTGCGGGTGCTTCTGAAGAAGATATTTTCATTGCCATGGGTATGAAATACAGGTCACCAGAGCTGCGCAAATAATGTAAACTACGCTTTACAGTAGTATAATAATAAAACCAACATAGGAGTCTACATGTTTCAACTAGGTTACGCCTGCATCAATATGCACCTGCAGGCTACAGAAAAAGTACAGTGCAATCGCGGTATGATCAAACGTACCTTTGCTGCAAAGGGTATCCCTTACGCCAGCCAGCTTGCACTTTCAAATGTCAAGGCCATGCGCCGCGTTATCGAATGGAATAACGAAAACAATATCAAAGTCTATCGTATGACTTCATGCCTTTTCCCCTGGGTTTCGGAATACGAAATCGAAGATCTGCCTGATTACGAAGAAATCGCTACCATTATGCAGGACATGGGCCAAATCGCAATGTCTGCTGGCCAGCGCCTCAGTTTTCATCCCGGCCAGTTTTGTGTACTTGCCAGCCCTCGCGAACATGTCGTTGTGAATGCTGTCAATGAACTTAACAAAAGTGCACAGATGATGGACATTATGGGCCTACCCAAGTCGCCTGCTGCCAAGATCAACATTCACGTCGGTGGTGCCTATGGCGAACACGACAAAGCTCTTGCTCGCTTTTGCGATAATGCTGTCAAACATTTGACGCATTCAGCTATCAGCAGGCTCACGGTAGAAAACGATGACAAGGCAAATTGTTTCTCTACCAAGATGTTGTATGACGGTGTCTTCAAGCGAATCGGTGTTCCCATTGTCTTTGACTCTCACCACCATGGCCTAGGTCCTCAAGATCAAGATTACCACGATGCTTTCTATCTTGCTAGATCTACATGGGAAGGTCAAGCCAAGCAGCAATGTCATCACTCTAACTCGAAGCGTGATTACGAGGATCCTAAGGCTACTCCCGTCTCTCACTCTGCATGGTTCTACACCCCTTTCGAAAACTATGGCGAATCAGTCGATGTTGTGCTCGAATGCAAAATGAAAGAACAAGCCCTTTTCAAGTATCAACGCGATTTTTTGTCAAATAAACAGGAGGAAGTAGCATGAAAGTATTGCTCTTAGACGGAATGAACCTAATCCACCGGTCTCGATCGGGTTGGATGAAAGGCACTAACCCAATTACATTCAATTTCTTTAGGAACCTAAAGCCTATTTTGGAAAAGTTCCAACCAGATCAAGCATACTTTGTTCTGGAAGGCCGACCAAAACATCGGACGAACCTTCTCCCTGAGTACAAGGGTACACGCAAGAAGCAGCCTGATAGTTTTTGGCGACAAAAGGACGAAATCCTAGACATTCTGGCACGTCTTCCAATCTTTCAAATTCGTCATCCCGACTACGAATGTGACGATGTCATTGCCAGCCTATGTCAAGAGCATGTGCTCTCCGGTGACGAGGTAACTATCGTTTCGAATGATTCAGATTTTATTCAAGTCTTTGACACAATGGATAGCAATGTTGTTCGTATCTACAACCCCATGAAAAAGTCTTTTGTTGAACCACCGCCATACAATTATCTCTGCTGGAAATCTCTTCGCGGCGATGGCAGTGACAACATTCCAGGTATCAAGGGAGTAGGCGACCGAACGGCAGAAAAGCTCATGTCTGATTCAAACAAACTTCATGAATTTTTGTCAAAAGCCGATAATCGCTCTGTGTTTCAAAGGAACAAGGAGCTGATTGGTTTCCACCCTATTCCCGGTGAAGGCATTGAGTGCAACAAGCCGGAACCAGATCTCCAGTATGTTTATGATACGTTTGCCTCTATGGGTTTTGGCAGCATGATCAAGGATTCTTATTGGCCAAAATTTTGCAAATCTTTTAGCACTTTGGGATTATAAAAAGTCTTCTCTTTCAGTATAATATCTTTATACCAAAAACAAAAGGAAGATACATGAACATATTCGTTTTAGATCAAGATCCTAGGGCTGCAGCAAAGATGTCTTGCGATAAGCATGTTGTAAGAATGATTATGGAGACAGCCCAAATGTTATGCACAGTTGCAAGGTCTCTGGGCTATGAAGATGCTCCCTATAAATCGACTCATTCTCGTCACCCTTGCACCTTGTGGGCAGGTCAATCTTCCAAGAATTGGGAATGGCTGATTACTCATGGTTTGGGTTTATGCGATGAGTATACTACCAGATATGGGAAAAGACATAAATCTCAAGATGTCATAGAATGGTGTATGAATCTAGGAAATATTGTACAGGAAGGTCCACTCACACCCTTTGCTCAGGCTATGCCAGCCAAGTATAAGAACGATGACCCTGTTCAGGCTTACAGAGATTATTACATGGCCGAGAAAGCTAGATTCGCTAGGTGGAATTACTCAGATGTGCCAGACTGGTGGAAGGTGGCTTCATGAGGATTGAGTCAGAAGTCAGGTTAGACTACAAAGACGTTTTGATTAGGCCAAAGAGATCCGCACTAAGAAGCAGAAAGCATGTGGATTTGTCTAGGAGTTACAGGTTTAGAAATAGCCATAACGAATGGATAGGTATTCCTATTATTGCCAGTAACATGGATGGTGTAGGAACTTTTAAGATGGCTGATGCGTTGTCCTCAAGGATTCCTTATTCTCTCATGACATGCCTTGTTAAACAATACACGGTAGAAGATTGGGGAGAAAACAAGGGGTTGGTCCACCCTTCAATGTGTGCTGTTAGTGTCGGTACAAACTCCGTAGAGTGGGAAGAAGCAAAAAAGATTATAGACATACATAAATTGAAGTGGATCTGCATCGATATTGCTAACGGCTATTCTGAACACTTTGTAGATTTTGTAAGGCAGGTTAGAAAAGAAAAGCCTAGGCTTAATATTATTGCTGGCAATGTTGTCACCGCCGATATGACTCAAGAACTTATTCTTGCGGGTGCCGACGTTGTCAAGGTAGGCATTGGCCCTGGGTCTGTGTGCACTACAAGGATTCAAACCGGAGTTGGTTATCCACAATTGTCTGCAGTTATTGAGTGCGCAGATGCTGCGCATGGATTGGGCGGTCATGTTATTGCAGATGGCGGGTGTACCTGTCCAGGAGATGTTGCAAAGGCTTTCGCCGCTGGAGCAGATTTTGTAATGTTAGGTGGCATGTTCGCTGGCCATGATGAAGGTGGTGGAGAGCTTACGCGTAAAAGATATAAGACAGGAGAGTACGAAGTTTCTTTCGACGGCGAGACCTTGAAAGCCTGTTACGAAGACAGGGTGTTCGTTGAATTCTATGGAAGTAGTTCTGATACTGCTATGAACAAACACAAGGGTGGAGTTGCAGCATACAGATCTTCTGAAGGTAGGACAGTCGAAGTTCCATACCGAGGTCCTGTAGAGTTAACAGTCAACGATATCTTGGGAGGTTTGAGATCTACTTGCACATATGTCGGAGCAGCCACCCTTAAACAGTTGAGCAAGTGTACTACTTTTGTAAGATGCACGCAACAATTTAATTCAGTGTTCGTAAAATAGGAGAAAAAATGCGATTTATTGCGATTGAAAACAATGGGTCTACAGACAAAGTCATCATCAATGCAGACCACATTTGTTCCATGTTTCTAGATGGAGGAGCTGTCGTTATTACTACGGCTGATGGCAAAGATTTGAGAACAAAATTTACAGACGTGGATCATGCCGTTGATTTCATTCAACGTGCATCGAGTGTATCTTTGGGTCGGTGAAAGAGAGAGGTTATGAAAAAAAGAAACTGGTCAAAAAACAGAGGTTTGTTGAAATCTATTCCTAACCCATCAAAAGATGCTTATGAAATCAAGATGAAGGTTCCAGAATTAACTTTCGAGGGTGTCCGTGGACAGCCAGATTTTGCTCATCTCTATTTGACATTCTACCCTTGTGAAAAAGTAATTGAGCTCAAATCTCTTAAGGAATATTTCTTTGCTTTCCGGACTCAAATTTATTCTTATGAAAGAATCATCAACGTTATTTACGATGACCTCATGTCGGTGTATGAACCTACTAGACTCAGGATTGTAATAGTCTGTAATCCAAGAGGGGGTATTTCCTCAAAGCTGACGGTAGATTCCGATTGGAAGATACGAGGAGGAGAGGAAAACTTTGAAGATTGGGTTGGTCAGAAAGAAGAGTGGTAGATGGCAGACAAGGAAGACAAGTTTAAGGACAATGTTCCGGGAAAGTTTTATGTTGATCGAGAGTGTATCTTTTGTCACGTATGCTCTCAAGCTGCGCCAAACAATTTTGCGGCAAGCGAAGATGGTGATCATGACTACGTTTATAAACAGCCTGAAAATGAAGTAGAGGCAGATGAATGTTATGATGCCATGGAACAATGTCCTGTATATGCAATAGGAGATGACGGGGATGAAGAAGGTGATTAAATGTTAACGAGTTTGTTTATGTTGCTTTTTGGCGACAAGAAATCAAAAATTAAAAAAGAAATTGATAAAAAGTACAAAGAGGCAGTAGAATATCAAAGAAATGGAAACATAAGAGAATACTCTGTTCTAATGACTGAGATCTCGCAATTAGAGGATGAATATGAACGATTACAAAATAGCTGATATTGGATTAGCTGAATGGGGAGAAAAAGAAGTAAGACTTGCGGAGAAAGAAATGCCGGGTCTTATGGCTTTACGAGAGAAATATGATTCTACAAAGCCACTTAGTGGTGCTAGGATTTCGGGTTGTTTGCACATGACAATTCAGACCGCGGTCCTCATTGACACGCTCGTGGAGCTCGGCGCTGATGTTCGGTGGATGACTTGCAATATCTTCTCCACTCAAGACCATGCAGCGGCTTACGTTGCCTCCAAAGGCATTCCGGTTTTTGCTTGGAAGGGTATGACCGAAGAAGAATACGAAGATTGCCTTGAAGACGTAATAAACTTCTTCGGTCCCGAAGAGGGACCCAACCTTATTCTAGATGATGGTGGAGATCTAACTAGGTTTATACTCGAGTCTTATCCCTCGATGTACGAGGACATTGTGGGTATCTCCGAAGAAACAACTACAGGTATTCTTAGACTTAAGGAATATGAAAGTCAAGGTAGGCTTCCTGTGCCTGCAATCAATGTCAATGATTCCGTAACTAAGTCTAAGTTTGATAACAAGTACGGATGTAAAGAATCATGCGTAGATGCTATTCGCAGAGCTACTGACATCATGATGGCTGGTAAAGTTGCCGTAGTTGCAGGTTATGGTGATGTAGGAAAAGGTTCGGTAGCTTCTTTGTCTTCAGCTGGAGCTCGTGTTCTTGTAACGGAAATCGACCCTATTTGCGCGCTGCAGGCTTCGATGGATGGCTACGAAGTCACCACCATGGATGTGGCCGTAAAGGAAGCTGATATCGTTGTGACTGCTACCGGGAATTGTGATGTTGTAACAGATCGTCATTTTACTGAGATGAAAGATGGGGCAATCGTCTGCAACATTGGTCACTTTGACAATGAGATAGATGTTGCATGGCTAGATGGTTATGCCTCTAGAGAAAACATAAAGCCCCAAGTAGATCTCTATAAGATTGGAGAGAAGAGCATCATACTACTGGCAGAAGGCCGGTTGGTTAATCTGGGCTGCGCAACCGGTCATCCGAGCTTTGTAATGTCTTGTTCTTTCACTAATCAGGTGCTTGCTCAGATCGAGCTTTGGCAAAATGGAGATCAATATGCTACAGCTGTTCACACCCTCCCAAAGGAATTGGACGAAGAAGTGGCACACCTACACTTAGAACACTTAAACATCAAACTAGAAGTATTGAGACCAAATCAAGCCGATTATATTGGCGTAAACATTTTCGGTCCATACAAGTCAGAGGAGTACAGATACTAATGAGAGATATTACTAGCAACGAATTCAGGGACTTTATAGCCTCTGGTACTAGCGTGATTCAATTTTCTGCAGATTGGTGCGGACCCTGTAAGGTTCTGACACCCAACATGATGACTGCATCAAACTCAGAAGAAATGGCCGATGTATCTTTTGCCAAGGTGAACATTGATAATTGCCAAAGTCTAGCCTCAGAGTTTTCGATAAGGTCTGTTCCGACAGTCGTCATTTTCCAAGATGGCCTAGAATTAAAGAGAACCATGGGTGTCAAGACAACTACCCTGATCAAACAATTTATTAGGGAGACTGTAGACAGGTGAAAGTTGGAGATCGAGTAAGGATGTCGCCAATGTGGAAATATGACGAAGCCTTTGGGGTTATAAAACAAATTAGGAAAGACGGATACGTTGTTGTTAACTGGGATGGAATTAATGGGGATTGGCACTATACAGATGAACAAGCTAACAGACTGGAGGTCGTTTGTGACATGGGAACCGGTGAAAGTGGGTGATCTTATTAGGATTGTTGATTGGCGTGGCTCCGCACCTGATAGCAGGGAAATAGGGACGGTTTTACGCCTATCCCAATACAAGACATCCCATAAAATGAAATACGGAGTGACAGAGAGTTTGTCAGAAATTCTGTGGAACGATGGAGAGATTGGCTGGATTCTGACAGACAGATTAACGGTTATTGGAGAAGAAGACGAAGGATGGAAAGATTAAAAAAGGTTATTTGCTGGAGAATTGTATCTATCTTGACGACTCTAGCCTTTTCCTTTGCGTGGCTTAAGGAAGTTTCATCAGCAACGGAATTCACTTTCATACTGCACGCATTCCTAATGTTGAATCACTGGTTGTTCGAAACATATTGGGAATCTAGAAAGAAAAATGTTGAACAAATGATCGAAGAGCAGTAAAATACTATAGTGCTGCTGCTAATTGTGTAGCACCTTAAGTAGGGAAAACTATAAAGAAATAACTGTAATGGACGAAAGAAGTTATAATTGTAGAAAAGTCAGAGAGGGAACAAATTGAAGATCTCCGGCAAGATTTAAGAAACAGGTGAAAGACGATTACGTTCCCAATCGTTTAGTAACCTTTTTTTTCAGGAAAATATGAAAAATGGATCCTTACGAACTGTGTATTCAAATGGCTTACCTCGAGCTTGGCTTGATTCCTCCTGGTATGAACGTTGGATCGGCACTTTCCGAGTTGTCGCCAGAAGATGCAAGGAAGGCGAAGAGGAAGTTTAGGAAAATGCATAGGAAATCGAGGAAAAACGCAAGAACCAGGGTGTTGTCTAAGAAAACCCGTCGAGGATACGCCGAGTTGGGTTACCGTGGAACCAATGTCCCACGTAGAAAAGATAGAGAGAATTCTGTGGCTGCTTTGATAATAGAAATTGAACAAAATTATGGTAAACCAAATCGGCCACCTTCCACCCTTCAAAAGTTAAGGCGGCAGCGAGCAGTAAACAACATGCTAACGGTAGAGGTTTTGAAATGAAGGTAGGGGATTTTGTAAGGTACAAGAAAGATGGACCAACACTCGCTAGGCATGTCAGGAATGTCGGCATCATAGTTGAAATTGATGATTCTCACCGACAGACGGTCTGTACTCTCCTGATGGATAATGGCAGAATTGTAGGCCACGTCTGGGATCAATCTATTGAGGTAATGAATGACTACGATGCAGTTTAGATATCTTGTAACAGCCCCTGATTTGAATGCTCATGGCACTCTCCACGGTGGAGTACTCTTGCGATGGGTAGACGAAGCTGCCGGCATGCATTCTAGAAAGTTGACCAACCGGGTTTGTGTCACTAGATCGATGGATAAAATACAATTCTTTTCGAAAGCCAAGGCAGGCGACATTATCGTTATTGAAACAACCTTGAGCCACATTGGCAAAACATCGCTAAGATTTGCTGTGGCTTCACACGAGGACATATCGGGAAGATCTATCTCGGAGGTAGGAAATATTGTATTTGTCTCAATCGACCACCAAGGAAACAAAGTAGCACACGGAGTAAAAAATGATTGAATATCCTTTGTTGTATCCCATATTAAGTAAAGCTTTTGCGATTCTATACTTTCCAGCGTTTTTTCTATGCATATATGCAATTGATAAGGCTAACAGGGTGAATTCCCATGAGTGACAAGGTCTATTACGATGAGAGCTGTTATGTGTGCTCGTTTGAAATAAACGCTTTAAGAGAACGTGGCGAAGCTTGTGGCATTGAGTTTGTAGATATCAGCAATCCTGAATTTGACGAAGACGACGACTATGATACTGAAATGATTGGGGAGTTCGACGGTAAGACAACCGTGGGAGTTGAAACATTTAGGGTTATGTACGAGAAAATGGGTTTCACTCGCTTGGTGTCATTCTCTCGTTTTCCTGTGATTCGCAATGTTGTCAATGTGGGTTACAGACTTTTCGCTTACGGCATCAGGCCGTATCTACCAAAGAGAGGTTAATATGTTAGATTGGTATACGCAAATTCTTCCGATGGTTTTAGGTCCACCCATTGTCATCGGCGCTTTCGTTCTGTGGTACGTTGTACCTGTTTGGCTAGGGTCTTTCGATCAACCACATGGAGGCGATTAATGGAAATGACATCATATAGGGCTATTGGTTTGGCTGAAGGTTTTATCGAGTGCGAAGACGAAGCAGAGATAATCAAGGCTTGGCAGTACTTGATTACCACCGGCGAATGCTGGCAACTTCAAGGTTGGTTCGGAAGGACTGCTGTGAGACTTATTGAGGAAGGAATTTGTGAGCTCCCGGAAAATTATGAAGTCAGGTGATTTAGTAAAGATTGATTGGCCCGATGGAGAAACCGCTGTCGGGTTTTTTGTTCGTTTCGAAAGAGGGTTTGCTGTTTTCAAACAAGCTACGGACGGAGAGCAATTTGTTGCATTGGTTCGAGAAAGTACAAAAATGAATGTTATAAAAAATGCATAAAGTTTGGTAAATCTGTGAAAAAAGCCCTTAAATTGAGTTAAATTATCTATATAAGATAAAGATAATCTAAAGCATAGGAGCTAACATGATCAACTTCACCAAAGAAAACCTCATCAAGACTGGCGGCGGATGCGTTGTCTACGCACCCAATGGAAAGGCATGGGATCCAGACAACAAGTTTGTCGCTCGATTCAAGCACGGCCGCGGTGGTCCTGCAACCTTTATGACTCACCTTCGGAAGAAGTGGACGGTTGAGGAATATTTCGCCGCATACGATGCTGGTCTTGCACCACTCGAGATCGTTCGCAAGACTGGGTACCTTCAGCCCCACATCAAGAAGTGGCTTAAGCGCGATGGTTACCCAGCAACGATGTCTGGCTACAATGCATGGAAGGCAGATGCTTTCACCGCAGCGGCGAGGATTTCATAATGAAAAAGACAGGAAAGAAATCATCTGGTCCTAAGCCTCGTAATTGGTTGGCTGTCCACGCTTTTCAGCGATCGGGTGCCGGCGAACACAAGGATAAGAAGAAGTATTCCCGTAAGGAAAAGCATAAGGGAAAGTATGAATAATTGCTACGTAATTTCAGCTGCCACTATGATACAGGTCAAGGAGATGCTGAATCAGAACAAAAAGATTGGTGCAATCAAAGCGTTGCGCAAAGGTTACACATGTGCCGACGGAGAACGCATGGGCCTCAGAGAAGCAAAGCGTGCTATCGAAAGGTATAGCGTTGACCATGGTTATGAGCCAAAAACCAATTACGATGTTTCTGAGTTCCCGAAGCTTGCAGTTGGACCGTTCATCAAACGCATTGTCGTAGATTTCGGTGATGGTGAAGTAGAGGTAAACTTGGAGACCATGGAGCTGAAAGCTCTTATGGATATGCAGACCATCGGATTAGATGCCTGTGCTGACATTCTCGATCTTGTTGAAGGTCTTAAGTCTTTTTCTTATGGATATGGTTTCGGAGGAAAAAATAAAGTACAGGGGTGCACAGAATGATAAACTTAGAAGACATACATTCCATGTCGCCTGATGCTTTGGTTTCTTGGTTTCTTATTGGGTCTTATGCATATTACGAGTTATCAAATCCCGTAATGTCAGATCCGGATTTTGATGTCTTGGTTTCAAGACTAAAGGAAAAATACGCCGAATCTGACCACTATCACAAGTCGTTAATAACTCAAAGCCATTTAGACGCTACAACGGGTTATGACATTAAGTACCCGACTATTGTCCGGTATGCAGCAATGAATTATTTGAAAGAAATTGGAAGGTGGCATTTATGATACTTAGCTCTTTTGTTTTGGTGGGAGTCATTGTATCTCATGACTCACTCTTATCGACTGTTGAGTTTAATCTCAACCCGGCTACAAATGGTGGACCCTCAATCGCGATACTCCAAAATATTGCAATCCCTTGCGAAGTCAAGGTGGGCCAAAAAATCTATGTTGTCAAACAGGAACATGAAGAAGTCGCGACTATTACGTGCAAGAGGCATGAAAATGAAAGTCGGTGATTTGATTTATGATTCACACTATGGTCAGAATGGTCTTGTTATCGAGATTTCAGAGAACAGCTCTTATATGACAGTGCTCTATGAAGATGGTGAACTTGACCATGGAATGCGAACAAACGACTCAGAAGTAGAGGTGATCAGTGCAAGTCAGTGATTGGGAAAAAACGTACTGGCAAGATGAGAAAGGCAACAGAACAACTATCAAAGAAGTGCTGTCAGTATTACAAGATGAACCCACGATAGAGATCAGGCTATCTGATTTGGCACATATACCGCCAACACACATTGAAGAGCATAGGAGATTGACTGCCAACCTGTCTTTCCCCATCATTGTGCAAGAAAAAAATGGTGT
>MDTB01074120.1_pt1 | contig 13277 bp, 10 predicted proteins | sample 811161 | NCBI WGS metagenome assembly MDTB01 (sample SAMN05326650, study PRJNA326480) | marine metagenome | isolation source: seawater | place: Mediterranean Sea | collected 2009 | reverse complement strand
TACTTCCTTGATCTTCTAAATAAATCATTAATGAAAATAATAATATTACTGGAGAGCTCAAAACTAACAGAATTATGCTGGCTAAAATATCAGCAATCTTTTTAAATCTTGGGTATATAGCTTTATTGATTAGAAAATTACCTCTTAATATATAAGTCTTTGATAAGAGTTCAGGGGGAATACATTCAAGATGAATCTCACACCATCTTTGGATACTTATAATTGAAGTATTAACATATTTTGAATTCATGAAAATTTTTAATTCATCCTCTGACATCTTGTAAAAAGAATCTGAACAGAAACCAGATATTTTAAGTTTATTTAGATTTCTTAAATTTAATTTGTTATTGAAATGTTTTAATTCTACTTTACCATTTAGTTCAAGAACTTTATTTGATAAATTTTTGCAAACTTTTTTTGAACCAATAAAATACCAAATTTCCTTTTTATTTAAATTATTTGTAAATCTATCTTTTATAAGATAATTAGCCCCACTAAATATTATACTCCAAAGAAAAAGAAAATATATTCCGCTTGAATATTCAAAACTATTTATTAAGGTATTTCTAGTTAAGAAAAATATAATATAAGTAAATAAATTAGAACAAAAACTTAATAAAATAGTTTTTAAAAAAATATTAATGAAAAAGTATTGTTTACTTTTTTCATAGTTATGAAATCTTCCAAAAATATAACTAATTATAAGCCATATAATAATAAAAGTTATACAATATATTTCGCTTTCTTGAGAAAAAAAATCAAAATATTTATTAATAAAAAATATAATGATTATTAATAAAAAATCAATAGAAAAGTTGATAATAAAGCCTTTTCTTGATTTGAGTGTATTTTTGTAAAAACTACTCAAAGATTTTTTTAAAATTTGCTAAATCCTAATTAAAATTTATCACAAATTCTTTTTTTAATCAAATTATTAGGAATTTATTTTTAATTACACTTCAATATAATATAATTTGATATAGAACACATAATATAACTTAATTAAAGATTCATTATGGCTAATGAAGATGATGTAGATATTCAGGCTTTAATTAGAGTTGTTTTAAGAAACAAATTAATAGTTTTTTTATTTGTATTGCTTGGAGTTTTTTATGGAAGTGCCAAATATCTTTTTGGGACAAAGGTTTGGTTGGGAGAATTTCAAATTGTACTATCTGATTCTTCTAAAAAAACAAATAATAATTCTCTACTAGGGGATGCTAATCTAGCAGGGCTTATAGGACTGAATTCGCTTGGTGCAAATGATTCGATGTTAACTGAAGTGGAGATACTTAAAAGTCCTTCAGTTCTTATGAATGTATTTGAGTTTGTAAAAGCAGAAAAGAATTTAAATGATGATGAGCTAATGTTTAATGATTGGAAAAATTCACTAGATATAGAGCTTATTAAAACAACTTCAGTTCTCTATTTATCCTACCAAGATACGGATAAGAAACTAATTCTGCCAGTACTAAAAAAGATTTCGGAAACTTATCAAGAATATTCGGGTAAATCAAGATTAAGATCAATCGAATTAGGAATTGATTACTTTACTGATCAAGTTAATGTATATAGAGATCAAAGTGTAAAGTCTTTAGAGGAAGCCCAAAAATTAGGTTATGAACAAGATTTATCAGTAATCTTAGAAGAAAATAATATTGGTGAAATGAATAATGTAATAAATGTTGAAAAAATACGAGTTCAGGCTGCAAATGAAATTAGACAGATAGATATCAAATTAGATCAAATTAAGAATTTTAAAGATAATGAATTTTCATCTGTAATTTTTTCTGATGAATTACCATCCTTAGATAGTAGATTAACAATAGAACTTGATGAGCTTGAAAAACAAATTATTATTTACAGGAGTATATTTACCGAAAATGAGCCTGAGCTAAAATTGATTTTAGAAAGAAGAAGAAATTTGGTGTCATTAATAAATGAGAAAACAAAAAATTTATTACTCGCGAAAAAATATGATGCGGCTGCTCTTTTAAAAGCATCAGAGAGACCAAAGGGTGTATTAATAAAATATAAACGACTTCTTAATAAGGCTGCAAAAGATGCTAAAACTTTAAATTACTTAGAAGATCAATTAAGAATTTTTAGATTAGAAAAAGCAAAATATGAAGATCCATGGGAGTTGATTACAAGGCCAACTTTATTTGAAAAGCCAATTGCTCCCCAAAAGAAAAAAATTATTATATATTCTATTGCTGGACTATTTTTAGGGCTAATAGTGTCATTTATTCTTGAGAAAAGAAAAAATATCATCTGTGAATCAAGCGAAATTATATCTTTAGCAAAAACCTTCTCTATTGAAAAGTTTTTTGAAATTGATGCAAATAAAGTTGAAGAATCTTTATTTATTTTAAGTAAGGCTACTCTGAATAAATCTGATCAATTAGTAACTTTTTTGATATTGGATGGAGTTAATTCAGAAAATGAAAAGCAAATAATCAAATTTATTAAAGACAACTACTCAAATAGTAAGATTAAATTTACAAAAACAATTAAAGAAATCGATTCAAATTCAAAATTAATACTAGTTTCTAGCTTGGGTACAATCAGATTTAATGAATTTATGGATATAAATAATAAGTTACTATTACTTAATATGAAACCATACGGATTAGTAGTTTTTAATCAGTATTCAAAGAATAATTTTTTAATATAGTTATGATAAAAAAAAATATAATTTTTAAAGAAAGGTTTTATAAAATGCTCTATAAATTTATAAACGCATTTAATTTAATAATTCTTTTGCAGTTATGTTTTTTAGATTTTTTTATTCCAAAAAAAATATTTTCATCCCAAAAATCGCAAAAACCTGATATTGAATATTTAAGAAAATCTCCAATTAATGATTTTTATATTTTAGGACCAGGAGATACTCTTAAGTTAAAAGTTACAGAAAGTTCAAAACTACTTGATCAAGAATTTTCAATTGATATTAATGGCCAAGCTTCTTTACTAAGATTAAAAAAAGTGTACGTTGAAGGTTTAACTATTACTGAATTAACTGAATTATTGAATGAAGCTTATATTGACTATGTAAAAGAACCAAACGTTAATCTTGAAATTATTGGTATTAAGCCTGTTGACTTACTTATAGAAGGTGAGGTTTCAAAACCTGGAAAGTACTCATTACCAGTGAATCTATCACAAATAAACGGACCAAGTGGAATACAATTACCAACACTCATAGATGCAATTAAAAAATCTGGCGGATTAACTGAAAACGCAGATCTAAAGAATATTGTAGTTATAAGAAATAATAATCTCTCAAATGGTGGGGGTAAAATAAAATCGACGATAAATCTTTATTCTGCATTAGATGGTTCTGCTCCAGGAAATAATATAAATATTTTTAATGAAGATAAAATTATCATTCCTTTTACAGATGAGCCTATGGTTTCTGAAATTAAGCAAGTAATGCTTAATAATTTAAATCCACAATCTATAAATGTATTTGTGGGTGGGAGAGTAACAAGACCTGGTTTACTTCAAATTAGTAATGCTGCGGTATTAACAGAAGCAATTGAGTTAGCTGGCGGAACAAGTATTATCAAGGGGCCTGTTAGATTTCTAAGATATCAATCTGATGGGAAGATTGATAGAAGAAAGTTTAGATTTAGGAAAGATGCAAAAAGAGGATCTTATAAAAATCCTTATCTTAGGAACGGAGATGTTATTACTATTGGTAGAAATACATTAAATGTCGCTAGCGACTTAATAGGTGAAGTTACAGCACCTATTCAAGGACTGGTATCGACATATGGAATTTACAAAATTTTTGCTGATTAAAATTTAAATTTTTTTAGATAAATTTAGACATTATATTGTTCATTTTTAGCCTAAATTTAGAAAATTTTTTTAATTTTAACTTTATTGTCTTATTTTATTATTTGTTAAATCACTTTTAAAGTGAGCTATTGTTGAATTAATTCCATCTTTTAAACTGGTTGAAGCTTGCCAACCTAAATTATTTATTTTTAAGACATCCAAAAGTTTTCTTGGAGTCCCATCAGGTCTTGTTTGATCCCACAAAATTTTACCATCATATTTAAAAAGTTCTGATATCGTATTAACTAATTCTTTGATGGTAATATCCTTGCCTGTACCAACATTAATAATACCCTGATAAATATTTTCATGATCATAAAGTAATTTATTATCTGAAGAAACATTCTCTAGTATAAATATTAATGCATCTGCCAAGTCATCAACATAAAGAAATTCACGTTTTGGTGAGCCTGTGCCCCAGCAGGTTACTGAAGGCAAATCTTCATTTTTTGCGATGAAAAACTTTCTAATTAATGATGGTAAAACGTGACTATTTGTAGGGTGATAATTATCTCCTGGACCAAATAGGTTTGTTGGCATAAGGCTTATAGCCTCAAACCCATACTGTTTTTTTAGAGCTGCGCATAATTTAATTCCTGCAATTTTTGCAATTGCATATGGTTCGTTTGTAATTTCTAAGGGACCATTAAGAAGATATTCTTCTTTGAGAGGTTGTTGTGCAAACTTAGGGTATATGCAACTGCTTCCGAGAAAAATAAATTTCTTTACATTTTTTTTCCAAGCATTTTCGATGACATTATTTTGGATTTTTAAATTTTTAAGGATGAAATCGCCAGGATATCTAAAGTTAGCATCAATACCTCCAACTTTTGCTGCAGCTAGGATAACAACATCAGGATTATGTTTTTTAAACCAATTTTCAGTAGATTTATAATCTAATAAATCTAAAGTTTTTCTAGAAGGAACTAATAAGTTTTGATAGCCATTCTCTTTTAATTTTCTAGTAATAGAACTTCCAACCATTCCAGTACGTCCAGCTACAAAAATTGAATCTGTTTTTTTTATTTCTATCATTTAGGTTTTTAAATTAAGTAATTTCAATATTAGGAGGATTTTCTTTCGGCCCATTTACTAAAAAACCATTTTGCGAAATTAGGACTTCTTGTTTTGCTAATGTTAAATCTTGATCGATCATTTCTTTAACCAAATCCTCTAATTTTGTATTAGCTTGCCAACCAAGCTCTCTAGATGCTTTAGAGGGTTCTCCCAAAAGAGTATCGACTTCACATGGACGAAAGTACCTTGAATCAATTCTTACTACAGTTTTACTGTTATCAGCCCTAATTCCAATTTCATCTAAATCTTTTCCTTCCCAAATAATTCCAGGTCCCCCTTTATCTTTATTCCATCCAAGAGCTTTAGCAGCAAGCTCGATAAAAGTTCTTACTGATTCCTGCCTACCAGTTGCGATTACGTAGTCGGAAGGCTTAGGTTGCTGTAGCATCCTCCATTGCATCTCAACATAATCTCTTGCATGTCCCCAATCTCTTAAAGAATTAAGATTCCCCATATAAATGCATTCTTCAATACCTTCATTAATTCTAGATAGTCCTCTAGTTATCTTCCTAGTAACAAAGGTTTCTCCTCTCCTAGGACTTTCATGGTTAAAAAGTATCCCATTACAGGCATATATACCATATGATTCTCGATAGTTTACAGTGATCCAATAAGCGTATAATTTTGAAACTGCATAGGGACTTCTAGGGTAAAAAGGTGTACTTTCACTTTGGGGAGTTTCTTGTACAAGTCCATATAGCTCACTAGTGCTAGCTTGGTAAATTCTAGTTTTGTTCTTTAATCCAAGTAGTTTTACTGCTTCAAGAATTCTTAAGGCTCCTAAAGCATCGCTATTGGCAGTATATTCAGGAGATTCAAAACTTACTGAAACGTGGCTTTGTGCTCCAAGATTATAAATTTCATCCGGTTGAATCTCTTTTATTAATTTAATGATATTGGTGCTATCAGTTAAATCTCCATAGTGCAAAATAAAATTCGAATCAATAATGTGTGGATCTTGGTAAATATGATCAATTCTTTGCGTATTAAAACTACTAGATCTTCTCTTTAAACCATGAACTTTATAAGATTTGGATAATAATAATTCAGCGAGGTAACTTCCATCTTGGCCTGTAATTCCTGTAATTAATGCAACTTTTCTTTTTTTTGTTACTTCCCTCGCCATATAATTAATTTTAAAATAACTATCTTTAAAAAACTTAATTTACTTTATCATCTAGAAGAAGAAAAAATAAATGAATCTTTAAAGTTATTTTTGGTAAATTAATATAAATTATTTGTTTAAAGTAAATAAATTTTGTTGATTAAGTTATTAAGGTCAGGTGACTTCCCCAAAGTTTATATTAAAATATAGAGAGTTTATCTTATATTTTGAAAACGATTTTAGCTACTGGAGGTTTAGGATTCATAGGAAGTCATACTTGCATAAGTTTAATAAATAAAGGTTATGACGTATTGATAGTTGATTCTTTAGTAAATAGCAAATTAAATGTTTTATCAAAAATAAAAGATATTTGTAGTATTTTAAAAATTCATAACAAAGGAAAAATTTTTTTTGAAAAAGGAGATATTAGAGATAGAAATTGGTTATTTCAAATTTTTGAAGATTTTAAAAAAGAAGGTAGATCTATTGATGCTGTTATTCATTTTGCAGGTCTAAAATCCGTTGAAGAATCAATTTTATCTCCCTTAAGATATTGGGATGAAAATCTAAATATTACACTAAGTTTATTATCAGTTATGGATCAATTTGATTGCAAAACTTTAGTATTCTCTAGTAGCGCTACTATTTATAAAACTAAATTAAATAAAAAAATAGATGAAGATTCTTTTACTGAGCCAATAAATGCATATGGAAATACAAAATTAGCGATTGAAAAAATTCTTTTAGATTTATCCAGAAATAGGCAAAGTTATTGGAGGATAGCTAATTTGAGATACTTTAATCCAGTTGGGGCTCATTCAACATCTTTAATTGGAGAGGATCCAAAAAATAAAGCAAATAATATTTTTCCTATAATGATAAAGGTATTAGAAAAAAAATTAGATAAATTATCAATTTTTGGTAAAGACTGGCCAACTTTTGATGGAACTTGTGTAAGAGATTATATCCATGTAATGGATTTGGCAGATTCTCATGTTGCTGCATTGAGGTTTCTCATTTCTAATGATCCTCAAGTCATTAATCTAAACATAGGAACGGGAGAAGGAACTAGCGTATTAGAGTTGGTTAATAAATTTAATAAAGTAAATAATTGTAAGATACCTTTTGAATTCTCAGATAGAAGAAATGGAGATTCACCTTTTGTAGTTGCAGATAATAGCCTTTCTTTGAAATTATTGGACTGGAAACCAAATATGAGTTTAGAAGATATATGTAAAGATACTTGGAATTGGTTTATCAAGAAGAATAAAAATTGAGAAAATTATCCATGAAATTCTACATACCATTCTGCAAATTTTTTAATACCCTCTTTTAATGAGGTTTTGGGAGTAAAATTTATCCAGTTTTTTAATTTTTCAATATCAGCAAAAGTTTCAATAACATCTCCCTGTTGAATCGGCGTTAATTCTTTAATAGCTGGAATTTTTAACTCTTCTTCGAGAATCTCAACAAAATCCAATAAATTTATTGGATTACTATTTCCAACATTTAATATTATATGAGGACAATTATTATTTAATTTAAGATTTTCTTTCGTATCTTTGAAGTGAAAATTTGAATGTGCAGGTTTTTTACAACAAAGGAAAATAGCTTGAACAATATCATCAATATAAGTGAAGTCCCTCTTCATTTTTCCGAAATTAAATATTTTAATAGGCTTATTTTCAATGATTGATTTTGCAAAAATCATTGGTGCCATATCTGGTCTTCCCCAAGGACCATAAACAGTGAAAAATCTTAATCCAGTGCAAGGAAGTTTATATAGATGTGAATATGTCTGTGCCATCAACTCATTAGCTGTTTTTGTTGCTGCGTATAAACTAATCGGTGAATTTGTTGTGTCAGACTCTTTAAAAGGGATATTGATATTACCACCATAAACAGAACTGCTGCTAGTGTAAATTAAGTTTTTTACGTTGTTATTTCTACAAGCTTCAATTACATTAGCAAATCCAACTAAATTACTATCTATATATGTTTTGGGATTCGTAATTGAATATCTTACTCCAGCTTGAGCTGGAAGATGAATTACTCCATCGGGTTGAAAGTCATTAAATATTTTTTTTTATAAGACAATCATCTTCTAAATTCCCTTGTATAAATTTCCAATTTTTTCCACTTACTTTTTCTGATTTAGTTATGTTTTCAATTCTTCTTTGCTTGAGGTTTATATCATAGTATGCGTTTAAGTTATCAAAACCAAGAATCTTATAATTTTCTTTTAGTAATTTTTTTGTTATGTGAAATCCAATAAAACCTGCTGAACCAGTAACTATAAATCTTGCTACCATAATTTAAATTATTTTTTTAAAAATAAATAAATTTGAGTGTACATAAACTCTATCTTCCATACTTGTCTTCAAATCTTACAATGTCATCTTCTCCTAAATAAGAACCGCTTTGAACCTCAATTAATATTAATGGGATTTCTCCAGGATTACTTAATCTATGTTTTGCACCCAAAGGTATATAAGTACTTTGATTTTCCGTAAGAATATTTTTATCATTATTAATTTCAACTTGTGCAATTCCATTTACAACTATCCAATGTTCAGATCGATAGTGATGTTTTTGCAATGAAAGACTTTCTCCTTGTTTAACAAAAATTAATTTAATTTGCCATTTTTCTTTTTCTACAAAAGATAAATAGTGTCCCCATGGCCTGTAAATTTTTTGATGCTTTCGCCCTGCAGATATTTGTTTTTCTATAAGTAAATTTACCATTTCCTTAACTTTTTGTGATTGTTTTTTATCTGAAATTAAAATTGCATCATTAGTTTCTACTACTACAAGATTATCCAGGCCAATACCTACAATGAGTCTTTCTTGACTTCTTAAATATGAGTTTTTTGTATCTTTTATTAGAACATTTCCTTTTAGTACATTATTATCTTGATTTTTTTCCGAATTATCCCAAATAGACTCCCAGCTGCCTATGTCGCTCCAACCTGCATTTAATGGAATTACAAAACCATCAGAAGTTTTTTCCATAACTCCAATATCAATTGATATATTTGGACATTTATTAAATTCGTTTTTGTCTAACCTTTGAAAGTCTAGATCATATTTACTATTATTTATTGACTTTTTGCAGCAATCTATAATTTTTGGACAAAATCTCTCTAATTCTTTTAGGATTGTTTTTGCCTTAAACAAAAACATTCCACTATTCCAAGTAAAACGACTATCTTCTAAAAACTCGCACGCTTTTTTATAATCAGGTTTCTCTATAAATTCTAAAATTTTATGTCCACAAATTTCAGAAAAATTAAATGATTTTTCTGCCTTTATATAACCATATCCAGTTTCAGGAGAATGCGGAACTACTCCAAAAGTAACTAATTTATTATTTTTTGCGAATTCTAAACCTTTATTAATTACCTCAATAAATTTAGAATTATCTTTTATTTCATGATCTGAAGAAAGAACTAATAGGATTGGATCAATTTCTTTATCTTTAAAAAATTGAATTACTTTTAGCGCTGCAATTGCAATAGCCGGTGCAGTATTTTTACCGATAGGTTCAAGAATAATTGATAAAGGATTAACTTTTATTTTTTGCATTTGCTCGCCCACTATAAATCTATGCTCCTCATTACAAATAATTATTGGATTATTTATATTACTTAAATTCTCTATTCTTTTATAAGTTTGTTGAAGTAGAGTATTCTTATTTTTCTCGAGCAAATTCAGAAATTGCTTTGGAAAACTTTCTCTGGATAATGGCCAGAGTCTTGAGCCTGTTCCACCAGCAAGAATAACAGGAACTATAGGATTAGTTAAAGACATAATTATTTATTGATTTTAAAGATGAAATTCCAAGTCATTTTGAAATTACCTTTTTTAAATTTTATAAAATAATTATTAAACATCTTATGCATTATTTCTGTACTTTAAGTATAAAACTTAATTGATTTATTAACATTTATTTTTAAAATTAAACCTCAAAATTTTCTAAATTTTAATATCTTTTAAATTACAAAATAATATTATTTATCAATTAACAATTTCATTTTTTCTTTTTAAGTGCCATCACCTATCCTCCATAAGTTTATTCCTGCTTTTTTAACCTCCGCGGCATTAACAATAGATCTTGAGTCAAATACCCATGAAGGTTTAGACATTTTTTTTGCTACTGAGACCCAATTTATATTGTTATAAATTTCCCACTCAGTAAGAATTAAAACTGCGTGAGCACTTTCAAATATATCCAAATTTTTACTATATCTCCATTCTCCAGATTTATTTTTTAAGGTATTTTCTAATCCTTTTTGAGATTTAGGTATTGGGCTGATCTCTAAGTCATTCTCTATTTGTTTAGGACTGACTTTAGGGTCATGAATTACTAGTTCTGCACCTTCATCAATTAAATCCTTACAAATTTTTATAGCTGCTGATTCTCTAGTATCGTTAGTATTAGCCTTAAAAGCAAATCCAAGAATAATAATTTTCTTTTGTGCAATGGTCCCAAAAAGTGATTTAATAACAATTTTTGTAATTCTACCTCTATGCCAATTATTAATATCTACTACACTTTCCCAAAATTTTGCTACTTCATCAAGACCAAAATATTCCGCTAAATAAACAAGATTTAGGATATCTTTTTTAAAGCAGCTCCCTCCAAATCCTGGCGAAGAATTTAAAAATTTAGAGCCGATCCTACTATCTTTACCAATTGCTCTAGATACTTCTCTAACATCTGCTCCAGTTACTTCACAAATTGCACTTATTGAATTTATTGAACTAATTCGCTGAGCTAAAAAAGCATTTGAAGTTAGTTTGGCAAGCTCACTACTCCATATATTTGTGAAAAGAATTTTTTCTTCTGGTACCCATGCTTTGTATAGATTGCTTAATGCAATCATTGCATCTTTATTATTACCCCCTATTAAAACTCTATCAGGATTATCTAAATCTTTTATTGCGGTTCCTTCAGACAAAAACTCTGGATTGGATAATACGTCAAAGCTTATTTCCTCTCTTTTAGAAATTGTTTCTGCTGAATTTAATATATTTTCTATTACCTCAGCGGTTCTTACAGGTAAGGTACTTTTTTCAACAACTATTGTGTAGCCTTTAGAGTATCTCGCTACTTCTCTAGCACTGGCCTCAACCCATTTTAAATCACTTGATTTTCCTGCTCCAAGACCTTTGGTTTTTGTAGGAGTATTTACTGATATAAAAATAATATCAGCTGATTCAATTGCTTCTTTTATGTTTGTCGAGAAAAATAAGTTTTTATTCCTTCTTTTAGCAATTAAATCTTGAAGACCAGGTTCAAAAATAGGCAATTCTAATAGGTTATTACTATTCCAAGATGCAATCCTTTCCTCATTTATATCAACGACAGTAAAATTTAAATCAGTACATTTACTTGCCATCATTGTCATAGTTGGTCCTCCAACGTAACCAGCACCAATACAACAAATGGTTTTAATAGGAATTGCCATTGTGACATTTTAATCTAAAAAGTTTTAATAATTAAAAATAAAATATTTATTATTAATTATTATTTAAAGATGATGACATTATTGAATAAGTTTTTTTCTTATCAAGTATCAATATATAATTGATTTAAATATTTAAAGTAATTTTGATAAATTTAAATTTTATAAGATTTGAAATACAAAAAAAAGAAATTTTTTAAATAAATTTTCTGTAAGTAATAAATTTTTTATCAAAAAAGATATTAAAAAAACTATATTCATTTTTTCTATTTTAATACCTATCTTTTTCCAAAATAAATTAGTTTCAGAAGTAAAGCGTATTAAATTTGATATTGAAAAAGACACTATTAAATGGAAAAAAATTGATATTGAAAAAAGATATAAAAAAGAAGTTTATTGAGAAAAAATAGAAAATAATAAAGATGATTTTCTTCCTATTAAAGAAGATATAAAATATAAAGATTTTTCAAAAAATAATAATGAAGTTATAAGCTCATTCAATAGATCAATTGTATTTAATGATTCAAAAGTTGGCCCAGATATTAGTTGGCTAGTTCCTCCAGGATTTAAATGGAATGACAAGTATAAATTTGATGCTTCTACTAGAGGACATAGTAGAAGAAAAAAGGTGAAAAATTTATAGGTTGGAATAAAGGTGATGCTGTAGGACAATTTTATTATCAATTCTTAAATAATAAGAAAACTAGTTTTGGAATTAATGCTGGTGTAAGGAGCGTATATTCTGGTTCTGCAGCTGGGGGTACAACTGCTATTGGAGAGGGTCAATCCTTAGGTTTTAGAATTGACCGTAGAATTTCTGCAACAGAAGGATTCTCATTTGGAGCGGAACAATTACTACATTTAGATGGGTTAACTGATACCGGAAGAGATATTTATTTGACTCTTTCAAAAGCTTTATGGAGTAGTAATGAAAAGGGGAAATTTCCTTTAGATATTTATACTTTTGGTTTCGCAACAGGTAAAATGGCTGAGGGTAATATAAAGTTTTTTTGTAGTGTTTTATTTGGAGGATCAGGTACTGAGATCTTTCATCAAAGAAGTTTATGCTGGGCTCCAGTTTTTTCAATTTCAAGAGTTTTTAACGAAAAGTTTTCAACATTTTTTGAATATAATAGTAAGTGGTTTCTTTTGGGATCATCAATTATTCCTTTTAATGAGATTCCCTTAAGGGGTACATTTGCTGTTCAACTTTCTGATCATATTGATAATTATAAATTAAATAGCTTTGATGAACTAAAATGGGTATTTAGATTAAGTTTAGGTTTTTAATATTAAAAGATATTTTAATTTTTTATGAATTTTAAAAAAATCTTAAACGCTCTATCTTTGTCTTTAATACATCAAAAATAGATTCAATCAAAGGTTTGTTTTTTGTAAAAATATAACACCAAAGTCTCTCCATATAATGACCTTCTATTGGGTTTTTATTTTTACTAAGAATATTTAATAATTCTTGGTAAAAAATGAGATTATGTTGTTGAATTATTTCTTTTTTAACTGCAAAACAACCGCTGTAAGAAGTAGAAACGAATAAAGGAATATTAGGAAACAAATTTTTCGAAAAATTTCTAAATCCAATACTTGATCTTGATATCTCTTTATTTTCCCACTGAGTTTTATATCTAATATCTTTATCAATATTAACGTTCCAATCCCAATGAAATGGACCAGTCCAATTTAAAAAATATTGACCAAAACCAGTAATTAAAACTGGAAAAGTACTTGCAACCAAAATTAATGAAAAATTTCTTCTTTTTTAC
>MDTB01150167.1_pt1 | contig 13278 bp, 9 predicted proteins | sample 811161 | NCBI WGS metagenome assembly MDTB01 (sample SAMN05326650, study PRJNA326480) | marine metagenome | isolation source: seawater | place: Mediterranean Sea | collected 2009 | reverse complement strand
GGGCGGTAAAGGACTCGAACCTATGACCCTCTCGGTGTAAACGAGATGCTCTACCAACTGAGCTAACCGCCCTAAATAAGCAGTTCTGACATATACAATATTAAATTTGCAATGTAAAAACTAAAAAAAATTAATGTAAATTAACCTTTAATAAATGTATTATTTAGAGGAATGATTATTCAATGTTCATCATGTGAAAAGAAATTTAGTGTTCCAGACGCGGCTATAACTGCGACAGGAAGGCTGGTGCAGTGTAGTTCTTGTGGAAATAAATGGACTCAATATCCAGTCCAGGAAAAACCAAAAATACCAAAAATACCAAAGACAATTCAACCAAAAATACAAAAAAAGCCAAAGGATAAAATTATAAAGAAAAAAGGACCAATTCCATATTCAAAAGAATATATGCAACAAAAGTGGGGTACCTCTTTAAAAAATTATGCAGCTGATACTGGTTTATCCAAAAAAACTTCAGGTAAAATAAAAGTCGCAAAACAAAAAAATATAAAAATAAAAGAAAAACCTGGCTTTGGTTTTTTTAACTATATAATAACCTATTCTATTTTTTTTATTTTTTTAGTTGGTATTCTTAACTTTGAGAAAAGCAGATTATCAAGGAAGTTTCCTATATTAGAACCTTATATTGAGCATTTTTTTGAGTCACTGGAAATTTTCAAAATACTTATTTTAGACTTTTTTAGATAAAATTTAATGAAAAGAAATCAGGCTTCATTATGGTCACCAAATGAAGAAATCAAAAAAAGATCAAATCTAAGATTTTTCTGCAAACATTTAGATAATAAAAAAATGCTTAAATACAATCAGAATTTTCCAAGATTGTGGAAATGGTCTGTCAATAACCCGGTTGATTTCTGGTCTGAGGTTTGGAATTTTACAAAAATTAAGGGATATAAAGGAAAAAAAATTATATCCAAAAATAAAATTTTTTATAAAAATATCTTTTTTGAGGACTCAAGGTTAAATTACGCTGAAAACCTTCTTCCAAAAAAAAATAATGATATAGCGCTAAATTTTTTATCTGAAAATGGAATACATAAAAAAGTTACCTGGAAAAAATTATACGAAGATGTTTGTAAGTTTTCATATTTTTTTAAAGATATTAATTTAAAAGAAAAAGATAGAGTTGCAGCCTATGTTCCAAACACGATAGAAGCAGTTGTATCTTTTTTAGCCACATCAAAAAATGGACTAGTTTGGTCATCATGTTCACCTGATTTTGGTATTGAAGGTGTCGTTGACAGATTTTATCAAATTAAACCAAAAATTTTAATTACGTGTGATTATTATTTTTATAATGGTAAAAAAATTAATATATTAGAAAAAATACCAAAATTATTAAAAAAAATTAAATCAATTAAAAAAGTTATTGTATTTCCTTATTCTGGAAAATTTCAAAATAAGATAAACACAAAATTCTTAGATTTTAATAAAATAATAAAGAATTCAAAATCTGATTATTTTTTCAAAAAATATAAATTTAATCATCCACTTTATATATTGTATTCTAGTGGAACCACAGGAGTTCCAAAATGTATCACTCATGGAGCAGGAAATGTTCTTATTGAACACAATAAAGAATTTTCTTTACATTGTAATATTTCAAACAGAAATAAAATTTTTTATTATACTACCACTGGTTGGATGATGTGGAATTGGTTAGTTGGTGGCTTATCTCGTGGTGCCAATTTATATTTGTACGATGGCTCTCCTACATACCCTAGAAAGTCTTCTTTACTTGATTTTTGTTCGAGGGAAAAAATTAATTTATTTGGTGTCAGTGCAAAATTTATTGATTTTCTTAAAAAAGAAAAATTGAATTTCAAAAATTTAAATTTTTCTGATTTAAAAATTATTGCCTCGACTGGTTCACCTCTTGTAAAAGAAAGTTTTGAATATGTTTATAAAAATATAAAAAAAAATGTTCATCTTGCATCTATTAGTGGTGGAACTGATGTTGTTGGGTGTCTTGTATTAGGAAATGCATTCTCTGATGTTTATTCAGGAGAGATACAAGGTGAAAGCCTTGGTATAGATGTTGATGTATTTGGAGAGAATGGAAAAAAAATTAGAAAATACGAAAAGGGAGAACTGGTTGTCAAAAAACCCTTTCCTACAATGCCTATAAAATTTTGGAATGATTTTAAAGACAGAAAATTTAAAAAAGCTTATTTCTCTAAATTTAAAAATATTTGGCACCACGGTGATTTTGTTCAGAGAACGATTAATGGTGGGTATATTATACATGGAAGATCTGACGCAACATTAAACCCTGGTGGTGTCAGAATTGGAACAGCCGAAATATACAGACAAGTAGAAAATATTAATTTTATAAAAGAAAGCCTAGTTGTTGGTCAAAATTGGGATGATGATGTAAGAATAATATTATTTGTCGTTTTAAATTCAAAGATAAAACTTGTAAAAAACGATATTGAATTCATTAAAAATAAAATTAAAAAAAATTGCTCGCCTAAACATGTGCCAAATAAAATTATACAGATACCGGAGATACCTAAAACGAGAAGTGGGAAAATAGTTGAAATAACAGTTAAAAAAATTATCCATGGAGAGAAAGTCGAAAATTTACAAGCAATAGCAAATCCAAAAAGTCTAGATTTTTTTAAAAAACTTTATAAAAATTATTTAAATAATGAGCAATAAATATTTGGTAAAAGATATTCTTGAAGCTGTCGATGTTTTTTTGAGCAAAAAAGAAATCAAAATTAAGTCTAATAAAAAAATTTCAGAAGAACCGTTAAAATTAACAAATGAAATTAAATCAATTAAAAACAAAAAAAGTGAATTGCCAAAAGATACAGAAGATATTATTGCACAAGCTGAAGAATATTTAAAAAAATAGCTTAATTTTCTAAATCTTTAATACTTAAAAATTTATCTGATAATTTAGTATTATTTTCTTTTATATCTTTATAAAAATTCCAAGCTAAAACTAAAATTGTATTTTCTTTATCGTTTATCTTATCTTTGCTTACTATTGGAATTTTTACTCCAGGGATGAATTTCCCATGTTTTAACTTATTATCCTCTACTATAAAATCAATCTCTTCTGAAATACCAAAAAAATTTAATGCGGTTGTGGCTTTAGCAGGCGAACCATAACCAATTAATTTTTCACCACTATTTTTCAATTTAAGGATATTTTTTTTAACATTTTTTTTAATTTGGTAAATTTTTTCAGCAAATTTTTTATAAGTTTCAAATTTTTTAATACCAAATTTTTCTTCTTGTCGTAAAAGTTCTCTGACACTTTTATCGATTTTTGGTTTTTTTTCTTTTTTTACATATATACGTAAAGAACCACCGTGTGTGGAAATTTTTTCTGCTTTAATTATTTTGGCATTAAATTGATTAAAAAAGTTTTCCAAGGAAGTTAAAGACCAATAATTGTAATGTTCGTGATAAATATTATCAAAAGTTAGATCTTGTAATGTGTTAAGTAAGTATTGGACTTCGATAATTATTGTTCCGCTATTTTTCAAAATTTTTAACATACATTCTGTCATTTCTTTGAGTTTATCTGAATGTGCAAAAACATTCGAAGCAAGAATAATGTCTGCATTCTTATTTATTTTTTTTAGATTTTTTTTCTCTAAAAAACAATTAATTGTTTTAATTTTGTTTTTATTTGCTATTTTAGCAAGATTTTTTGCTGGTTCAACTCCTACAATTTTATTGAAACCCAAATCTTTAAATGGTTTTAATGCTACCCCATCATTACTTCCGATATCTAAAATATAAGATTTCTTTGATAATTTTAATTCTTTTAAATATTTTTTTGCAGCATCTTCAAAATGTTTCCTAAAAGATTTTGAAGTTGATGATGTATACAAATAATTTGAAAACATCTTCTTTGGATCAACTGAAACTGACAATTGGCAATTGAAACATTTGGGACAAAAATTTATCTCCAAAGGATAAAGTTCACATTTATCATCTTTTTTCTTTAACAAGTTATTTGCTAAAGGTTGATACCCTAAAGAAATAACCCTTTTTAAATCTGTGTTGCCACAAGACCTGCATTCAAACTTATAACAGCTTAATAAAAGTTCTTTTTCTTTATCATCGACAATATTATGTTTTATAGTATGAGTAACACCATAATTTTCATGCTCCCTTTCTCCTCTAACCAAATTTAAGAAAACTGTATCTTTGGTAAAAACCATAGTGTGGGCAACATTTGGTTTTATAACTGATAGTTGTCCTTCGTTTACTACTTGGGTAATTTTAGGGGAGTTTGGATTCAATAGATCTTGGTAAACTTCTATTATTTGTCCTTTTGTAAATAAACATTTTTGTTCTTGTTGAGGATGATAGTGATTAGCTCTCATAGTACCTTTTTTTGAGTCAATTAATCCTATCAAATTTATGGGTTCGGTAAGTTCATGGTTGCTTATTTTTCCTCTAGAGTCTTTATACTCATCTTCTCCATTTTTGACATATTCTATATCTTTAACTAAATCTTTTTTTGACCACCTATCGATCATTTCTTTGATGCTTTGCTCGAGAGTATAAAGAAATTTGAAACCAAATCCTAAAAGTTTTTTATTAGATAAAGAATATCCAAGATTAGGTATTCTATCGTTAGTTTTTACAATTTTTGTTCCTGGTTTAATTTTTTTACAAATACTTGCAACATCCTCTACAGTAACTGCATCTTTTGAAACATTAAATACTTGGTTATTTATATCATTTTTATGTTCCATGAATTTAAAACATCTTGCTGTATCAATTAATGGAACTAAAGTTTTTAATTGTTTTCCTCCACCAAAAAGTTTTATCGTACCGTTTTGTGAAGCAATCATAGAAAATAAATTTGGCATAATATTTAATCTGGTAGCATCATTTGAATGTCCATATACCGATCCTAATCTTAAAATTACAAAGTTTTTCCCTGATTTTTTTAATTGTTCTTCGTTTTTATCTTTTCCGATTGAGTAAGGTAATAATGGAAATTTATCAAAATCTTCTTCTATATTTTCCGTTAGAGAGTCTTTTCCCTCATAAACAACGTGGGTTGATGGAAAAATTATTTTACATTTTTGCGGAGTATTAGAAATAATGATTGACATACCTTTTTCAGCTACATCATTCATCTCTTTATCTTTTTCTGGATTTTGCTCATCTTTTGTTCTTGCTACATCTGTAATGCCTGCTAAATGATGAACCACATCTGCATCTTTTAAATATTCATCTACAATTTCTGAATTTCTTATATCTGCATGAACAAAATTCATATTCCAATTTCTTAATTGGTTTACTCTTTCAGATATAAACCTGTTATCAATAACTGTTATTTGATTATTCCAGCTCTCTCCTGAATATATCTTGCAGAGCTCAGTTCCTATATATCCTAGACCACCAGTAATAACTATTTTTTTCATAACTTTTATAGCTTTTGATGCAAAAGAATATTAAACTATTAATGGGTGCTTGTAACTTCTGATTTCTCTTTGCTCTTGTCTGAAACTTGATCTATTTCTACCCATTTAACGGGTTTTAGTTCTTTAGTTAAAGCATGTTTTAATACTTCATCAACAGTTTTAACACTGATAATTTCTATGCTTTTTCTAATAATTTCAGGTATTTCAACTAAATCTTTTTGGTTATCTGAAGGAATTAAAACTTTTTTAATACCTGCTCTGTGCGCCGCTAAAAGCTTCTCTTTTAAACCACCTATTTGAAGTACATTTCCTCTCAAAGTTACCTCTCCCGTCATAGCAACATTTTTATTCACTGGTACACCTGTTATTGATGAAATAATCGAGGTTACTATCGCTATACCAGCGGAGGGACCGTCTTTGGGCGTTGCACCTTCAGGAACATGAACATGAAAATCTTTTTTTTCAAAAAGTGGTGGTACAATCCCAAACTCAATAGATTTTGACCTAACATAAGATTTTGCTGCTTTTACAGACTCTTGCATAACCTCGCCTAATTTACCTGTTATTTGCATTTTACCCTTACCCGGCATATTAACTGACTCAATTTTAAGAATTTCTCCACCAACCTCTGTCCATGCAAGACCAGTAGAAACTCCTACTTTGTTTTCATTTTCTATTTCACCGTAGTTATATTTTTTTACTCCTAAATATCCATTTATGTCGTTTTCAATTAGTTCATTATTTATTTTTTCACTGGAATCGATTTTTTTAACCATTTTTCTTGCTATTTTTGAAATCTCTCTTTCAAGATTTCTTACTCCTGACTCTCTTGTATAATCCCTAATAATTTTTTTAATTACCTCTTTAGATATCTTCCATTCATTACTTTTTAATCCATTATCATTGCTTTGTTTTGGAATTAAAAATTTGTGAGCTATATTTGTTTTTTCGTCTTCGGTATAACCAGGTATTCTAATAATTTCCATTCTATCCAATAATGGCGGAAGTATATTTAAAGTGTTTGCAGTTGTAACAAACATTACGTCTGATAAATCATAATCAACTTCTAAATAATGATCGTTAAATTGTTTATTTTGTTCAGGATCTAAAGCTTCTAATAAAGCAGAGGATGGATCGCCTCTATAATCGCTTCCAACCTTATCGATTTCATCTAATAAAAAAAGTGGATTTTTTGTTCCAGCTTTTTTCATCATTTGAATTATTTTGCCTGGAAGAGATCCAATATAAGTTCTTCTATGGCCCCTAATTTCTGCTTCATCTCGAATTCCTCCTAAAGAAATTCTAACAAACTTCCTGCCAGTTGCTCTTGCTATCGATTTTCCTAGTGAAGTTTTTCCAACACCCGGTGGTCCTACAAGACAAAGGATTGGCCCTTTTAATTTTTCAATTCTTTTTTGAACTGCTAAAAATTCAATTATTCTCTCTTTAACTTTTTCTAAACCATAATGATCTTCATCTAAAATTTTTTGAGCAGTATTTAAATCTTTTATAACTTTGCTTTTATTACCCCAAGGCAAATCTACCATCCAATCAAGATAGTTTCTTACAACTGTAGCCTCTGCTGACATTGGGCTCATCGATTTTAATTTCTTAAGTTCAGCGAGGCATTTTGACTGGGCTTCTTTGGGCATCTTTGCTTTTAAAATAGAATTGCTTAAGGTAGAAATTTCGTCTTTACCTTCCTCAATTTCACCTAATTCTTTTTGAATTGCTTTTAATTGTTCATTTAAATAATACTCTCTCTGAGTTTTTTCCATTTGGTTTTTAACTCTACCACGTATTTTTTTCTCCATACTAATAACGCTAGTTTCTTTTTCAATAATTTCATAAATTTTCTCAAGTCTTTTAGTTAAATCAAAAGTTTCAAGTAGCTTTTGCTTTTCAAAAAGCTGAATATTTAGGTTAGAAGATATGTTGTCTGCAATATCAGATGTTTTGGTTAGAGATTTTAAGTTTTTTGTAAAATCTGCTACATCCTTTTTACTTAAATTTGATAACTTTTCAAACTTTTTAATTAAACTTTGAGATAAATTTTTGCTTTGTTCATTATCACCTGTAGAAGAAACTTTGTTTATTTCACAACTCAGGTATTTCTTTTCTTCGTTTTTAATAGAATTAATTTTTACTCTATCTATACCTTCAACTAAAACTTTCACTGTCCCATCTGGAAGCTTTAATAATTGTAAAATTTTGCTAAGACATCCATAAGAATAGATATCCTGGTCTTTTGGATCATCAACTTCAGAGTTTTTTTGGGTCACCAAAACTATTGACTTATCGGTCTTCATCACCTCTTCGAGTGCTTTAATAGACTTTTTTCTACCTACAAAAAGTGGAACTATGGTAGACGGAAAAATTACTATGTCTCTTAACGGGAGTAATGGTTTGAAATTATCTGAACTCATATCCTTATTAATATGGATACTAAAATGATTTTTTTCAAGTTAAATTTAAGCTACCGATGTGGATTTACCTTTTGAATAGGTAATTATTGGCTCAGATTTTCCCTTTGCGACAGATTTGTCGACTGTAACCGATTCGATATTCTCCATATCAGGCAAAGCAAACATTGTTTTTAACAATATAGACTCTAAAATTGACCTTAATCCTCTAGCTCCAGTTTTTTTACTAATAGCTTTTTTTGCAATTTCTGACAAAGCTTCTTCTCTGAACTCTAAATTAACATCTTCGAATTCAAAAAGTCTTTTGTATTGTTTTAAAAGTGAATTCTTTGGTTCTTTCAGTATTTTAATTAAAGATTTTTCATCTAATTCTTTAAGAGTTGCAATTATAGGCATTCTGCCAACAAATTCGGGAATTAATCCATATTTAATTAGATCCTCTGGTTCGAGATTCTGAATTATTTCTGAAATTGATTTTTCGTCATTTCCTTTTACTTTTGCACCAAATCCAATTGAAGTTCCTTTGCCTCTACTTTCAATAACTTTATCAAGACCTGCAAAAGCTCCTCCACAAATAAATAAAATATTTGTTGTATCAACCTGTAAAAATTCTTGTTGAGGATGCTTTCTACCTCCTTGTGGCGGGACACTTGCAATTGTTCCCTCCATAATTTTTAATAGTGCTTGTTGTACACCTTCGCCTGATACATCTCTTGTAATAGAGGGATTTTCTGACTTTCTACTAATTTTATCTACTTCGTCAATATAAACAATTCCCTTTTGCGCTTTTTCAACATTGTAATCAGCAGCTTGTAAAAGTTTTAAAATTATATTTTCTACATCTTCACCAACGTAGCCGGCTTCTGTTAAAGTTGTTGCGTCGGCCATAGTAAACGGAACATCTAAAATTCTTGCTAGAGTTTGAGCAAGCAAAGTTTTTCCACAACCTGTTGGACCTACTAAAAGAATATTTGATTTTGACAATTCAACATCTTTATTACTTTTGCTTTCATGACTTAACCTTTTGTAATGATTGTGTACTGCTACTGAAAGAACTTCCTTAGCATAAGTTTGTCCTATGACATAATCATCTAAAATCTTACAAATCTCTCTTGGTGTTGGAACTCCTTCTTGATGCTTAACAAGATAACTTTTGTTCTCTTCTTTGATAATATCCATGCAGAGTTCAACACACTCATCGCATATAAACACTGTAGGACCTGCTATAAGTTTTTTAACCTCATGCTGGCTCTTTCCGCAAAATGAGCAATAAAGAATATTTTTATTATTTTCTGTAGCCATAACGAATCAATATATCAATTTTAAATGTTAGAATGAATCAAGGCAAGCATAAGTTGAATGGAGTTCTATATGTTGTGTATTATTTTCTCTTTTCAACTACTGAGTCAATTAAACCGAAATTCTTGGCTTCTTCCGCGGTCATAAAATAATCTCTTTCAAGAGCCTGTGAAATTTCTTTAACAGATTTTCCTGTATGTTTAGAGTAGATCTTATTCAATCTCTCTTTTAATGATAAAATCTCTTTTGCATGAATTTGAATATCTGTAGCTTGTCCCTGAAATCCAGCCGAAGGTTGATGAACCATTATTCTTGAATTTGGTAAAGAAAATCTTTTCCCTTTATCACCAGCTGCTAATAAAAAAGATCCCATTGAGGATGCTTGTCCAATACATAAAGTAGATACAGGTGATTTAATATATTGCATAGTGTCATAAATACCTAGACCAGATGTTACTAATCCTCCTGGGCTATTTATATAAAAAAAAATTTCTTTCTTTGGATTTTCTGACTCCAAAAATAAAAGCTGGGCAGTTACTAATGATGCGATAGTATCATTTACAGTTCCTACCAAAAAAACAATTCGCTCCTTTAGAAGTCTTGAATAAATATCATAAGCTCTTTCACCTTTGGTGGTTTGCTCAACTACCATAGGCACTAGATTGTTTAATTGTTCTTCAATTTTACGAATCATGGCAGTTAAGCTTATACAATTTTAAAAGAGTTTTTGCTAATTTTTTTTATTTTTTTCTTTTTGATTTTGATTTTTTCAGCTTTTTTTCAGCAATACTGCTGGTCTCATTCTTTAAATTATTATTAAAAGATTTTAATATTTCCTCTGCTTTTTTTAAATTTATAGTTTTTTTCTCTAAACTAATTTTATTTTTAACTAAATCTAATATTTTTTCCTCGTACAATGCACCTCTAAGACTGGCAATAGCGCTGGGGTTCTTTTGATAATAATCCATGACTAATTTTTCTTGTCCAGGCATACCTTTCACTTGCTTTTCTATTTCACTTCTAATCTCTGTTTCGCTGATTTTTAAATTATTTTTTTCTGCAATTTCATTTAATATTAAACCTGTTTTTATTCTTGATTTAGCTAAATTAGTATTTTTATCTATATCTTCTTTTTTTTGACTCTGTGAAAGCATTTTTTTTTCTTGTTCAATGAGATTTTCTGGTAAGTCCAAGGTATGTAATTTCTCAATTTGTTCTAAAATATTTTTTTTAGTTATTGAATCCAGACTCCTTTTATATTCACTTGAAATTTGTTTTTTTATTAATGTTTTAAGATCATCTAAATTTTTAGCACCCATTTTTTTTGCAAAATCTTCGTCAATTTTAGTTTCTATTGGTTTTCTTACATTTATTATTTTACATTCAAAAATTGCTTTTTTATTTGCTAATTCTTTTTTTGGATAATTAGTGGGCAAATTTACTGTTACTGACTTGCTTTCATTTTTTTTTAGACCAATAAGCTGTTCATCAAAACCTTTGATGAAAAGATCTCTTCCTAAAATTATTTGTACATTTTTACCTTTATTTCCATCAAAATCTTTTCCATCAGATTTTGCGATATAATCAAAAATTACCATGTCATGTTTTTCTGACTTATCATTTTCTTTTTTATCGTTAAATGTTTGTTGTGCTTTTGCTATTTCTTGTATTCTTTTTTTTAATGTATCCTCATCAATTGTTATTTCATAATCAATAGCTTTTATTTTATCTAAAGATTTTAATTTAATTTCTGGAAGCGTCTCCAGTTCAATTGTATAATCTAGATCTTTCCCTTCACCAAAAGTCTTAAGATCAATTTTTGGCTGACCTGCTACTTTTATATTATTTTGTTCAATAGCTTTTGTGGATGTTTCTTTTAAAATTCCATCAATTACTTCACCATATATAGCTTTTCCAAACTGGTTTTTAATTACGTTTGGTGGAACTTTTCCTGGTCTAAAACCTTTTAATTGTACTTTGTGTTGAAGTTCTAAAAGTTTCTCATCTAATTTTTTTTGTATGGTTTTTTTATCAACCAAAACAGATAGGCTAGTTTTTAAACCTTTTTTTGAATTAAGTTTAACTTTCATAAATATTGGTGGGCAAGAAGAGACTCGAACTCTTAAACCTTTCGGTACTAGTTCCTAAGACTAGCGCGTATACCAATTCCGCCACTTGCCCATTAAATTAATTTTATAACAAAAACTTATAACAACTATTGCTTTTTTGCGAAACTATAAAGTAGTAAATAAAAGACAATATAAAGAATTAATAATGAAAAAAACCAATATTTACAAATTAATCCGTTATCTTGGAAAAAAATCGCCGGTAAAATTAATGACACATAAATAGCATTAATTAATAGTGAATTTAAATAGTTGCTATCTTTAAATTTTAAAGAATTAGTTAAAAAACTAAATGTTAACATATGTAAATGTAGCCTATCAGGTCTTAAGGGTGATTTTTTTAAATATAATTTCCTAAAAAAAGAAAAGAAAACCTCAAAAAATAAGTAAAATAACAGTATACAAAAAAAGAAGGATGAAATCTGTGGATTGAAATTATTTGTATTTATTACGTTAAAAGCTGCTAGCGAACCAAATAAATATGAACCGCTATCACCCATAAAAATAGTGGCTTTAGGAAAATTAAAAAGTAGAAAAGTGATCAAAACGACTATCTGAGCGGTTATTATCATTGTTAAGTCTTGGTTTTCATTATTTAAATTTATGTATAAAAGTATAAAATTTATTATAATTAAGTGAATTGTCAAAAGACCATTAAAACCATCTATTAGGTTTGCGCCATTAATAATAAACAAAAAACAGATTAAGATAAACAGAGATGAAAAAACTTGATTTTTCATTAATAAACTTAAAAAATTTAGATCAAGTGAAGTTATATTTACTGAGAAATAAAATATAAAAAAACATATCAATAGTGACATTAATAACAGTCTATAAATTGCTCTTAAACTTAATTTTAAATCTTCCACAAAGCCAAGCGAAAACATCATTAAAGCCAATGTTAAATAATCAAATAAAATTTTATCAAAAACAAAGTAGTAAAGAGTAAAAAACAAAACTAATGATATAAAGGAAGCTAATCCCCCACTTCTTGCGATCGGATCTTGATGAAAAGCCTGTGGTTTATCAAAATCTTTATCTAATAAAGCTCCATTTTTAATTTTATAAGAATATTTATTTATTAATAAAACTACAAAAAAACTTAATAAAGATATTACAGATAGAAGGCTTATTGAGGCTGAGCTTGTGGGCATTTTAGTCTTGAATTCCTTTGTTTCCTCTTTTTACCATAAATATTCCAGAAATTATAATTACAAGAGAGACTAAGACTTTCCAAGTTATTTGTTCGTCCATAATTATGTATCCAAAAATGACGCCAAATATTGGTATTAAATAAGCAACTTGAGTTTGAAATACCATTCCAACTTTAGTTAATATATGAAATCTAAGTAACCAAGCTACACCTGTTGGAAAAATACCTAAGTAAATTAATGCAACAGTAGACTCTAGTGAAGGATTTAAATTTACCCAAGGTTCTTGATATAAACAAAAAGGTAAAAGAAAGATTAACGACCATAAAATTGTAGAGGTTGAAACATTTGCATTACCTTCGTTTTTTAAAAATTTTAATGTCAAAATACCTCCAACTACATAAAAAGTTGAACCACAAAGAATGACTAAAGCATAAAATAAATTACTTTCCGAAATAATTAATTTATCAAAAAATAAAAAAACAATACCTAAAAAACCAATTAAGACGCCTATTGATTTAAATATATTTAATTTTTCATTTTTTGTAAAAAAATGGGCTAGTAAAGTTCCACTTAAAGGTGTTGTGCTCATTAATATCGCAGATAAATAACTGTCAACCACATTTGTACCATAAGCAATCAGTAAAAATGGTATTGTAATATTTGTAAGCCCAACAACGGCGTAAATTTTCCAATTATTCGAAAAAGCTAAAATTTTAATTTTTTTGTAAAAGCAGTAGATACCTAAAGCAACTAGTGCAAAAAATACCCTAAGAAAAACTAAAGTTACTGGATCATATGTGTAAGTAGCTATTTTTATATTAAAAAATGCTGATCCCCAAATCGCTCCTAATAAAAT
>MDTB01073010.1_pt1 | contig 13278 bp, 11 predicted proteins | sample 811161 | NCBI WGS metagenome assembly MDTB01 (sample SAMN05326650, study PRJNA326480) | marine metagenome | isolation source: seawater | place: Mediterranean Sea | collected 2009 | reverse complement strand
CTATTTTAAAATCTACCATACCCGAATCATACATCAGTTTTGCAGCATTCAACCCAATTGAACCGCCTGGATCGGTTTCCTCATCTTCGTATAGCAACCCTACATTCGCAGTTGCACCAGAAGTAAATTTTTTGCCAGCTTCTACAACACCAACAATTTCTTTTTTTTCACGATAATCACTTATTGCTGAACGTACTTTCGGATGAGAATTTATTGCTACAATCAAAACTTCTTCCCTAGTCTGCGAGCTAAATTCACCAAAATCAGGAACTTCCTCGGCTACTAAATCGTCTAATTCGTCAATTTCATGAAGGCTCTCGGACGGACTCCCCAAAAGTTTTGGCATCTCAAAAGATGACAAAAGTTTGTCAAATCTAAATGGCAACGTATTTATCGTCTCGACATTATTTTCGTCTTGTTTCTGCAAAAATTTTGGCAGCTCAAAAGAACCTGAGTCAGAAAAATTTTGACAACCGCCTAATAATAATAATGAAAGAAATGGCGGCAATAATAACCGGTTAGTGAACATGAGTTTCATTTTATTGCCTTATATTCCTACAAATCCAAAGATAATATTTTTTTTTTCTTTTTACAAGACTTACTCGAAACCAATAGCAATATTTCTTTAATTCTTTTTTTCAATTAAGCTCTTTTGTTAATCTTATCTGAATGCTTTCCAACCCCGGATTGTAAGGCCATATATCTCCGCTAGACCTGTGATCATATGATATTGAAAGAAAAAAATTTGATCCCGCCTCTATTCCTACTTCTAATCCGGAACGGAACATTATCCAACCACCAAGATCGACGTCATTGCCACTGTGATAAAATCCAGGAATGAAATTAAATTTTAATCCTACTTTTTCTGATATGTTGATAGTATTTGTAAAGCCGTAACCAAACCAAATCGCAGATCGATCTGTAATAGAAAAAGATGAGGTTGCTTGTAATGGACCGAAAGCTCTTTTTGTACCTATTAAATACTGTATTTCGTAACCGCTGCGCTCCTTTTCAAATTCTAACAGTGATAATCCAATAGTTTCAAATTCTTTTGATTCTTTGATTTCTAGCCCATTTAAAATTGAATTTTCAGTATTCAAAAATGTAGATGACCAAAAAACTGCTGCTAAAATACCATTCAATACAGAATCCTAACGACTTATATTGATTTAAAAAAAATCGAATCTAAACACATTTAACGCACAAAAAACAAAGGGCACCAAAAAGGTGCCCTTTAAATTCTAAATTTATCTCACCTTAGAATGTGAAAGAAATCTTTGCTTCAGTTCCAGCAGTGTAGTCATCATCATCATCAAGATCTAAATCTTCATTGTATGAAACAGTCACCGTAGCAGAGTCTGAAAGTGCATAAGTTAGTGCGAGTTCTGTACCATTACCAGTATCAAAGTCCGCAGCTAAACCAAAACCACCAGCCAAGGATGTACTGATACTAAATTGTGTGTCTTCATCACTGTCAGTTCCAGCAGTAATTGTGGCACCCGATAAAGAAGTGCTAACTTCCGCACCCCAAAATTCAGCGTCTGTAGCAGATACAGTCAAAGACATATCGCCTAATGGAAGTGTTAATGATACACCAGTGCCGGCTACACCTAACACATCTTCTGATGCAACAGATATAGTTCCACCTAATGCGCTACCGGAAGCATTAATACCCCAACTGTCATCCTTAGAACCTATACCGAAGCTAACGCCACCTAAATCACCGCTAATACCAAATGACGAGGCTGATCCGCCTAATGCTGAGTCATCTGAAAAACCAACAGTCATACCACCAGTTGATGCTGTTATTAATACAGCAGCGCCTGACCCAGTAAACTCATCGTCACCAATACCTGATAGGCCGTCAGTTTCAGAATATGCAGAATTAGCAGCTTCTACAACTTCTCCATAATTAATTGTTGCTACAGGTGTTGTGATTGCCATATCTGAACCAGTAATATCGCCTCCACCTTCAACTGCCGCTGTAATTGATACCGAATAACCACCGGCATTTGACATAGTAACATCTAAATCGATGTCCGTATTGATACCTTCCGCCGGTCCGCTTGCAGATCCGTCGTTGTAACCTAGTGATGCTGATCCTGACCAGCTCACGTCTGCATATGCTGCCCCAGAAAGTGCAACAAGTGCCGTAGTAGTGAAGAGAACTTTTTTCATGTTCTTGCCTCTTTGTGTTTAATTTCCATTAGACCTCATCCGACTCTTATCGGAAGGGATGACACGTTTTTGTTAAAGTTTAGCCATTTGGTCAAGCTTAAGTGTAGACCTTTTCACTTTGTTTTTTTGTGTGATGTAATCTTGTCACAGTTTGGTTGACGTTATTATTGTACTTGACCCTTGCTCATACAATGCGGCTCCGTTAAATGTTTTAATATTAAACTATATAAAGTACAATCTAGAAAAATAATTTTAGGGTTTACAAAAAAATGCCTGATTCAATAGTTCAGAAGTTTTTCGAAAAATTTTGTCAAAGGTATATTTATGTCTAAATACAACGCAACCGAAATTGAACCAAAATGGCAATCTATCTGGGAAACAAACCGTTCTTTTGAAAAGAAAATAGATCTTAGTAAAAAAAAATACTACGTTCTTGAAATGTTTCCTTATCCTTCTGGCAGAATTCACATGGGGCATGTCAGAAATTATACAATGGGGGATGTTGTTGCAAGATTTAAAGCTGCTTGCGGTTTCAATGTCCTTCACCCAATGGGTTGGGATGCTTTTGGTATGCCCGCAGAAAATGCGGCAATGGAAAACTCTGTGCATCCAGCAGATTGGACATATAAAAATATCGAAACTATGAGAGCACAGCTAAAGCCAATGGGATTATCTATCGATTGGAATCGGGAAATAGCAACTTGCGATCCAGAATATTATCGCCACCAACAATCCATGTTTTTAGATATGCTTGATAAGCGCCTGATATATAGAAAAAAAGCAATGGTGAATTGGGATCCCGTCGATTTAACTGTTTTAGCTAACGAGCAGGTCGAAAACGGCCTTGGTTGGAGATCAGGCGCTCCTGTTGAAAGACGCGAATTAAGCCAATGGTTTTTTAAAATTTCAAATTTTTCTGATGAGTTATTGTCTTCGTTAGATAGTTTAGACAATTGGCCTGAAAAAGTTAAAATCATGCAAAAAAATTGGATTGGGAAATCGACTGGCCTTGAGATAAAATTTGATTTAAATGGGTCAAATACGGAATTTAAAGACCTTACCGTTTATACAACAAGACCAGACACATTATTTGGAATGAGCTTTGCTGCGATATCTCCCGACCACCCATTAGCAAAATCTCTCGCAGAAGATAATCCAAAAATTGCCGCGTTCATCAGTGAGTGCAGAAAAATTGGTAATACCGAAGAGGCCATCGAGAAAGCGGAAAAAAAGGGTGTTCCTAGCGGACTTACCGTGCGACACCCGTTCAAACAAAACGAAGAATTTCCCGTCTACATAGCAAACTTTGTACTTATGGATTATGGAACTGGAGCTATTTTTGGTTGTCCGGCTCATGATCAAAGAGACTTAGACTTCGCTTTAAAATATAATTTGTCTGTAATTCCAGTCGTTTGCCCCGACAATGAAAATGTTCAGACTTTCCGTATTTCTGATGTTGCTTACACGGGATCCGGTACCATGATAAACTCCGATTTTATGAACGGTTTAACGGTGAAGGCTGCGCATGATTTAATAGCATCACACATGGAAGAAAAAGAATTAGCAAAAATTAAAACTAATTTCAGGCTCCGCGACTGGGGAATATCAAGACAACGGTATTGGGGTTGCCCAATACCGATAAACCACTGCGAAAAGTGTGGCATAGTGCCTGAGAAGAAAGAAAATTTGCCGGTTACATTACCGGAAGATATCGACTTTAAAACTCCGGGAAATCCACTTACGAGGCACTTAACTTGGAGAAAAGCGGTTTGTGCCAAGTGTAACGGGCCAGCGTTAAGAGAGACTGACACAATGGATACCTTCGTAGATAGCTCCTGGTATTTTACTCGATTTTCATCTCCAAAAGCGACAACACCGACAGCTCCCGAGGCTATCGATTACTGGATGAATGTTGATCAATATATTGGAGGCGTAGAGCATGCGATACTGCATCTTTTATACTCACGTTTCTTTGCTCGCGCAATGAATAAAACAGGCCATTTACCTGTGTCTGCCGTTGAACCTATCACATCACTATTCACACAAGGAATGGTATGCCATGAAACCTATTCTCAATTTCGACTGAAATTGGCCGATGTTAAAGGTGAGTTCGAAATTGGCGAACTTGTTCGACTTCAACAAAGCAAACAAAATTTTAAAGTATGCCATTTAATTGCGCAAGATTGTATAGTAGCGCTCAAGACAAAAGAAATGCCTGAAATAGGAGAGTTAATAAAAGGTAACAAAAGCCATGCACAGGCGAAGATCATTGGTTATGAAACTAATTGGTTTTCACCTGACGAAGTCAAAGACTATAAAAACTTTTCCACGAAACCAAGTAAAGTATTAATTTCAGACGATTCTCCGGTTGAAATTGGAAATTCAGTGAAAATGTCTAAATCAAAACGCAACGTTGTAGACCCAATTGACATAATTGAGCAGTACGGTGCTGATACAGCGCGATGGTTTGTAATGTCAGACAGTCCTCCTGAACGAGATGTGGAATGGACAAATTCTGGTATTGAAGCAGCTTGGAGACATCTTCAGAGAGTTTGGAGACTAACGGCTGAAATTGCGTCTGATTCTATAGAAATTAAAAATCAGGAATCAAACTCTCAAGAAGCTAACCTCTTAAAAAAAATATGCCATAAAACTATTCGTGACGTTACAGACGGTATCAACGATTTTTCTTTCAATAAAGCGATAGCTAAGCTTTATGAACTAACAAACATCCTGAGCAAATCGAAGGCGCCTAAAAATGCGAAGACTGAGGCATTGAAAATCTTGGCGGTTTTAATGCAACCGATGACACCGCATCTTTCAGAGCAGATCTTTTCAGCTTTAGGTATTAAAACTCTTGCCGTCGACGCCGCCTGGCCAGTTGCAGACGAAAGCCTCTTAAAAGAAGATTTACTGATTCTTCCAATTCAGGTAAACGGAAAGAAAAAATCACAAATTGAAATATCCGCAAGCCTTGACAATTTTTCTATCGAAAACTTGGCTTTAAACGAACCGATCGTTAAAAAGTTTTTGAAAGGAGCAAAACCAAAGAAAATTATTGTTGTACCAGGTAGAATAATTAATGTTGTTATTTGAAAAAAGGTATTTTATTTTTATATTTTTGATATTCTTTGTCAAAGGTTGTGGTTTTACACCAGTCTATAAGGATAGCATATCCAATAAGCTCTTAGTTGGAAATTTGGCCATCATATCATCAAATACGAAAGAGGGTTTTTATATTAGAGAAATAGTTTTGCGACGCTTCGGCATAAGCCAGAATCCAATTTATGAATTAACAATCATTACAAAAATATCGAAAAAGAGCGAAATCATTACAAGCACCAATGAAATAACAAGCTATAATTTGTTTTTAGATGCAGACTTTATTTTGACTGATAGTAGAACCAAGAAAGAATACTTGAACCTTAGCTCATCGGCAAAAACTAGCTACAGTGCCACAGCGACTTATACTGGCTATGCAACTCAGGCAGCAGAAAATGATGCCTTAAAGAGATTATCACAAAAAATTGCCGAGGATATAATTCTTCGTCTCTTGATCACGTTTGCGAGAGAATAAGATGAAATTAAAAAACTATGAAGTTAAAAGCTTTTTTAAAAATCCAAATCAAGATTTCTCATTTGCATTGATTTATGGGTCAAACAGTGTTGAGGTATCAAGAAATTGTAAAATTGTTTCCGAGCTGGTAGCAGGGCCAACGGCTAGCGAAGAGATGAGGATCGAGGAGTTTTCTAACGATTTTATAAAAAAAAATCCGGGGGTACTTGAAAACAGCGTAAAATCCTTGGGGTTTTTTTCAGGGAAACGTTTAGTAGTAGTTAAAGATACAACTGATGCTATAACAAACGAAATTGAAGCTTGTATAAAGAATTGGACTAAAGACGACGCTAATATTATCCTAACTGCTGGTGCTCTTTCGACGAAGTCCTCGTTGAGAAAGCTAGCAGAGGCCTGTTCAACAGGATATAGCTTGCCAGTTTACGAAAACCCTTTGACTTTATCTGAATTAAAATTTTTAGTAAACGATTACAACATAAATATTAAGGATTCTGATCTATTATTAAGACTTTTACAATACCAGCAGGTAATAGAAATAAATGTCTTCCGCAACCTTCTCGAAAAATTAGCATTGTACAAGAATGGTGACAAAAGGCCAGTTAGTCTTAAAGAGTTAACCGAAATATTTAGTGATAGTGAAGAATTCGATGAGTATGACGCAGTAAATTTCATGACTAACGGCGAAATTTCAAAATTACTACAATCTTTAAAAAAACTAGAGGACAAGAAAGTTTCCCTTACAAATATAGTTATAAGAAGCAGTCGAAATTTTTTGACGCTGCACAAATTAAAAAGTCACCCGCAAGGAGTTGAATTCGCCCTAAATTCAAACCGACCGCCAATTTTTGGCGAACGAAAAAAAATTGTTAAGGCTCAACTGTCTAATTGGTCTGTGAGTCAAATAGAGAAAGCATTAACTATGCTTTCCACTCTCGACAAAAAAATTAGATCCTCATCAAAGACTCCTTCAACCTCACTTGTCGAAAGAGACTTAATTAAAATTGCACAATTAACTAGGAAAAAAGCTTAGCCGTTTTGATCGAGATATGCTTTCGCTCTAATTCCAGAGTGGTATCCAGTTGAAAAACATGCAGTTATTAAGTAGCCCCCAGTCTGCGCTGACCAATCAAGCATTTCTCCTGAACAAAAAATGCTAGGGCAGTTCTTCAACATTAAATTTTTGTCCAACGCCATCTGAGAAATTCCTCCACTAGTTGAAATGGCACGATCAACAGAAACAGGTTTTTCTAGCTTCAACTTAAAGTGCTTTATTTTTTGTTCAAAACCGTCTAGGTGATCCGAAAGTGGAAAATATCTGTCCCTTAAAAGCGCCAATTTTACTCCAGATAGGCGCAAGTTTTTCCGAAAATTATTGGTTAATGTGGTTTTCCTTGAGAACTGCAACATTTTTCTCTTAATCTGGTCATGAGTAACATTGGGCAACAGATCTATTGTTAAATCCCTGTTTCGAGCAGTAAAATTTCGTGAGACGTCGTATATTGCACCGCCCTCAACGCCATTTTCCACAATAACAAACTCGCCTTTTGACATTTTATTTCCAATATGAAGTACAACGTTTTTAACTGGAGATCCAAAAAATGGCTTCATGTAATCACTCCAAACGACCTTAAAGCCCATATTTGCTGGCCTAAAAGGTAATATATCATTTTTGCCAAGGTGAGGGCGGAGCTTGGATACCCAAGCACCATCTGAACCTAACCGTTTCCAACTTCCCCCGCCCAGACTCATGACAGTAACTTTTGGCAGTACAGTGAATTTCCCACATGGTGTATCAAACTGATGTAAATAACGGCTAGAACTATCGTTATTTTTTAACAAACTTATCCCATTCCATTTCCAATTTTTTTTAACCAAAATATCTTTTTTCAAAAGCTTACGCAGCCAAGCTCTCAAAAATGGCGAAGATTTCATACTCTTTAAGAAAACCTTTTGAGACGATCCAACAAATGTTGACTGATCTAATTCTCTACAGAGGCGTAAAACTTCTTCTTTACCAAATTTTAAGATAAATGGCTTTATCCAACTCGAATACTCCTCAAATGCTAATAAGAAATCTTTTTCACAGCAGTTGTTCGTTATATTTAATCCTGACTTTCCTGCCATTAAAAATTTTCGTCCGAATGATGGCATTGAGTCGACTAACATTACCGAATATTTTCCTCCTGCTAAAACATTGGCTGCCATGAGACCTGCAGGACCCGCACCAATAACGAGAGCATCAGGTCTTAATTTTTCGTCGATCATTTTAAGTTATTCCAAATTTTTACATCAATATTTGCCATTGTCAGAATCAAAACATATACTAACTTATCAACAAAGTATAACTTAAGACCATTAATACTACATCGATTGAGCTTTCGGATAGTGAGAAATAGTGGGTAATAACGTGAGAAGAGTTTTAAATGTATCAATCCTTAGAAAATTTAACGGCTGAACTGCTCGATAAAGCTAAACAAAGTGGGGCTACTACTGCAGATGCATTTGTAGTAAAAAATACTTCTCTTTCAATGGAAGTAAGAAATCAGAAACTCGAAAAAATTGAGAAATCTGAAAACATCAACGTTAGTCTCAGAGTTTTTATAGATAAGAAGTCTGCTTCTGTAGGTTCCTCTTTCGCAAAGTCAATTGATATTCAAGAACTCGCAGATAGGGCAGTAGCTATGGCTTCAGAGGCTCCAAGCGATAAATTTAGTGGTTTGGCTGACGCCTCTCAACTTGCCAGAATTCGTGATGCAAGGGATCTGGAACTTTTCGATAACACAGTTGAAAATATTGATCCAATATTTCTTAAGAAGGCAGCATTGCAAATGGAAGAGGCCGCTCTGGATATTGACGAGATAAGACAATGCGAGGGTTCTGGAGCTGGTACTAATTGCTCAGAAATTCAGCTTGCCACTAGTAATGGGTTTTCTGGTGGGTATAAAAAATCCAGTGTTCAGCTTTTTTGTAGCGCCATTGCCGGCGAGGGATCCAAGATGGAACGAGACTTTTCTAGTGAATCAAGAGTGTTCTTAGATGATCTTCCGAGTCCAACTTTTGTGGGTTCAACTGCTGGTTCTCGTGCAACCAAACGTCTTAACCCTAAACGCCCACCAACCGGCTCTTATCCGATCTTATTTGATGAACGTGTTTCTACGTCTTTGGTTTTACATTTATTATCAGCAATTAACGGTGCTTCAATTTCGCGTGGCTCAAGCTGGCTTTTTAATGACTTAGGGAATAAAATTTTACCAAAAAAAATAAGTCTTTGGGAAGAACCTTTTAGAAAGAGAGGCTCAGGCTCCAGTCCCTTTGATGGTGAAGGTCTCCAAAAAAAAAGTACAGTTTTTATTGAAAACGGTACTCTAAATAATTGGATCCTTGATCTTAATTCTGCGAGAAAATTAGGACTTTCATCGACTGCCAATGCGTCTGTCTCACTTGGATCCGCACCAAGACCATCGCTCGGAAATCTGAGATTTTCTGAGGGAGAAAAGTCACCCAACAAGCTTATGGCAGAAATGAACACTGGGTTACTTTGTACATCTTTGATTGGATCTACAATAAATCTCAATAATGGTGATTATTCTCGAGGAGCGTCAGGTTTTTGGATTGAGAACGGAGAGATCGCCTATCCTGTAAATGAATGCACAATAGCAGGAAATCTTAAAGACATATTCAAAAACATAAGTCCATCAAATGACTCACAAAATCACTTATCGAAAATAGTGCCGAGTCTGCTGGTCGATGGCCTTACAATTGCGGGAGCTGATAAGAATTAGATGTATAAAACGCCAAAGTTTTGGTATATCTCCAAAAAAACATCCCTTTTAATATATCTATTTTATCCGGTATCACTAATTTGGCTTTTTTTTGCAAAATATAAGTTTCTACTGAATAAAAAGAAAGAATTACCTATACCCGTAATTTGCGTAGGAAACCTAACCATTGGAGGAAATGGAAAAACTCCAACAGTGATAGCTCTTCAAAAGCTACTTCAAAACCTAAATTTTAATCCACATGTTGTTAGCAGAGGTTACGGTGGGAATTTCCAAGGCCCACACCAGGTGTATAGCAACACTAATTCTCACTTCCAAGTTGGAGATGAAGCTCTAATAATAAATAATCATGGACCAAATTGGATATCTAAAAATAGGAGAAGTGGTGTCTTCGCTGCCTACAATGCGGGAGCCGACGTAATAATATTAGACGATGGATTTCAGAACCCATCAATTTACAAAGACATTTCTCTGATTGTGGTAGATGCAAAGTCAGCTTTCGGAAACGGCCACATAATACCCTCTGGACCACTAAGAGAACCAATTGAATATGGTCTAAAAAGAGCAGATATTATTTTACTTTTAGGGACTCAAACTGATAGAGAAAAAGCAATACTTAATTGGCCAATTCTAGATACCCGGAAGAAAATTTTGGGTGAACTCAAACCAGCAAAAAACATAAACTTCTTTAAACAGTCTAAACTAATTGCTTTTGCTGGTATCGGAAAACCTGAAAAATTTTTCAAGATGCTAGAAAATTTTGGAGCCATATTACTTGAAACGATTGAACTACCTAATCATAAACAAGCAAAGCGCTCTTTACTCTCAAAACTACTAAAAAAAGCGAATTCATTGAAAGCTACAATAGTAACTACAGAAAAGGATTATGTAAAATTACCATCCGACTTTAAACCTTTTATAAAGGTCATACCAATAAAACTAGTATTCGAAGATTATCCAAAAGTTGAAGAGTATTTCTATTCAAAAATAAAAACTAGTTGAAGGAAGAGTCAATTTCAGCTTTTATGTCTTCGAATGAGATATTGTTAAACAATTTTTCATTAATTAAAAAACTTGGGGTAGACGAAATATTATCATTTTTCACATTTCTTTGGAAATCTTTTACCAGAGATTGTGCGGCTTCACTATCTTTCAAACAACTCGTTGTTTGTAAATCATTTAAACCAGCTTGACGAGCGATAATTAGCAATTCAGATACAATTTTTTCTTGTGAGGTAGGAAGTGACCACAATTTCTGTTTTTCATAAAGTAGCTTTATTATACCAAAATAGCGATCTTCACCTCCACACCTAGCTACTAATGCTGCCCAAAGACCAGGGGCGTCAAAATATACTTCACGATAGACGAATCGAACCTTTCCTGTCTGAATATATTCTTTCTCTAACTTTGGGAAAATGTCTCTGTGAAATGTAGCACAATGTGGACAAGTAAATGACGCATACTCTATTATTGTCACGGGTGCATTTTTTTTGCCCCTAACCATTTCCTTGCCAGAAACAACTGTATTGGTAGTTCCAGTATCAGAAAAACTATAACTAGCCAAAGAAGCTGTTAAAATCGCAATTGAAAGTAAAATAATTCTCAGAGCTTTAATCATGAATGCATTTACCTCACTTTAGTTAAACTTTCTTCTTGCTGCAACAAATTTTCCGAGTGCAATTAAGGCATCCCTCAACGACTCGTTTTCTATTTTTACTCTTTCTAAACCTTCTTTAGAGTCTAATTCTAAACCTTCTTTAGAGTCTAATTGAAGTTTTTTCTCTAATACCTGATTTATCTTTTTTTCGCAATGACCATTATAAAAAGTTTCCAAAGAAAATTGATCTTCGCTAACATTAACCAGTTTAATCTTAGCAATTGCAGAATACCCATAAACACGATTAACTTTTTCTTTGATAATTTCAGATTGTAGATAAAGTTCAGGGCCATAAACTGCCTGTATACCAAGATGTAGAGTTCCCCCTAGAGAGCCTTTAACGAAAGTTATTCTTAACGGCATTGTTTTTTGGGACAACTCTTTTCCAACAATCTCGCCCCAGTTACAAACTACATTTAACTGCGAAAATCCTCTTTTTTCGCAGCCTTTCCGAACTACCTCTTCAAAAGAACTTGATACTTTTTGAAATTTATTCTTAATTTTAAAGTTGATAGTCATGTTTTCCATTTCTTCTCGTGTAGACACTTCTAATTTTTTTTAACTAGCTGTTAAGGTATATTAAAGTATATCTTCTTAAACCGAAATACATATTTATGAAAAAAAGTAACTCTTTCACCAATTGCGTTCTAGATTGGTACGATAAAAATGCCAGAGTTTTTCCATGGAGGCTCTCTCCCGTACAAGTTAGAAAAGGTTTTCTGCCTGATCCTTATCATATTTGGTTGTCTGAAATTATGCTTCAACAAACAACGACAAGTACTGTCCAACCTTATTTTAAAAAATTTGTAGAAATATGGCCCACAGTAGCTGACCTAGCTAATGCTCGAGAGGACAATGTTATGGGCGAATGGGCCGGATTAGGATATTATGCGCGAGCTCGAAATCTACTAAGCTGTGCTAAAATTATCTCACGAGATTATGCAGGTAAATTTCCCTCGAACCAAGAAAAACTGTTAGAACTACCTGGAATTGGTCAATATACCGCTTCTGCAATAGTTTCAATAGCTTTTAACTCTCCTAGTGTTGTGGTCGATGGAAACATAGAACGTGTTATTTGTAGAATTTTTAATATAAGAAAACCCGTTAAAAAAGCTAAAAAATTAATCTATTCTTATGCCGAAGTTTTAAGTAGCAGCGAGAGACCAGGAGATTATGCGCAAGCTCTAATGGATATCGGAGCGACGATTTGTTCGCCCAGAAAACCGCTTTGCAGCAACTGCCCATTGAAAACAGCTTGCAGAGCGTTCAAAAACAACACTGCTCATTTGCTACCATCAAAACCCGAAAAAAAAATACGCCCCACTAGATACGGTATTGCATACTTATATTTAATTTCGAATGATTCCATCTTACTTGAAAAAAGACCAAACTCTGGTTTACTGGGTGGTATGCTTAGTGTTCCTTGCTCAGAGTGGACAGCAAAAAAAAACTATAGGCCTCAACCACCCATAGAGTCGGATAATTTAGTTGGTATAGATGGATATGTAAAACATATGTTTACACATTTTAATTTGGAACTTAAAGTTTACAGGTCCACACTAAAAACTATCCCCGAAGGATTCATTTGCAAAAAGTTGTCGCCCTCGAATATTAGGTCACTTCCCAAGTTGATTCAAAAAGTTGTTTTTCATGCAGTATCTAATGAGTCCCCCCAATATTCAGAATAAATCGTCAATTTAGTTATTTCTGGTCTCTGATCGAATTTTCTGTCGCAGAACGTCTATAGGTAATTTATCTCCATTTCGGTTAAAACACCAGTATGTCCATCCATTACATGACGGAGCTCCCTCAAGTATGGCACCCACTTGATGAATTGAACCCCTTGCATCATGGGCTATAAGAGTTCCATCAGCTCTAACTTTTGCGATATGTCTACCATTCAAAGAATGCAAATGCTCACCAGGCTTTAATATACCGCGCTCCACTAGAATTCCAAAAGGGATTCTTGGTTCAGCTCTTTTGCTAACTGTTGTTTTGAGACTCTCTTGATCAAAAGCAATTGTATCTTTAAGTCGTTTTTGTGCAACTTTAAAATATCTCTCTTCTTTTTCAATACCTACATATTT
>MDTB01003055.1_pt1 | contig 13278 bp, 15 predicted proteins | sample 811161 | NCBI WGS metagenome assembly MDTB01 (sample SAMN05326650, study PRJNA326480) | marine metagenome | isolation source: seawater | place: Mediterranean Sea | collected 2009 | reverse complement strand
TGCCGGAAAAGCAATCCACCACCCAGTCACCACCCTCGAGCTCAAGGGCGTAACGGGTCTTCTCAAGGCGGTGGGGGGCCAGCGCCCAGAGAGCTTCCGCGTCATCAGCTGGGATCGAATATTCGAACTCATGGCGGGCGATGCCACTGGAATCTGCGGCGGCCTTCAACGTGAGCCAGGCCAAGCCATCGCTCTTCATCCGAATGCGCACTGTGATTCCCTCAGCACTCGAGGCCAGATATCCCTGGCGCAGCGTCTGCGGTGGTCCTGCAAGCGATCTCCAATCGTCACCCGTGACCAGAAAGCGGCGCTCGATCTCCAGTGCCATGCCTAGTTCGGGGAGGGCTGACTTGCCGTGAGACTGCTGGCCCAGTGCAGTTTGTGGGCGAGGGTGCGGTAGTACGAAGGGCTCTGATTGAGCAGAACCATCAGGGCATGGTGACGGGCCTGCTGCACCACACAACATTCGCCAGGCTCCATCACGGTGCAGCCAACACCGTCCTTCCACAGCTTGATGCGGTGATCAGCATCACCCAGGGGCCAGATCACCAACCTGGCTCGGGGGGGCACAACGAGCGTTCGGCTTGAAAGGCTCATCGGGCAAATCGGAGCCACCACCATTGCCTCGATCCCTGGATGGAGGATCGGTCCTCCAGCCGCCAGGGCATAACCGGTGGATCCTGTCGGAGTGGAGAGGATCAGTCCATCACCACGCATCTGATCGACAACCTCACCATCGATCTCCAGCTCGAGCGTGCATGTGGGAGAAATCTCATCGCGATAGGCCCTCAGATAGAAGTCGTTGAGAGCCCAGTGATGTTCTTCGTCGTCCTCAATATCCGGTTGCTGAAGCAACGCCGGTGAATCAGCCCGTTCCTCAGCAGATCGACGATCCACCATCGCCTGCAGCATCAAACGGCGTTCAATCGCAAATTGGTCATTCAGCAATCGCTGCCAGATTTCATCACCTTGCAACACACGTTTGTCGTGGGTCAGAAAACCCAGATGCCCGCCGACATTGATGCTGAGGATAGGAATGTCGTGAACAGCAAGATGGCGAGCAGCACCAAGAACTGTTCCATCCCCTCCGAGAACCACAGCCAGATCCGGCATGGAGTCCTCATTGGCCAGCAGACCGGGAAAGGGATTCACCCGGGCCCCTGACATGGCTGTCACCACGTGGATACCGAGGTTCTGAAGCTCAGCAGCACATTGACGTGCTTCTCTCTGGGCCGGCTGGCTTTCGGCCCGGTAGATCACCCAGACCCGCTCAAGACGCATGGACCCGTTGGATGGCGATTACCAGCGGAGCAGGTTGAACTGTTCCATATCAACCGTAACTCGGTTGCGGTAAAGCGACAGCAGGATGGCGAGCCCAACCGCTGCCTCAGCTGCAGCCACAGTGATCACAAACACGGCAAACACCTGACCTCGGATGAGATCGCCATCCACGTATGAGGAAAAGGCCATGAGGTTGATATTCACACCATTGAGCATCAGTTCGATACTCATCAACACCCGAACAGCGTTGCGACTGTTGATCAAACCCCAGACACCGATGCAGAACAACAGTGCCGCCAGGAGCAGGTATGCCTGAAGGGAAGGAAGTCCGGAAACAAAGTCGTTCATCGATCGAGGCAGGGGCTCAGGAGGGGCGGCGGTCGAGCAGGAGAGGCGTACGGGCTTTTTCAATCAAGCCCTGATCAGCGGCTTCTCCGGTGGCCACATCCGTGGCCAGCACATCGCGACGGGCGAGAACGATGGCGCCAATCATGGCCATCAGCAGGAGAACCGAAGCGACTTCGAAAGGAAGCAGGTAATCCGTGAACAGGTGCTCACCGATCCTGGCCGTGGCCTCCTCTCCAACAACCGGAGGACCGGGCAAGGACCATGGGGTCGTGACGATCACGCGCACGAGCAGGGCTAAGAGCCCAAAGCAGACACCTGCAGAAACGAAACGCCGAAGATTGAGACGATCAATCGCTTTGAGATCCTCGCGTTTGTTCACAAGCATGATCGCGAACAGGATCAGAACGTTGATGGCTCCCACGTAGACGAGCACCTGAGCTGCCGCAACGAAACTGGCATTCAGGAGCAGGTAGAGCCCAGCCACTGCCATGAACACGCCGCCCAGCAGAAACGCTGAGTAGACGATGTTGCTGAGCAGAACAACACCGAGGGCTCCAGCCACGACGACGGCAGAGAGCACCACGAAACAAATGAGCTCAGTGGTTCCAGCGATGGTCATCCCTCAGCCTCCTCCGCTTGATCGGCTGATTGTCCTGCATCCTCAGACCTGGATGGTTTGGGTGGTTCCAGAGTTTCAAGCACTTGCGCCGGCAGTTTCCCGGCCCGAGGCCGATCCGGAGCCACACCGTGTGGTGACATCTCTCCGGCAGGCAGGTAAGCCAGCTCTCTCAGGGGGCGAACCGATGGATCCGTGGTGACGCTGGTGGGCAGGCGACCAAGAGCGACATTGTCGTAATTGAGGCTGTGACGATCGAAGGCTGCCAACTCATACTCCTCGGTCATCGAGAGGCAGTTTGTTGGGCAATACTCCACGCAATTTCCGCAGAAAATGCAAACGCCGAAGTCGATCGAATAGTTCCGCAGCTCCTTTTTCTTCGTGGCCTTGTTCATCACCCAATCAACCACCGGAAGGTTGATGGGACAGACGCGAACACAGACCTCACAGGCGATGCACTTATCGAACTCGTAGTGAATCCGTCCGCGATAACGCTCGGAAGGAATGAGCTTCTCGTAGGGGTACTGCACCGTGACCGGACGGCGCTTCATGTGATCGAAGGTGACCGAGAAGCCCTGGGCGAGATTGCGCGCGGCATCGACCGCGTCGCGCGTGTAATCACCGACCTGTCTGAGAAATCCGAACATGGACTTTGGAGACGTGGAGGAGGAACGTCAGGAACCTGCGCCCATGATGACGGCACAGAGGCTGGCGAGAGGGTCAGCCGCCAAAAGCAACTGGGAATGCCAGCTTTAACGCTGCCGTCACCAGCAGGTTGACCAGCGACAGAGGCAAGAGAAATTTCCAGCCGAGATCAAGCAACTGGTCGATGCGCACACGGGGAGTACTCCAGCGCAGGAGGATGGCCACAAACACCAGCAGATAGGCCTTCAGCACGGTCATCACAATGCCAACGGACCCTGTGATCACCTGCACGACAGGGGCATCGATGGGCTGACCAAGCCAGCCGGCGAGCCACTCCACTGGAATCGGGAACCCCCATCCACCCAGATAGAGGACCGACACCAACACGGCCGAGAGCACGAGGTTGATGTAACCGGCGAGGTAGAAGAGGGCGAATTTCATGCCGGCGTACTCGGTCTGGTAACCGGCCACCAGTTCCTCCTCCGCCTCAGGAAGGTCGAACGGCAGGCGCTCACATTCGGCCAGTGCGCAGATCCAGAAGATCAGAAAACCCACCGGCTGCCGCCAGATGTTCCAGCTCAGGATGCCGGCACCGGTCTGCTGGCCAACGATGTCAACCGTGCTGAGTGAGTTGCTCATCATCACGATTGCCAGCACCGCAAGAGCCAGAGGAATTTCGTAGCTGATCGACTGGGCAGCGGCCCTCAGGCCTCCCAGCAGGGAATATTTGTTGTTCGAGGCATATCCACTCATCAACAATCCGATCGGTTGGATGCTGCTGAAAGCGATCCACAGAAAGATTCCGACTCCGACATTGCTGATCAACAGGTTCTGACCGAACGGAATGATCAGCCAGGACACAATCACCGGGACGACCACTAGGACCGGGCCCAGAGTGAACAGCAGGCTGTCAGCCCTGGCCGGAATGATGTCTTCCTTGACCAACAGCTTGAGACCATCGGCCAGGGGCTGAAGAATGCCGAGAGCACCGGCATATTCAGGACCGATGCGCTGCTGAACAGCAGCGGAAATCTTGCGTTCCAGCCAAACCGACACCAGAACACCGACCACGGCGGCGACCAGCACCAAAAGCATCGGCAGGGGCAGCCAGAGCAGGCGTGCTGCCTGAGCAGACAGTCCAAATCCCTGCATGGCCTGGCTGAAGCTCAGTTCGAGGTCCAGTCCCGGGCTCACCATTGCGTTGCCTGAAGTTCCTGCAACTTAAGCGGCCGAAGCCTGGGGACGCTCATTGATGGGGATCCAAGCGCGAGGTTCGGAACCCGAATAGATCTGGGACGGACGGAAGATGCGGTTCGCACCCAACTGCTCACGCCAGTGAGCAAGCCAGCCGGCCACCCTCGAGATGGCAAAAACAGGGGTGAACAGATCCCTTGTAATGCCCAGCTTTCGATAAACCAAACCCGAATAGAAGTCGACATTCGGATAGATCCCCTTGGCACCAAGACGGGATTCCGCCTCCTGCTCGAGGGCACGGGCGACGTCGTACAACGCATCGTGTCCGAAGCGGGCAAACATTTCCTCGGCAAGTGATTGCAGGATGACCGCACGGGGATCCTTCACCTTGTATTCACGGTGACCGAAGCCCATGATCTTGCGCTTTGCCGCAATGGCTTCGTCGAGATAAGCGCCCGCATTGGCGGGAGAACCGATCTGCTCGAGCATCGCCAGAACATCCTCATTGGCGCCACCATGGAGAGGTCCGGCCAGGGTGCCGACGGCGGAAGCCACAACCGCATAAGGATCGGTGAGGGTGCTGGCGGTGACCCGGGCACTGAAGGTGCTGGCATTGAGGCTGTGCTCCGCATGGAGGATCAGACAGCGATCAAAAATCCTTGCGGCCAGCGGATCCGGTTCACGCTCGGTGAGCATGTACAGGAAATTGGCCGAGTAGGCGAGATCATCCCTGGGTTGAATCGGGTCTTGGCCTTTCCGTATCAGCTGGAAGGCCGCCACCATCGTCGGGATCTTCGCGATCAGACGCACAACGGCGTCATAGATGTACTGCGGGTCATCGATCGCTCGGCGCGAATAAAACAACCCAAGCGAGGCGGCGCTGGACTGCAGGGCATCCATCGGATGTCCCGTCGCCGGGAAGCACTTCATCATGTCCCGCACCCGGAAACTGACGCGCCGGTGCATCTGCACCTGATGCTCAAAGTCCGCGAGCTGGTCCCGGGTTGGCAGTTCACCCCAGATCAGCAGGAAGGCGGTCTCAAGGAAGCTGCTGTTGGTCGCCAGCTCAGCGATGGGAAACCCTCGATACGTGAGCAGGCCCTCCTGTCCGTCGATATCGCAGATCGCCGATTGGGTGGCAGGCACCCCATCGAGGCCTGGCCTGAGTTCGATTCCAGTGCGCGCATGGCGCAGTTCGCCTGACTGCTGCTGAGCCACCGCCCTGTTACTGCTAAAGAAAACCTAGGCCGGACGGTTCAGGCCTTCACGGGATCGAGCAGCAAGGCTGGGCGCAGCAAAGCCTGCAGCTCCCAATGGCAATCAAAACCATGCACGTGGATCAGGCCGGCCTTCTTCAGGGCAATGGCTCTGGATGGCAGCCCGAGCAGGTCGGAGGCCAGCCAACTCAGATCTGGTTCATGGCCAACCAAACAAACCCGTCCCGTGAGCTGGCGAACCAACGCGAGGACGTCTCCACCGGGCAGGAGAGCCTGATGAAGCTCAAGCATCGGCGCCAAACCAGCATCCACAGCGATCTGAGCCGTTTCCAAAGCGCGTCGGTAAGGACTGGTGATCAGACGATCGACCTGCACACCGCGCTGGACAAGGGCACTGGCCACAGCATGCGTGCGGCGCTGGCCCCTGGCGGTCAGCGCCCTGTCTGGATGATCGAGCCCATCAAGACGCTCCTCAGCAATCCCATGACGCAACAACAGCAGGTCAACCGAGTTCGAGGCGGGCATGCAGGGGCAGCACCGGTTGCTGTTCATCTTGACCAGCGGATTCAGCCGCAAGCACAAGGCCGCGCACCCTGGACTGCAAGGGCTGACCAGCCAGAGCCTGGAGCGTGATCCAGGGGCGCCAGCGGGCCATCAACCGCTGGGCCGGGTCCGAATCCAACAGCAGAACCTGCGTCGGCGCATGATCCAGCTTGAGCTGCTGCCACTGCTGCAGCCTTGGTTGCAAGCCTCGATGGTCTTGGCGTCCCTGCAGAGCCTCAAGCGTTTCCCCCCACCAGTGACGTCCGGCCTCCTGGGCCATTGCCACAGCCAGCTGGGCCTGCAAGCCGTCGCCATTGCCGCGCTGGCGCACCAGGCGAGTCCAAACCTGCAGCTTTTCCCCATCGCCAGCGAGCTGGGAACGGGCGAGACCATCCGCCTCGAGATCGGCGTTGACCGCGTCCAAATCAGGATGCCCGGAACGGCTGGCAAGCAACCAGCCCGCCTCCTGCTGGAGCCACAGGAGAGGACCGTCATCGCGACCGATGATCGACTCCAGCGCCGATTGGTTGCTGAGCTGCGTCCTCAGCAGAGGACCAAACCATTGACTGAAGGGGTGGGACTCATCGAGGGCCAGCAAGCGCGCTGGATCCTGCAACGAGGCCAGCCACGCTGCGCGACCACCGGCATCGGAGGCGAGATCCTGTAGCGGCGCCCAGGGAGGCATCTCCCATCGATCCCGGAACCGCAGCCTGGCCTCCACCGCCAAATCCGTGCCCTGGGGCCGCAACGCCGCAACCAATCCTGTGAGATCTCCGCGCTCGGCGAGAACAGGTGGCAACTGAAGCCAGTTCTGCAGAGCTCGGGGTGACGCCGTCAGCAGCGCAACCCCATCGCCAAGAGCAGACAGCTCCTGCTGCAGCTTGGCATCGCCAAGTTGATGCTGATCCTGCAGCTGAGAAACATCTAAGGCGGTCTCCAACACGCCGCGGCCAGAAGCGAGCAGGAGCAGATCGTCATCAATCAGGGCCGTCGCCAGCGGCTGGGGCTCGCGGCCGAGAAGAGCACCACGGCCACTGATCAGGCCCATGCCCCGATAGCGACTCACCTGCAGGTCCGTACCGGCCAGGCTGCGCGTCTGCCAGAAACGCTGCAGGAACCGTCTGGCCCCATCACTGTCCCGGCTGGTGAGCGCCAGCACCCAACCGGGCGACCCACCAGAGTCGCCGGGGTCAATGAGCGTGAGACTCAGTTCCGGCCCCAGCCATGCCGCCAGCTCCCGGTCGAAATCAAGGCCTGCCAGAGCGAACACCCCATCCCGCCAACGGCGTGCGGCATCTCGGGATGCGCGGCGCTCCGATGGCTGTGACACCGCCTGCACGTAGGCCGGCAGACGAACGGGATCCGCCAGCCAGTGCAGCGAAAGATCCGCTTCCCTGGGGACAAAGCGCGCCGCACGCGGCAACTCCAGAGGCTGGCTGGCCAGTCGCAGGGGACTGCGCCGATCCATTCCCCAAAGCAGGGCGAGCGCAAGCAGCAGCAGCGCCAACAACACCCCTGCGATGACTGTGAGGAATGAGCGGGCCTTCATGGGCCAGCGGAGCGTTCTTCGCTCATCTTTGTCCATCGCCGCAGAATGGCGCCATGCAAAGCACGGATCCACGCTCGATCTCAGCTCCTGAGCTGCATTGCTGGCTCGAGGCGGAAGGCATGCCACCCCGGCTCATCGACGTACGGGAGGACAGCGAATTAGAGGTTGCGCCCTTCCCGGGAGACGTTCTGCATCTGCCTCTGAGTCGCTCCAGCGACTGGATGGATACGGTTCTGGGCGAACTGCAGACCGACCGGGCGGTGGTGGTGCTGTGCCATGCCGGAATCCGCAGCCGACATTTCGGACTGTGGCTGCTTGCACAGAATGGCGCGCTGGAGGTGTGGAATCTTGAGGGTGGAATTGATTCCTGGAGTCTCCAGGTCGATCCCGCAGTTCCCCGGTACTGATGAAGCCCCTGTCCACAAGACAACAAGAGGTGCTGCAGGCCACCGTGCATCACTACGTGGACACGATCGAACCCGTGGGCAGTCGCACCCTGGTTCAGCGCTTCGGGCTGAAGGCAAGCTCAGCGACGGTTCGTTCCGCGATGGGTGCCCTGGAGCAGCGGGGACTGCTGACGCAACCTCACACATCAGCGGGGCGAGTCCCGAGCCCACTGGGCTACCGCCATTACGTGGATTGCCTACTGCCTGAACCCGGCGTTGCCGTGCAGCATCTCGAACGGGAGCTCACAGGCCTCAGCCTGCGCTGGGCAGCGCTGGATGATCTGCTTCTACAGCTGGCGCGGCGACTCACCGATTTCACCGGCCTGATGAGTTTGATCACGCGGCCGGGAGGCACCCAGGCTCAGCTGGAAGCGATCCGACTTGTTTCCAGTGGCGATCGCCTGCTGGTGATGCTGGTTGAGGACAGCGGACGCGCGAGCCATCTCAACCTTCGTCTCCCCCATGGCGCCGAAGACGAACTCAAAGCGGTGGAGCGCTGGATCGATCAGCAACTCGCCGACGGTGGCCTGAACTGGAATTCACTACCTCCCCACCTGCAGAGAAGTGGGGATGTGCTGCGCAGCGCCCTCGATCAATCCAGCTCGGTGACGAATATGGAGCAACCCACCGTGGTGCACGGCCTATCGCGTTTGTTGGCCGAGCCTGAATTTCAGACGGTTCAGGAGCTCAGGCCCCTGATGGAGTTGATCGATGAACGCCCGGGCGCGCTTGTTGGGGCAGGGCAGCAGGCCAGGGTCTGGATCGGCGATGAACATCCCCAAACCGCCCTGCAGCCCTGCGCCGTTGTGCAGGCTCCCTACCGCTGCGGCAGCGACGGGATTGGACAGGTCGCTCTGATCGGACCGATGCGCATGGCTTACGCCACGGCCCGAGCCGCCGTGCAACGGGTGGCCAGACACCTGGAAATACTGCTCGGCTGAGAAGCAGGCAAAGACCGTTGGCCCCTCAGAGCTGATCGCCGAGCTTGTCAGCGACGGTGTTGACGTCCTTGTCACCCCGGCCGGAACAGTTGATTACGATCTCATTCCCATCAGGAAGGCTGGGGCAGAGGGTTTCGAGCCAGGCGAATGCGTGGGCCGTCTCAAGGGCAGGGATGATTCCCTCGAGCTCACTGACCTTCCTCAGCGCATCAAGGGCTTGCTGGTCCGTCACGGCAGCGTATTCAGCGCGCCCGATCTCGCGGAGGTAACTGTGCTCGGGACCAACACCCGGGTAATCCAGTCCGGCGCTGATGGAATGTGCTTCCTGGACCTGTCCATCACCGTCCTGGAGCAACAGGCTCATGGCGCCATGCAGAACGCCGACACGCCCCTCCGTGATGGTGGCGGCATGGCGACCGGTGTCCACCCCATCACCCGCGGCCTCAACACCAATCAAACGAACGTCGGTGTCCTGGACGAAGGGATGGAACAGGCCCATGGCGTTGGATCCACCGCCAACGCAAGCCAGCAACACATCCGGCAAGCGTCCGAACGCCTCTTGGCACTGCTGTTTCGTTTCCTGACCAATCACCGCGTGAAAGTCACGCACCAGCATTGGGTAGGGGTGGGGACCGGCCACCGAGCCGAGGATGTAGTGGGTGCTCTCAACATTGGTGACCCAGTCGCGGATCGCCTCGCTGGTGGCGTCCTTGAGGGTTGCCGTGCCAGCGGTGACAGGCTGCACCGTCGCCCCGAGCAACCGCATCCGAAACACATTGAGGGCCTGACGGCGCATGTCCTCTGCACCCATGTAGATCACGCACTCCAGACCGAATCGAGCGCAGACGGTGGCGGTAGCGACGCCGTGCTGGCCGGCGCCGGTCTCGGCGATGATCCGCTTCTTGCCCATGCGCAGGGCCAGCAACGCCTGGCCGAGGGCGTTGTTGATCTTGTGGGCACCGGTGTGATTGAGATCCTCACGCTTCAGCCAGATGCGCGGGCCCCCATCGGCCCGGCGGAAGTGAGCTGTGAGCCGTTCCGCCTCGTACAGAGGCGTGGCTCGTCCCACATAGTTTTTGAGCAGATGGTCAAGCTCTGCTGTGAAACCAGGGTCTTTCCAGGCCTCGGCCGCTGCCTGTTCCAGCTCGGCAAGGGCGGGCATCAGGGTTTCCGGCACGTATTGCCCGCCGTAGCGCCCGAATCGGCCGTGGGCGCCTGGACGCGCTGCCGGTTGCAGACTGACTGGATCCGGGCTGGTGCCGGTCGGCAGGGTGCTGGTCACTGAGCCAAGAGCAGCGTCGGCTCAGCGTAAGCAGGCAATCACGCGATGCCGCGGGTCACAGGCGCTCACCTGCAAATGCTGAAATCCTGCGTGCTCGAGAGCCAGAGGCATGTCGAGGCGGAAATAGTCCTCGATATACGGCTCAGTGCTCTTGAGCAGTGTTGCCACCGCCGCCGGCAGTTTTTGCAGCACGGAGGAGGCGGGATCCTGATCCACCATCACCAGAGCACCTCCCGGGCGCAGCAACCGAGCCGCTTCCGCCAGCACGGCATGGGTGGCCTGCTGAGGCAACTCATGGCAGACGAACTGAAGGCTGATCAGATCCAGGGAACCGGCCTGCAACGCCGTGTCCTCAGCTGCAGCGTGACGCCACTCCGCAACAAGCCCGCCCGCGTCCCTCACCTTGGCCACAGCGAGCATGTCCGGTGAAAGATCAAGGCCGATCACCTCAGGCCTGGGCAGCCCGTTCTGGTCAGCACGGCGGTTCAACCAATGGGTCAGAGCCAGCGTGCTGACGCCAACGGAACAACCCAGGTCCACCACCCGCTGTAAAGGGCCAGTCAGCAGCGGCTCCACAGCGTTGTGGATGGCATCACGGAGACGTTTTTGGGCCTGTACGGGGCTGTGGTCAGCCTCCGGCCACACCCGCAGGGCCATCGCATCGGTGGCCTGCTCCGCTTCAGCTGCAGCCTGCCAGCAGAGATTGCCCTGCTCATAGGCATGGAATCGCACCTTGTAGTAGTCAGGCGGACTCAGCCCGGGGGTGGCGCTGGAGCACACCAGAGGCTCGGCCGCGAGTCGGAGTTCGCTGCGCCGTTTCCGCCATGGAATGCCGTTGCGCTCAGCGGTGCGGATGATCAGTTGGCGGGCCTGAAAAAACAAAGGCCGACGCAACAGGCCAATCCCGATCAACAGCTCGATCACCCGGCCGAGGCCACGGCTCGAATCTGCCCAGCGGGGAGTGGCCACAACATCGGTCATCGAGGATGGAGAGGATTGCAACAGGCAGATGCCGAAAGGAGGCTGGCAGGAGTTCTCCAGCAACGAAAGTCTGCAACGTCCGGCCCCGACGTCTGCGGCGACGCCGAAGCCTCAGCAGATGGTGAGGGTGCAGCCGACGCGCGGCGGCAAGGGCGGCAAAACGGTGACCGTGATTCGAGGTCTGGAACTGGATGTGGCGGGCATGAAGGCCCTGCTGAAAAAGCTGAAGACCAAGATCGGCAGTGGCGGCAGTGCCAAAGACGGTGTGATCGAACTACAGGGCGATCAGGTGGATCTGGCACTGTCACTGCTCAGCGATGAGGGCTACAGGCCAAAACGCGCTGGTGGGTGATCGACCGGGTTGGGTGATCGACCGGGTTGGGTGACAATGGCGGGCACTTCCGCCCGTGGTCATGACCTCAACCGCCCCCAAGGCCACCAACATCGTCTGGCATGAGGCCTCTGTCGATCGGGTGGCACGGGCAGAGCAGCGAGGTCATCGCAGCGCCATCCTCTGGTTCACGGGACTGTCTGGCTCCGGCAAAAGCACCCTGGCCAACGCCGTCAACGCAGCACTGTTCCAACGCGGGCTGGCCACCTATGTGCTGGATGGCGACAACATCCGCCATGGGCTCTGCAAGGACCTCGGCTTCTCCGATGCCGACCGGGAGGAGAACATTCGCCGCATCGGCGAGGTGGCCAAGCTGTTTCTCGATTCCGGCGTGATCGTTCTCACAGCCTTCGTCTCCCCGTTTCGCGCCGATCGTGACAAGGCCAGGGCTCTGGTGGCAGACGGTGACTTCATCGAAATTCATTGCGCTGCGGATCTGAGCGTTTGCGAATCACGGGATCCGAAAGGGCTGTATGCCAAGGCCCGCAGCGGTGCCATCAAGGAATTCACAGGGATCTCGAGTCCCTACGAAGCACCTGAAAACCCTGAACTGAAGGTCAACACGGGCGATCAGGATCTCGACGCTTCGGTGGACACCGTGATCAAGGCGCTTGAGGAACGGGGGGTGATTCCTGCTCGCTGAAATCCTCTCGGGCTGCATCGGCCAGGGTCTTGATGCAGCTCGCCACCGGGACAGCCAGCAACAGGCCCAAAAGATCTCCGACGCCAAAAATCCCCCCGAACCTCGCTCCAAGCGGCAATGCGATCAGCAGCCAGGCGGGCTGAAGGCCAACGATGCTGCCCATCAGGCGTGGCTGAATCACCTGATCCACAATCTGGCCAACGGTGATGGCGGCTGCTAACAGGACGAATCCGGTTTGCAGATCCTGAACCGCAAGGATCGCGCTGACGAAAACGATGGTCAGTGCGCTGGCGTAAGGGATCAAAGTGGTGAATCCGATCAACACTGCAAACAGCACGCCGTAAGGGATCTGCAGCAGGCTGAAGACCAACAGCTGACCTCCACTGAGGATCAGAGCCAGGAGCACCTGGCCGGCGAAATAACCACGAAACGTGCGATCCAGGGTGTTGGTGACCAGCCCACGCCAGCGCAGGGGCAACCAGAGCGCCAGGCCAGCCGTGATCGAGTCGCCACCCAGCAGCAGAAAAACGGCCAGGACAAGAACAATCACCAGATTGATCGTTGTTCCGACGGTGGCACCGAGGATGCCAAGAAGTCGCTGACTGATCTGGGTTGCCACTCGGCTGAACTGGGTGATCAGATCACTGCTGAGGTCAGCAAAATCGGTGGGCAAGCCATGATTCACGGCCCAGTCCTGCCCCTTGTTCACCAGCTGTTCTGCGGCGCTGAGCAGGGCTGGTGAGGCACTGATCAACTGGCTGAGCTGTTCCACAAGCAGCGGCACCAGCTCAACAGCTGCCAGCACCAGCAAACCGATGGTGAGCAGAACCACCAAGGCGATCGCCAGCCCGCGCTGCACGCCGCGCGCCATCAGCCAGCGGCAGGGAAGATCGAGCAGAAACGCGATCAGAGCAGCGGTGAGGAACAGTCCCGGAAAGGGCGCGAACTGAACCAGCACTCGCTTGATCACGAAGGCGTTGAGGCCCAGCACAGGCAACAACAGTCCCAGGCGCAGCCAGGAAGGCCAGATCGGCATCAGCAGCGAATCAAGAGCGGTGGTGAGGCGATGTCATGGTTTCGAGGTCATGGTGTCGAGATAGGTCGTGCTGCCCAGCTCCACCAGGCGGGAATCCTTGGCGACGACTGCATCGTGAAGGCTCCTGCGGTGTTGCGCCAGCCGCATGGCGAGCTCCTGATCGCT
>MDTB01085005.1_pt1 | contig 13286 bp, 10 predicted proteins | sample 811161 | NCBI WGS metagenome assembly MDTB01 (sample SAMN05326650, study PRJNA326480) | marine metagenome | isolation source: seawater | place: Mediterranean Sea | collected 2009 | reverse complement strand
TTGCGCAGCCATATCTACAATCTTAGGCGCATCATCGACCGCCCCTTCGAGCAACCGCTATTGCATACGCGCCAAGGTCAAGGCTACTGCCTGCGAGCGTCGCCAGAAGAATAGCGAGCGCCAAAACAAATCGTTTAATGCCGTGATAACGATAACCCTAAGACATTCCTATGACTGATACTTTGATCTGGTTTCGCAGTGACCTGCGTATCGATGATAACCCTGCGCTGACGCACGCAGCGGCAGCCGGTGCGACCGCTGGCTTGTTTCTAATCAGCCATGAGCAATGGCGCGAGCACGGTCATGGCAATTTCAAAATTGCTTTCTTACTCCGCACCGTTGACGCTTTAGCAATCCGTCTTGCTACCTTGGGCATTGATCTGCATATCGAGATAGCCGACCGCTATGCTGATGCCCCGGCTGCTGTTGTTGCATGCGCGCAAAGACTTGGTGCCACATCCGTGCACTGGAATCGAGAAATGGCACTCAACGAACAACACTGTGACACTGCGGTTGCCGCCGCCTTAAGCGCGGCTGGCATTAGCGCCATAGCTCACGACGGATTTACCAGCTTGCCTCCTGGCAGCGTTACTAAACCAGATGGAACAGGCTATGCGATCTTTACGCCATTTAAGAAACGCTGGCTGAACATCCGCGCTATCAGCGGCCTCGGCTGCCTGCCAGCGCCCACCGCCCAAGCCGCGCCAGTTCAACCTCGTCAGACGCCGCAGCGCGTTGGCGAAACCGATAAATCGTTTGCGCAAGAACGTTGGCCCGCAGGAGAAACGATTGCCCAACAGCAGCTCTCTGACTTCGTCAGCCACCGCTGCGCACACTACGACAACCAGCGCGATGTTCCCGCGCTGCAAGGCACCAGCGGCCTATCACAGCATTTAGCCGTAGGCAGCCTATCTGCTAACCAATGTCTTGTGGCGGCAGCGGATGCTAACTCCGGGCAGCTTCAAGGCCCCATACAGGGAATAAATACCTGGGTATCTGAATTGATCTGGCGCGAGTTCTATAACCATATTACTCATGCTCATCCGCACATCAGTAAAGGGTCTGGATTTAAACGAGAAACCGATCGACTACCTTGGGGTCAGGACCTGGAGCTACTCCAACGTTGGCAACAAGGCGCAACCGGCATTCCACTGGTCGACGCGGGGATGCGTCAGCTTAACCAAACAGGTTGGATGCACAATCGCCTTAGAATGGTGACCTCGCAGTTTCTCGCGAAGAATCTGTTCCTCGATTGGCGCCTGGGCGAAAGCTACTTCATGCAACAACTAGTAGACGGCGACTTTGCCGCGAATAACGGTGGTTGGCAGTGGAGTGCCTCTACAGGCACCGATGCCGCGCCCTACTTTCGCATCTTCAACCCTGTTCGGCAGGCGGAACGTTTTGATCCCAAGGGCGAATTTGTCCGGCAAATGATTCCGCAACTAACTAACCTGGCACCCAAGTATATATTCGAGCCATGGAAATCAGGTCAGGCAGGTGACTACCCAATGCCAATCGTAGACCTGAAGCAGTCGCGGGAGCGTACTTTGAAGATTTGGAAAGAGACTCTCGCTTAGCCTTGGGTTCGGACTTCTGGCCAAAGGCCCTTGCTCTAATTCTGCTGCCACATCTTAGCGGCCAAGCGACTACTGATTCAGCGCCAGCATTAATCACCCTGATCGAAGAAATCGATGTTCACACGGGTCCCCTCCCCTACATCGCTCTGCACGCTCACCTGCCAACCGAACTGGTGGACCAAACGTCGCACGATAGACAACCCAAGCCCGTGGCCGGAGCCGCTGGCGCGGCCGCGGTCGCTGCGATAAAACGGCTCGAACGCATGCTGTAGCTCGGAAGTGTTCATGCCTATCCCGGTATCTATGACTGACACGCCAATGCGCCCCACACGCACTTCTACATAGCCCTGATGCGTATAGCTAATGGCGTTACGCAATAGATTCGCCAACAGAATCTGCACTACACGAGGTGGCGCTTCCACTTTTAACTGATGTTGATGACTGTCCTTGAGTTCGATACCGCGCTGTTCAGCCATGGTTGAGAACTGATCAAATAACCCTGGGATCAAGTCGTTAACGGAAATTAGCTGGCCAGACTTACCTAACTCCTCGCCGCGCGCCAACAAAAGCAGGGTTTCAATTAGGCCTTCCATGTCCTCGACGGTGCGACGCATACGCGCAAACGCCTTCAGATCATCTTCTGACCGATCCTGACGACGCTGCAATAAATCAAGCGAACCCTTGAAGACGGCGATAGGTGTGCGCAGCTCATGGCTGGCATCGCGAGTAAAAATACGCTCGCGCTCAATGAAGGTATCGAGCCGCTCGGCAAAACTGTCTATGGCATCAATCATCACGTCCACTTCTGCATTGGCCAACACCCGCAGTTCCCCAAGGTCTACCGCAGGCTGACTAAAACGCCCAAACCTAAACTCAGCGAAATATTCAGCCAACCTCACTATGGGCGAGATTGCTCGATGGGACAGACGATAGGTCAGGAACGACATGCCATAGACCAAAAGCAGAGCGATGGAGAGCGGCAAAATACCGAAGTAGAAAGCTAGCTGCGACACATCGTCGCTGGCAAAAAGCAGGTACAAATGAGCTTGTTTATTCGCTGAAGATTCCTGCACGTCTATCACGCTCGCATCATCATATGCACTGACAAACAGTGTCAGTGGCTGCTCGTCTATCGTTACACGGCCGATAAAGCCTGCTGGATAATCTCGTAACTGCGGAGGTGGGGCATATTCGTCGGACAAAGACAGATAGCCCTGCATATTCGCGGTATTGGGCAAGCTTTGTGAGGAGTCTTGGTCATACAGCTGCCAGAAATGCTCAGCTTCGGCAAACAAAGCCTCACGAATAAGGAAGTCTTGCACAATGGTGTTGGTGATATAGATCCCAAGAGCCACGCTCGCGCTTAACAGCACGACCTGCAGCGCAACCACTCTTCCGAGCTTGGCTACCAGACTTGTGCGCCGAATATCCATATTTCGTCCCCTCACCGAAAAACTATGTATTCGCTCATAGGACTTTCATTCAGCGATGCTCCCAGCAACCTCGCCTAGCCTGGCGCGGTGTGGTCCTGGCCCTCCAAACGACGGCGTGTGAAACGAAAGACAATGAAGAACAAGACGAACCATACCAGAGCCAGAATCAATAAGCCTTCATTCGAGGGAATCACCACCGATCCGAAACTTTGTCCTGACAAATACGATACGGGTGACAATAACGCCACTAACAGCGCACCAACCAAGGGTCTTCTAGCCAAAAACGCTAAGCTGTGTTGTAGAGAAAACCCAACCGCAATCCAAAGCAGCACAATCCACATAGGAGCAAGAGCGATGCCTGGGCCAAGAGCGACAGCCTCACTCCCATAGTCAAGCACGCCCAGGTACATCCAAAGCGTATCCAGCGCTAAGCCAATCGCAGCCAAGGTGAACACCACCGGCAGATCTAGTACCAAACGACCTGTTAGCCAGCTGTGGATCGTCATCAATATGAGCGCTGGTATCCCGTATGTAATGCCACCGGCAACGCAACTAATCCACGCCAGCTTCATCAGCAGCGCGTTGAGCAAAACGGGATGCTTAAGCCAAGTGACTATTTGAGACATGGTTGAGGCCGTCGTGTTAGTAGGCCGTAGTAGCCTTTGGGGTTGCGGACGCCAGCAGCAAGGGCATTTGCTGCGCCATCGGTCTACTCGGTGATTTCAGCCCGAGCTTTGACCAAATTGGGCATTAATATTCATCGCCCGCCGCGCGGCTGGTGCTGCGGCCTCACCGCCAACAAAGCGCGATAGCAAATGCTCGGCAGCCCTAATCCCACTGCTAAAGCCGTCTTCATGGAAACCCCAGCCCCAATATGCACCACAGTAGAACGTGTGGTTAAGGCCATCGATCAAGGCGTGTTTGTGTGCAGACCGGTGTGCGTCGTCATCAAATACCGGGTGCGCGTATGAACGCTCCGTCCAAATTCTGCGCGGCTCACGGTCTGGGTTTAAAGTGACAAAAAACTGCGGCCCGCGAATTCCTTGAAGCTTGTTCATCCAATAGGTGCTCACTGAGCGCCCTTCTTCGTCCAGCACTCGCGCATTCCAACTCGCCCAGGTATGACGCAACCGGGGCATAAAAGTCGCATCGCTATGCAGCACGATCTGATTGTCCACATAGCCGATGGCACCAAGCACATTTTGTTCGTGTTCGGTGGGCTCTTTTAACAGTGCTAAAGCTTGATCGCTATGGCACGCCAGAATCAAGGCGTCATAGCGTTCATCTTCGGTAGCGGTGGTCACGACCACGCCTTTCACATCACGACTCACTGAAAGCACAGGTGTGTTGAGCCTGATCTTGCCCAAAAACTGCTTTTCAAAAGCCTCAAGATACTGCGAGGATCCACCGCTGATGACCTGCCACTGAGGTTGCTCAGGCATGCTCAGCATATTGTGATACTGCATAAACGACACTACATGCTGCAATGGCAGCGCCAAGGCACCGCCTAGGCTTTGCGACCAAAGAGTGGCGCAAAAGGGCGCCATATACAGGTTAATAAAACGCTGGCTGTAGCAGGCCCCACGCAGATACTCACCGATAGAAATAAGGTCGTTGTCTAAGCTCGCCTTGGTTGCCTCGCGACAAAAGCGGCGCATATCAAAGAGCATTCGGTAGTGTCCGGGTGACGTCCACAGCTTCATTGAGGAAAAGAACGTCGACCAACTCGCCGTGCTGTATTCCAAGTTTTTCGCTGGAACGCTTGCACTAAATGACATATCCGTGCGCTGCACCGGCACGCCCATTTCTTTCAGCCAAGAGGAGAACTGCGGATAGTTTTCAGTGTTAAAGGCGATAAACCCGGTGTCCACAGCGTACACCTTGTCCTCTATGTACACCGAATGAGAATCGGTATGTCCGCCTAACTTCCCTGCCGCGTCGAATAGTGTGACATCGGCCATGGGCGCTAAGCGATGAGCGGCAGCTATGCCGGCAATACCACTACCAACAATTGCCACCTTCATCGACAGGTAATCCTGACCGCTACGCTAGCAAAGCTGAGGTGCGCGAAACGCGCATCAGCCCTGGTAAGGCTATTATTTCTAGCCTGCCGCGATGGGCAAATAGGGATGTAATTTAGAGCCGATGGTCTCTGCTGTGGAGTCATGGCGAAAGCGCTTAGCACTGGTATTGACCGGGTTTCTATCAGCGTTCTACTTTGAAAACATGAGCGTCAAGATGTTGTGAAACCTCTTACATTAACTCTTCACCCATCATTCACGAGACCCTGCCTAACCTAAACTCATGATCCATTCTCGCCAACTGATCAGAGCACTCTGCCTCGGATGCCTGACGCTATGTTCTGCCTGCGCCATAAATCCTGCCGACCCTGTAACCAATAGCTATCCAGCGGCATATCGTGATGCGCTGAGCGACTTCCCAGGCGCAGCGGACGTGGCCCCGGAAACCATTGCTGAATTTACCAACTTTCTTAGCGAATTAGGATCACCAGACAGCGGCGAACGTGCCGCTCAGCTATATGCTGCGCATTTGCACTTCAGTGACGCGCTTTTACTTACAAACAATCGCGAAGTTGTCGTTGAGCACTTCGCCGGGCTCAGTGATAGCGGCGCATCGGTCGATGTAACCATGCACGACATCATCACCCAGCAAGCTGACATCTATTTGATATGGTCCATGCAGGCGCGCTTTCGACCGGTACGCAGAGAGGTGAGCAGCGATACGCTTGGCATAACCCACATTCGTTTTAACGATGAAAATCAAGTTGTCCTGCATCAAGACTTTTGGGATACGGGCCTGGGTTTTTATTCTCACGTACCGGTTCTTGGCTCGATTGTGAATGCCATCGCCAGACGGTTTGATCCAGCCCCTGACGGTCAATGACCGCACAAACAATCTTTGGCGTGTCCCTCGCACTCATGGTCTTACTGTTCATGGCGGTGATCGCCTGGCTGCTGGCCAAACGACAACAGCGAGCAGACCTCGCCGACGTGTTTTGGCCTATGCACAAAGTCGTCGCTGCCATCGTTTTATACCTGGCCCTGCCCACAGCTGACTCTATCCTGCCAATGCTCACGATGTTGCTGATAGTTGTCTGGGGCGCGCGCTTGGCCACCCACCTGTTAACGCGCCAAGCTGGACATCCAGAAGATCCTCGCTACGCCCTCATCCGCACCGATTGGGGGGACCGCTTTGATAGCCGCAGTGTATGGATGATCTTTTTACCCCAGGCGGTCATGGCGTGGATCATAGCCCTTTCTTTGGTACCCATCTTTAGCGCCGACCGCATCCCTGCCCTGGGTCTAGCCTTGGGCCTAGCGATATCCGCGTTGGGCCTGATAATCGAAGTTGCGGCCGATCTACAGCTGACCGCGTTCCAGCGCACCCAAGCCAAGACGGCCGTGCTGCGTCGCGGGCTTTGGCACCACTGCCGACACCCTAACTACTTCGGTGAATGGTTGTTTTGGCTGGGCGTTGCGTACCAAGGACTCTGTCTTGGGGCGTGGCAAGTGCTGTTGCCAATAGCTTTGTTGACCTTTCTTCTTGCGCGATTTACTGGCGCAAAACGCATGGAAGCAGGGATCAGCGAGCGCCGCCCGGACTACGCAGATTACTTACGCACCACCCCAACTCTCTTTCCATGGCGCTTGCTTGATTTGAGGCGTCATGGGTTAGTCACAGCCCTGTTAGTCCTTACAACGATCTTGGCGCTAATACTGCCGCTGACCAGTCTAGCGGCAGATTCAAAGCGCAGCAGAGCCACAGCGCCCGGCTATCAAGAACAGTGGTTTTTTGCTGCGCATATCGGTGAGCGGGAAGTGGGTTATCACCGCTTCGAGGTGAGCCATCACCCCGATGGTTTTACTTCGGTTGAGGCCGAAGCAGAGTTCCGTTATCGCATTCTTGGCGTCACCGTCTTCTCTTATGATCACAGTGTGCGTGAAGAGTACGATGACAATCTGTGTCTACAGAAAATTCGCAGTCAGACCAAGGTTCAAGGCAAGACAACGAATCTCAGCGGTTACCTAACCGAGGCCGGATTTGTGACTGGCGAGCCGTCCGTTGGGGTGGTTCCACGCAGCTGCTTGATAACCTTTGCCTACTGGTCGCAACAACTACTCAATCGGACTGAGTTATTTAACGGCCAAACAGGTGAATTAATGCCTGTTGATATCGCGCACATTGACGCTACCAATGACCCCAGAGCTGTCCGCTATCGCATCAGCGCCGACCCCTTGGACATCACGCTTACCTATAATCAAGCCCACGAGTGGGTAGCTCTAACATCAGCATTAGGGAAGAACAATACACTTTCCTATCGCCTTAAGAGTTACAGCCGGTCAGATGTCTCCGAATAAGAGGATTGCCAACCAGTCTGCACACGCGGCTGATGTCTATGGATTTGCCTTGAGATAGCTATCGTTTATCCGTATCAGGTCCGTTTTTCGAACCCTTTGGATCTGATATGAAAACGACTTTCCTATTGCTAATTTCTCTTAGTCTAATGACCGGCTGCGAAACTCTAGGCGGCGCCTGGACAAAAAAATCTACCATCGCCTTTAAGCAGCCGTCCGGCGGCAGCCTGTCCATCTGGAACGCGGAAATGTCTGCGGCGGTAACTTTTCAATCTGGTGAGATTTGCATGCAGAGAGCATTAGCCGTTAAAACAACAGATGCAGAAACATCGGTGAATGTATCCAAAGCTATTTTAGCCATAGCAACTTCGATCGAGTCTAACAGCGACGGTGACAGCCTTGCTGATATATCGTCTTCAATCAAACAAACCGCAGAGCTGCTGAATACGAGTACTGAGAGGACAACTTTTCTTGGCCTGGGTCTTTTCTATCTATGCCAGATATCTGCGAACGGCGGCTTAACCGATACTCAAACTGCGGAGTTGATTAGGATCCTAACTCTCTCGGCGGCCCCATCCAGCACCTCGTCAGCCGCCAAGACGTCTGGCTCTATACCCGCTGAGACTATTACTCCTGGGACGAATCCGCATACGCCGCAATCAGCGAGTATCATTGTGCACCAGCCTACCAAGTAGCTGCGCCGGCAGTGCTGCTTCACCAGTGCTGAATCCGGGGTAACAGAGGCTGTGGGCTACTCTGCTTGCAAAGCCCCAGCCTTTTGCAGTTCATCCACCTGATCTGCATTCTTACCAAGCCACTCAGCCAAAATTTCCAGGTTATGCTCACCGCGATACGCGGCTGGCCCCTTCACACCACTACGAGCACTTGAAAACCGATAAGGTGATTGAGTGATCGGGCGAGTGCCACCCTGGCGGTCGTCAATGTCAACGATACTGCCTCGAGCAACGACCGTTGGCTGATCAACAATATCCGCAGGAGCACGCACTTTCCCCCAAGCCAAATTCATTTGGCCCATGACACGCTCGACCTCGGCCCAGGTGGTGAGACCGGCCATATAGTCAGCCACCGCGGCACGACGGACGCGGATCTTTTCGTCCAGCTCAGTATCTTTAGTCGTGGGATCCACCACGCCCATGGTATCTACCAGCAAACGCCAGAAGAAACGAAAATCTGCGGATAGCAATATCGGTCCGGCCCCGGTCTCCCAAACATCAGGTAGCAGGGCGGCAGTGTCTTCAGCATCTTCAATAGCGTAATGCACCTGGTCGTCGGTGCTTATGGTTGCGTCAATCATTGCAATGTCTATGTGCTGACCAGTGCCAGTGCGCTGACGCATGTAAAGTGCCGACAAAAGCCCTACCAAGCCATGCAGTGATGCATTGGTGTCGGCCACGGAGAGCGGCAAATCGCTATACGGAATATCGCAGCGCATAACCTGGCGCTGCATCAAACCGACCTCGGCATGGACGATAGGCGCATACGCCGGGCGATGCGATTCAGGCCCGCCTTGGCCAAAGCCCGAGATCGACAACATAATCAGCCCTGGGTTTACCTGCTTGAGCACGTCATAGCCCAAACCGAGTCGAGGCATAACATCGGGCCGATAGTTCTCTACCACAATATCGGCTTCGGCAACCAACTCCTTGACCAGTGCAGCCGCCCCAGGTGCTCGTAAGTCCATGCAAATATTCCGTTTGCCAGCGTTTTGCTGATGGTAATAACCAGGTATGCCGGCGATGTTTTTCCCCCAGAGGCGTGTGACATCGCCATCTGGTGGCTCAACCTTGACTACATCGGCGCCCAGATCACTGAGCATGCGACCGGCAAAAGGCCCCGCCAGCACTCTAGAAAAATCTAATACCTTCAACCCTTCTAACGGATATTGTTGTGCGGACATGCGCTCCCCTCTACAAATATGGCCTGACTGCTCACAAGTATAACCAATCAGTGAATTTCGGCTGCTTCGCCTTGAGCAGCTCTCAGCTTGTCGATATCGAAATCTGGTTGCTGGGCGGCTTTGATGATCACAGCTTCTCGACGCGCCAACTGTTGCGCCGCGGGCAGTAGAGCTGTGAGGGATGTGGCGGGGATCACTACAGCGCCATGCTGATCAGCATGAATGACATCTCCATCCATCACTCGCATTCCCGCGACAGATACCGGTCGGGCAAAGTCCACTACATGGATAAACGCATGGGATGGCAGTACTGATGCAGCGAGCATTTGAAATCCAGGCGCAATATCAGGCAAATCACGGACACCGCCATCAGTAACCAGACCCACGCAACCGAGCCCCATATGAATAGCCGAGTTCACCTCCCCCCATAAACAGCCATAGCCGCCATCGGCATCCAAGTCTTGCACCACCGCTATGCTGGGTTTTGGTCCTGCATCTATGTAAGCGTAGTAAGCATCGGACAAGGCGCGCGCCTCTTTGCCGCTAAGGTCGCTTGGGTGCGCTGCCCGAATAGTCGCGGTGCGAGCCACACCGATCATGGGCGGTAATTCGGGGCGGGTGCAGACCAAAGGCTGCGTCGTATACCCAAAACCACGCCGCTCAGGCACGACTAATTCCAACGCGTTACAAACAGTCGGGGTATCCAGTTGTTGCAACTGCGCAATCAACTCATCGGTTAAGGCTGGGTCGGTAGACATCGAAAGCTCCCTGTATTGGTTGCGCCGCTTTAGGTGGGCGTAACAGTTAATCATTCGTTGCAGCAGTCGCTAACAACTCCACGCTGGCGAATAAGGCCGCTAGCTCACATGGTATCGCACAATTAATGGCCTTTTGACCAGCCCAATTCAACCGATTAATACGCTCTGGAAAACAACACCTGCTTGCCTAGGTTGAGGGTTGCCTTTAGATTGACTGGCTCAGCGAATTTACGTTCGGCTGATTTTTAGGGGCAAGGGGGAGATCATGTCAGAGTCGGTAAACGAAGCGGAGCAACCTTGGGATGTAGAAGCGGTTAAAGCGAAGTATGGTTTTGATCCTGCTGCACTCAAGCAAAAGTACTTACACGAACGTGATCGCCGTCGCCGAGCGGACGGCAATGACCAGTACTTGGAAGTAACCGGCGATTTTGCCCACTACGTTGATGACCCCTATGTAGATCAGCTGAATCGAGAACCGAAGACCGATGAAGTCGACGTAATCATTATTGGTGGCGGCTTCGGCGGCCAGTTGGCGGCCGCGCGACTTCAGCGCGCTGGCATTCAGGACCTTCGCATTATTGAAAAAGGCGGAGACTTCGGCGGCACTTGGTATTGGAATCGCTACCCTGGCGCTCAGTGCGATATCGAGGCCTATATCTACCTGCCAATGCTTGAAGAAGTCGGCTACGTGCCAAAAGAAAAGTACGCCTTTGCGCCGGAAATTCTCGATCACGCGAAGGCCATCGGCAAGACCTTCGACCTGTATCCCAGAACCCTGTTCCAGACCGAGGCGACAGCTGTAGTTTGGCAAGAGGAACAAGGCCTGTGGCTGATTTCCACAAATCGTGGCGATGCTCTGCGAGCGCGCTATGTAGTCATGTCCAACGGTCCACTGAACCGACCTAAGCTGCCAGGCATTGCTGGTGTAGACACATTCAAAGGTCATTCATTTCATACTAGCCGCTGGGATTATCGCTATACCGGCGGTGATACCAGCGGCAATTTGACCAATCTGGCGGATAAGCGCGTTGCGGTTATTGGCACGGGCGCAACGGCTGTGCAGTGCGTTCCTCATCTTGGTAAGTGGGCAAAAGAGCTGTACGTATTTCAACGCACGCCATCATCGGTAGATGTGCGCGGCAATAAACCAACTGACCCAGAATGGGCGGAGCGCCTGCAACCTGGTTGGCAGAAAGAGCGCATGAACAACTTCAATACGCTGGTAACCGGCGGCATGGCTGCAGAGGATCTTGTCAACGACGGCTGGACCGACATCATTCGTAATCTGCTCATTATGGTGAAAGACGAAAGCCAACCAGATTTGTCGCCAGAAGCCATTTTGAAAAAACTGGAGCTGGCAGACTTTCAAAAAATGGAGCAGGTGCGCAGTCGTGCACAAGAGCTAGTAGACGACCCGGCAACCGCAGAGGCGCTTAAACCCTACTATCGCCAGTTTTGTAAACGTCCATGCTTCCACGACGATTATCTTCCGACCTTTAACCGACCAAACGTTAAGTTGATCGATACCCAAGGGCAGGGCGTGGAGGAAATCACAGCAAATGCCGTGGTAGCAAATGGCGAAACCTATGAGGTGGATTGCCTAATTTTTGCCACAGGTTTCGAAGTAGGTACTTCTTATACCCGACGCTCAGGCTATGAGGTCACCGGGGTGGGCGGCCAGACGTTGAGCGAAAAATGGGCAGACGGCGTGGCCACCTTGCATGGCCTTACTACCCGAGGTTTTCCTAACTGCTTTATCCTGAGCAACACTCAGGGCGGCTTTACTGCCAACTATCCGCATATGTTAGATGAGCAGGTCAGCCATTTGGCCTATATTATCGGCGCCATGCACGAGCGTCAGAAAACTCGCTTCGAACCATCTGCCGAGGCGGAACAAGCGTGGGTGGATACGATCATTGACAAGGCGCGCTTGGCCACGCAATTCCTTGAAGAATGTACACCGGGTTATTACAACAATGAGGGTAAGTCTGGGGAGCGAACGGCGCAGAACGCTCAATATGGTGGCGGCCCGGTTGAATTCTTCGGTCTGCTCGCCAAATGGCGCGATGCGGGGAACTTACCAGGACTGGAGCTTAGCTAATCCGGTCGAGCATCCAGGACTGTTGGCCGTAGGCACAGCCTCAATTGCTAGACGCAATTACCAACCCTATTCCCACTGAAGAAAAATAATTAATTCTGCTGTTTGAAGGAGAGCAAACGTATGACAGAGCTGACACGGCGCGAAATTTTGGATCAACTCACTGCTGCTGGCCAAGACTTTGAGCTCGTACCTGGACAAGTATTCGGACGCGACTGCCTCCGTTTTAAGAACGCTCCTGGGACCTTACGCGACTTATTCAACGACGCACGCAGCGACGAAACGTTTATCGTCTACGAAGACCAACGCATGTCGTTTGAAGAGTCTTATGTCGCTGCAGCACAAATAGCCAACTTGTTAGTCAACGATTTTGGCATACAGCGCGGTGACCGGGTGGCCATTTCCATGCGCAATTACCCCGAGTGGATCCTCGCGTTTATGGCCACCACTGCAATCGGAGCTATCGCCGTTGCAATGAATTCCCTATGGCGTCCAGACGAAATGGCCTACGGGTTACGAGACAGTGGCGCAAAAGTGCTGTTTGCCGATGATGAACGGTTGCAACGCCTGGCCAACGTTAGCGAGCCGTTGGACGTCGCAACCATTGCAGTACGCACTCAAGACTTTGCGGGCAGCCCAGAGCTGCAAGACCTTTTGCGCGCTCAAGCAGACAAACATGGCAGCCTCGCCATGCCAATGCTCCGCCCAGACCCTGAAGATACCGCTACCTTGCTTTATACCAGCGGCTCAACCGGTCACCCCAAGGGTGTGGACTCGTGCCACATGAACATCATTGCCGCTCTTATGAGCTGGGAGCTAGACCAACAAACGGGTGCCATTGCCCTGGGTGTAACGCCAGAACCACTGCCTTATCAGACCGCCACTCTATTGGCGGTGCCGCTGTTTCACGCTACAGGTTCCCACGCAGTCTATCTGGCTAGCTATCGCCACCAGCGTAAAGTGGTATGCATGTACAAATGGGATCCGGCCATCGCCGCCGCCCTAATTGAAGACGAGCAGATTTCTTCAGTGATCGCCCCGGCAGCTATGACTGGCGACCTGATCTCTGAAGCAAACCGTACCGATAAAGACTTAACCACACTGTTATCTGTAGGCGGCGGTGGTG
>MDTB01053484.1_pt1 | contig 13288 bp, 10 predicted proteins | sample 811161 | NCBI WGS metagenome assembly MDTB01 (sample SAMN05326650, study PRJNA326480) | marine metagenome | isolation source: seawater | place: Mediterranean Sea | collected 2009 | reverse complement strand
GATGCCGCCGATGCCGCGCGTAATAAAGCTAATGCTGCCATCCAACAAGAAATTGAATACCGTGAAGGCGCCGCGGCCGCTTTAGACATTCATGAAAGTGCGGTAAGAAATAACCTAGCTACAGCTAAAAATCGCTCAGAAGCGTTAGAGCACGAAATAGAACTAATAGAAATTGAAATTGAAAGATTGGTGCTGGCATCAAAAGCAAGGGGCGCCAATACTGTTGAAATCATGAAACAAGTAGCAGCGATGAAGGAACGAAGAAATGCCGCCAAAGGGGAGAAAAAAGATGTTGACAATCTAATAAAATCAACAGACTCGCTTAGTAAAAGCCTAGGCTCAATGCTGGGTGGCACCGCACCCAGCATTGATAGTATACTAAATCCCGATACGTTAATGAAGAACGCAGAAGGCTTTAAGAAGCTGATGGAGAAGTCAGGTGGCGCCGCCGGCGCGATGCAAGTCCTTGCTAAAAATGCGGCTAAGGCGGGGCTTTTAACTTTAGCTACCAATATAATAAAGTTATCGGTTGAGCTTGGAAACGCCGAAAACAGTTTTATGAGGGCAACTAATGCCTCTAGAGATTTTGCACGCAATATAACACTAACATATCAAGAAGGTCGAAAGTTTGCAGCAACGTCAGAAGATATGTTTGCTTCAGCAACAGCACTAACAAAGGGGTTTACTGACTTCACAATGCAGTCTGACGCCGCGAAGAGAGAAATTGTGACCCAAACTGCTGCACTCGATAAACTTGGGCTTAGCAACGATGCAGTAAGCAAATCTTTACAGCTTATGACAAAAGGCTTTGGCATGACCGGAAAACAGGGTGTACAAGAACTGACAAACTTAGAAAAGTTTTCTACAAACTTGGGAGTACCTTTAAGTCAACTGGGTGCTGACTTCCAAGCAGCGGGCGGTAGTTTAGCTAAACTTGGCGATAATGGTATGGATGCGTTTAAGGGTCTAGCCAAAGCAGCAAAAATCACCGGACTTGAAATGGGCAAAATTTTGAATATTGTCAACAAGTTCGACACTTTCGAAGGCGCAGCGCGCTCGGCCGGTAAATTAAACGCAGCACTTGGCGGTAATTTTGTAAACGCTATGGACCTAATGATGGAAACTGATCCATCTGCAAGGTTAAACCAGATCAGAGATGCGGTTTTGGACACTGGACTTTCTTTCGATGAAATGTCATACTACCAGCGTAATTTCTACAAAGACGCAATGGGGCTTGACAGTGTTGCAGATTTAGCCGCAGTGCTCAGTGGCGAAATGGACTCCGTGGGCGAAGAAACAATGAAATCCTCCCAAGAGATGAAAGAAATGCGTGATCGTGCGAAAGAGACTGCCAGTTTCCAAGAACAGCTTAACGCTGTGTTTGCACAGATGATTCCGATTCTCACACCACTTATTGATGCATTCAGCGGACTGATGAGTTTTGTTTCAGAAAATATAGGAATGTTTAAAATATTGGGTGCTGTATTGCTGGTCACATTCGGGGGGATCCCTGGCGTCGTAATTGCAATTGTGGGATTATTAGATGCAATCAAAATGGGCAGCGAAGATGTCTCGGCTCTGTCAGTCTTGTTAGAAGGTATAATGATACCGTTTAAAATCTTGGGCGCCGGGTTAACAACAATAAAAAATGCCCTTGACGAAGTTTTAGAACCATTTGGCGGACTGATGGGTGCTTTGGAGCCGCTGATCCCAGTACTTAAAGTGGTCGGTATGATCATTGGCGGTGTTTTGGTTGCGAAACTTGCAATGATCATAGGACCTATAACAGCGGTGATAGCCGGAATTACAATGCTTGTGGGTGTATTTAGTGACTTGGGACAAAAGCTCTTTAAAGAAAGCTTTGCATCTACATTCTTAGAGGGTCTTGCAAAAGTCGCAACTGCTGTGGGTTCTATCGCAGTTAATGTAATTGGCGCCCTTAATCCAATAACACAAATGACCAAGTTTGTTGAAGCTCTCGGAAACACATTTACAGGAATTATTGATAGCGTTGCCAGTTTCTTTACGGTGCTGACAGCGCCCGAAGCTGCACAAAATATGCAAGATATTGCTAATGCAATTATTGCCATCCCCACAACTAAAAACATTGAGTTTGTGGCTTCTATGGCGGCCGCGGCTGGTACCGCAACTATTGGTGCTGCAGCTTCCACAGTCACCGCTATTGGCGGCGCTGCAGCCGAGGGGATAACCAGTTTCTTTGGAGGGGATGACAAAAAAGAGAACCAAACTATGGATGTTCGTGTAATTAATGATGATAGACCAATAGAAGTTTCGGTGGAGTTGAACGTCGACCGTGATAAGCTGGCAACTGTTGTCGAGAAAATCAACGGTAAGAGCACTCAAAGCGCTATGAGCAGCAGGAGATAATATAAATCATGGGAAAAAATAACAAAAACACTGCAAATCACTTTTTTAATCAACAGTTTGACACTGCAAAATTTAAAAAAGAAGAAGCAATTAAGGGCGGACGCCTAGGTCGCGCCAGAAGAAGAACGTTTTATTCGGATGGTTCAGACGCTTTAGCAAACATTAAAAAACTATTTGTATCGTTTCTGCACGTGCCGTCGAACAACAGTGTATTTTTTAAAGCTTTTATAACTTCTTTTAATGAAAGTTATTCTTCAACTTGGAAGTCTGAGCAAGTTTTTGGACGTTCTGATCCGCTTCATAGCTTTGTCCAGACAGGACGAACTATTAACTTATCGCTCATGGTCCCGGCTGCGAGTGAAAGCGAGGCGTTTGAAAACCTCGCGCGAGTCCAAAAGTTAATTCAATTTTTATATCCTAATTATGAAAATGTTCAGCAAGCTCAAACAATATCGCAAGGACCCCTTGTACGTTTGAAAGTTATGAACTTACTGCAGGATGTCAACAACGCAATGAATGTCGGCTCTGCCGGCAAATCAAAAAACCCAGAGTTTTACTACAAAACATATAGATCTCTTGGTCCAGAAGCCAATAAAGGACAGCTAGGGTTCATATCTTCTTTAACCGTAAATCACAACTTGGAAGATCGATCAGCCGGCGTTTTCGAAAAAGTTGACAGATCGGGTGGCTCGGCCGCTGACGCATCAACATCATTTTTAGATGCACCAAACCAAGGCGGTATCACTGCAGTCAATACTATCCTGCCAAAAAATATTGAACTGCAAATAAGCTTTACTCCTATCCACGAGCACCCTCTTGGGTGGAATGATCGCGGTAGGTTTGCAGAACACAGTCTGACCTCGGCACAGAGAAAACAAGGCGGCTCATCCGGTAACACAAGAGCCAACGGCGAAGTTTTCCCATATGGAATTATTACGTCGTCCCCCGCCAAAGACGACGAGAACGAGAAAAAAGACTTTAGCGATGCCGAAAGTGAAGAAGCCAAAGCCGACAGAACACAGCAGCAGAAAGAAAATGCTGAAGCCAGATATGGTGGGATGTTTGGTGGCGCCCGGGCCGCCAGAGATCAAAGGCAGGCAGACCGAGCAAAAACCCAGAATGAAAAGTTGGCATCGGGCGGCGATATGAGTGACCGTGACGCACGCCGGTACAACCGCAATGTAGCGAAACAGGCATACTTAAATGAAAGCTTGGCAGGGTACGACCCCAAGGATTAAACATAAATTATGGCACGAAACAAAAACGATAGAATATTAACAAACTCAAGCGAATACTACAAATCCTTACGTGAATCCCGGGGCTTGAGGGCTGTATCTCATTACGAAACTCCGATTTTGTATAACCCTACAGTCCTTGATCGCTCTTTCATATCAACGCAGTCACACATATGGAAGTACGGCGACAGATATTACAATTTGGCATTCGACTACTATGCAGATCCTACTTTGTGGTGGATTATTGCTTGGTATAATGGCTATCCTACAGAAGCTGGCATCCAAAACGGCGCCGTAATTGAGATTCCAATTAATTTAGAACAAGTGACAAGAGCTTTGGGGGTCTAATATATGGGCACTGCATCTAAATGTTCGTCAGCTGATACAGCCCGCGCAGGGATGGATCAGTATGTCGAAACACTGAATCAGCAATGCGCTGGCATGATTGAATCTCAGAATTGTTTTGCAGAAGCCGCCGCTGGATTTAACGGTGGACTATCTGAGCTTGAAACGTTGGGTGCAATGACCTTATCGGACGGAGGGAGCTTAAATTCTCTGCTGCAAGGATCAATAAGCAATGCGGCCAAGTTTAAGTTGCCCGGCGTCTCAGCAGACGGAACCGTAGACTATGACGCTGGGCAGAATAACGATCTTGGCGATTCTATGATCAAGTGGCAAGTAGGTTATTCTGATTCGGGTAAAACCGACAAGTACGGCCGAAAAAATATAGTAGCTGCCTATCGATCGAAGATAATGCAAAGCGACGGTTCCCAACAAGCCCAAAAGACCGTTTATACAAATCCCAAAACAACATATAAATACACGACTGACGACGAAACTGGCGAAAAAGTTGTTACCACTACGGAAGGTGTGCAAGCACTTCGCACCAGCAACAAAAATGCATCACAGTCTGCCTTGAGAGATTTAATATCAGAAATAGATGCAGCTATGTCCGACACCATGACAGATCCGGCAGATTTGGCTATACTAAAGCGCGCAGCACAAGCAGCAGCAAAAGCCTCTACAGCATCCCGATCAGAAGGTATGAACGATTGTGCTGAAAGTTACGACAAGAGCCAAATAGCGTTACAAACCGCTGCTAAGGATCAGATGGGCCAAACTTTAATCGATATGGCACTATCTGATGAAGATAAAAAAGCAGCACTTGAAGGACTTGAGCGAGGAAAATCAGCAATAACACAAGCCATCAGAGTTGAACAAGAAGTGGAGTATAAAGAACAATGTATTCTTTTAAGTCAAATTGTGCCATTGGCACGCTTTCACAGAAACCTAACTTTGACTGCAGCACCGTTCCGCGCGCGCTTACCGTATCGTGGCAATAAAGGAGATATTAGAGTAGATAACGCTCCTATAATTGCCGATGGTGAAGCTTATGGATTTATCAACCGACTTACGCAATCTGGAGCATACAAAGAACTTTTTAATATGGATAACGCATCTATTGCTGCGCTGCAACCCCTGATAAGACTCTATAAGGTTATTGACATTAAAGACGAGTCAGGAAAAGCAAAAACTATAGAGCACGAAATAGCTTTTGACTCATTTGCTAGCAATGAATACGGAGATATCAGTGACATATTTCAAAACAAAGCACGCAGAGGTTTTGGTGTTGGCATAAAATCATTTAACGTCACTTTCGACGGGCAAGATTTATTTGCAGCTACTCGTTCAATCAAAGCAACTTTAAAGCTACAAGCTAACAATTTTGATGAGTTTTTAAAATTCAGAAATGTTAAATCCGTGGCATCAAAGCCCGGAGACGAATCCAAAGCACCTCAATACAGATATATCGATTTAGCTCTAAAGACGGGTGGTAGCGATATTGAAAAATATGCCTCTCACTTGAACAGCCTTAATTTCAGGCTTAAAGCAGTTTTTGGATGGAACCCTAATGCCAAAACCGCTAACGTTTCTCGCGGCGCTTTAAAAGAGTCGTTTGTCTCCGTAAATTTGACACCAGTGACTCATAATTTTGATTTTGATGAAATGGGGCGTGTTACATTTACAATTGAATATTTCGCATATGTTGAAGAATTGCTTTCTAATCCCGTGGTCAGTATTTTTACTGATCCTACTATGTTTAGCAAAATTTTAAGCCGACGAATAGCTTACCAAACTCTTGAATTGGAGGCCGCCTGTACAACGGACGCCGAATCTTCACAAAAGAAAAAAGCGGAAAGACAAAAAGCAGATGCCCAAAAGATAGAAAAAGAAAAATCGTGCCTCATGAATCATCTAATTACTCAGATTTTTAAAGAAGATAAAGTTTATATATTGAAGTTTACCCGCGGCGAACTGAAGAGAGTGGTTAAAGAAGGTCCACATTTTAATTTTGACCTTGACAATATCGTGGCTCCGACTGAAGATGCATCCGAACTTATGTTTGATGATCTTAAAGAAATGTGGAAAAGCTTCAAGGAAGAAGACGCAAAATCAAATGATAGCGTCGACAAAAATTTAACTGCAGAGATATCACAAGAAGAAGTGCAGATACCCTTCATGTATGTTGGCGACATAATTGATATTATAATGGGACAAATGACTAGTTTTTTAACACGTACAAAAGAATTTTTATCCGCTACTCCGAATTATGAAGATATCGCACTTAACAAATCTCTTATGGCATTAGAAGTACAAAATTTAAATAAATTAATTGAACAGTATGGAAAATTTAGATTGACTCTCGGTCCTCTTGAGTTGTATGATCAAAAAACACAAAAATACGTAAACGTTAGTTTTGCTGATATTCCGGTTTCTGTTGCTCATTTTACTGAATTTTTAACTTCAAAACTTTTACAGAAAGATCAAGCAATTTACCCCTTAACACAATTTTTAAAAGATTTTTTCAATTCTTTGATAAAAAATTATTTAAATAAAACCACATGTAAAGGTATCGATACAAAGCAAAAAACAAGACTTTTTGAATCTTGTATAACCTCCTACGGTGTAGCAAAGAAAGCCGGCGGTAAAATATACTATCAAGATAGGCTAACACAAAGAATTTTAGCAGTTAATAATGGACCAAGGCTATACGTTGATAACATGCCACGTGGACTTCAGGGTTCAATTCTAAACTTGTCTGGACGTTCAGATTTCAGCGCCCCAAATGAAGGGTATGAGCAAGAATTTAATCATTTTATATTTTATGCTGGCCGTGTTCAGCCAAGTAGCATGATGAAGGGCATACGGTCGCGAGATGAAAATGCTGGCATTTTTCATTATCTTTTAGGGAAAGATTCGGGAATTGTTAAAAATATTCAATTAAGAAAAACTGAATCACCTGGGTTGAAAGAAGTCCGATTTGAAACTGAAGGGTTTAGAGAGCTTGAACAGTTAAGGGAAGTTTATGACGTAGAAGTCAGTAGCTATGCGAATATAAAAGCGATGCCAGGCTGTTATATTTTTGTTGACCCCCGGGGGTTTTCACCTAATTTGGCTGAATATGGTGATAGTTTTGATTTAACAGATTTGGGCATTGGTGGCTATTATATGATTATACGTAGTCATCATGAATTTGCGCCCGGTGTCGCTAATACGACATTCGATGCCGTCTGGGTACACTCAAAAGACTCAATGTCTTCCAACAAGACTGTAAATCAAGATGCCGGTGGAAATGATAAAGTTAAAGCTAAATGCAACACTGCTCGTAAAAGATTAGGCATTGTTGAGATACAAAAAACGGCTAAAGATCTAAAAGGGTACGAACCCCCCAAGGATACGGTGTCAGAACCACCGGATGGAACTGAAGACGCTGCGAGCTAAGGAAAAAGAATATGTCTGATTTATACATTGAAAAAAATGGCGAAAGTGCCCTGCAAACATATAATAAAAAAATTGTTTATGGTGTTGATACTCAACAGAGCAAAGTAAAATATGCTAATTTGGTAGATTTTAATTTTGGAGAGAAGTTCTTTTATGGCAAAGTTCAGCGAGACTTCGTTCCGATGTATTTCGATAATATTGGAATTAAATTAAAACCAATTGCATCCGCACAGTCAGAAGGGCAGTATTTCGCCGCAATTAATTTTGTTGCTGACGCTTTCGACAAATTAGCGCAACAATTTTCAAAAGGCGTCACGGACGGAAACATTTACGGTAACGATCCACACCTCAGCAATCTTCAAGTTTTTAAGGCTTTTACCAGCCCAGTAGCATTGTTTGATCAACATTTAACAACTTTTACACAAGCTATGTCAGAACAGTTGATACAAGATGGCAGGCAAATTCAAAATTTTAAACAATTCATTGAGCAATTTAAAAAATATGCCATGAAAAGCAGCGACAAGATACCTTTTACCTTTTCAGCATTTTTAAAAAGCAAATATTGCCCGATGACAGTTAGCGGACTTGTCATTGAAATTGCAGATTTGGATTATTACAACGACAACGATAAGATTGAAAAATTCTACAATAGTAGAAATTGGAATTACTTTTTAAACGCATGTAGATCATATGGCTTTATGGTAGATAAAAATATACCATGGCGCTTAGTTGCCGATATTTCATCCCCCGCAATGTTAGAATATGCCGCACCCTATGGTTTTGGAAAAACCAATCTAATTTTGAACTCGGGATTCTCCAGACCAGAAACATTTTTTCTCCGAGATTTTCGAACGTATCTTTTGAATCTCTATAACAGTGTTGCAACAAAAGAGGTTGTTGATTTAAAGTCATGTAATGGAAATGTTATTGTGAATTATATAAACCCCGAAAGATACACACTTGAGCAAGTTTACGATTTATTCGGTGATGAGCAGTTATTAAAGTTTTATTTTAATATTAGATTTGCGGAAGACCCAAAAGTGTTTACAAATGAGAAGAAAGAAATTATCATAAATGATTGCATAGACATCATGAATACTGCGGGGGCCTCCAAGAGTTTACGAATTTTTGAAAAAATCATCAATAAACCGTTTGACTATCGCGGCTCAATGGGTTATCATTATAAACAGTATAAAAAAGGCTTCGGAGTTAAAGTTGTATTATCAGAGTCTGGATGATAAAACAGAGTGCGTTGGCGTTTATAGCGCGGGCAAGCTTTATTTTGATGAAATGCCAGAAGGCTTGCATCGGACATGGCGCCACAGCGGATTTTCGACCGACGAGACCGAATATGCTTGGATTATATGCGGTGGCAAACTCTTGAGCGAGGTTTGTCCGCCAGGATTAGAAGAAAGTTTGCGTAAGGTGCAAACAAAATTTAAAGCTTATTTAAAATCTTTTAAAATTGCAAAAATTAATTTACGAGAATTTTGTTTTTTTGATTTGGTGCCAAAAGATTTTTTACTTGAATTTTGTGAAATTAAAAATAAAATTACTGAGCACGTTTTTGAAAATTTCGAGAAACCTGATAATTATAGCCACCTAAACAGCGTACATAGGATGCTTCATAAAATTAAATATAGAGAGTTAAACCTTGACATCAGCAATTGCCGCAATTTGTTCAATTCAACGTCCGACAGACAAAAAATAAAAAATATACTTGCAACGTCACCATATATTGATTATAATTTATTTGGCACGGTCACAGGGCGCCTTACAACAGCATCCGGCGGCATTCCAATTTTAACTATGAAGAAAGAATATCGTAAAATAATAAAACCAAATAACGACTGGTTCCTGTCTTTAGATTATAATGGGGCAGAGTTGAGAACGCTTTTATCACTAATGGGCAACAAACAGCCCGATTACGATATTCATCAATGGAATGCTAAAAATGTTTTTTCTGGTCTTTTATCTAGGGAAGAGGCTAAAGAAAAGTTTTTTGCTTGGCTTTATAATCCAAAATCGGACGTGGTAGACCACTCTGTGTATGATCGCGATAAAGTTTTGAAAAAATTCTATGTCGACGGCTCTATAGAAACGCCTATGGGAAGAAAAATAAAAGTTGATGAACGAAAAGCCTTGAATTATCTTATTCAAAGCACCACTGCAGACATAGTCCTTGATCGCGCCGTTGCTATCGATAATTTTTTAAGCGATAAAGAGTCTAGCATCTCGCACATTGTACATGATGAGGTGGTTGTGGATTTAAAAGATAGTGAGCGCGCCTTAGTTCCACAAATTAAGGAAATTTTTGAAAATAACAAGCTTGATAGCTTCTTATGCAATCTTAACGCCGGCCCTGATTACTATAACTTAAAGGTACTCTCCATATGATTTCGATGATAGGTATAGGTACTGCCGGCGAAAATATTGTTGAACACTTTAGGGGAAACAAAGAATATAACGTATATGTCTTGTCTGACAACGTGGCTAGAAATTCAAAATATAAATTTAAGATTAAGAATCATGAAAAGGTTGAAGACTATGAAGAAGCAACCTTAAAGCTGGGCAAATTTTTCGCCACAATTGATGACCACGTGCAGGTTTTTCTTTGTGGTTCTTCTCGCACTGCCAATGCGACTTTAAATATCTTGCAGCACATAAAAGATAAAAAAATTGACATTTTCTATGTACAGCCTGACACAGAATTGCTGATTGGTATTCCCAAGATGCAAGAAAGGGCTATTTTCAATATCTTACAGCAATATGCTCGTTCTGGGTTGTTCAACTCTTTCACTGTTTTTGGCAATTGTGAAATCGAGAAAACAATTGGAGCAATTCCTATCAAAAAATACTTTGATACCATCAACCAAACTATTTATTATAGTGTGCATTATAAAAACTTATTTGACCACACTGGCCCCGTTGTGGGCAACCTGACGCTGCCTTCTGAAATACAAAGGATTCGATCTATTGGCAGAATTAATCCCCGGACTCTTGAAGAAAATTGGTATTTTGAGCTTGACAACTCTCGTGACGTATGTTATTATATATGTGTATCGAGTGAGAGGCTAGAGAATGATGGGGATCTCCACAGCACAATTATTAAACATTTAAAAAATAAACCTCGCAACGCGTTCAAGAATGTTACATATGCAATCTATGAATCGCCTTTCGAAACAGACTTTGGGTTTTGCGTTGCCCATACCAACGTAATTCAACAAAAAACTCTTGACAAGTTAGATCAAGAGTGATACATTAGATATCGAGGAATGCTCGGTATACTTTAAAACACAACAACAAGGAGAAAAAACTAATGTCAATCAATATGGAACTAATGAAACAAAAACTCGCTTCGCTTCGTGGTGAAGGGAATGGCGACAGAGGGCCGTCCATCTGGTTTAAACCAGACGAAGGCGACCAAGATATTCGGATCATCCCGACTGCTGACGGTGATCCACTTAAGGAAATGTACTTCCACTACAATGTGGGAGAACATAAAGGCGGCATTTTGTGTCCGAAGCGTAACTTCAGTGAACGATGCCCCGTATGCGATTTCGCGTCATCTTTATGGCGCGAGGGCACCGAGAAGAACGATGATGAAAGTAAGCGACTTGCTAAGTCACTTTTTGTTCGCCAGCGTTACTTCTCACCGGTCGTGATCCGTGGACGAGAGGAAGAGGGAATCAAAGTATATGGCTATGGCAAAACAGCCTATGAGTTATTGCTGGGTTACATTTTAGATCCTGAGTACGGTGATATTACTGATACCGCTGAGGGTACGGATATCACCCTTACTTACACCAAGCCTACTCGTCCTGGTGCATACCCACAGACCAACCTGAAAATGCGTCGAAACACTAGCCCCCTCCTGAGTGATGAGGACGCATTACCTGGGCTTCTTCAAAATATGCCCGATTTTGATAGTTTGTTTGAGCGCTTGACACCCGAACAAGTTGATGCTATTCTTGATGAACAGTTGTCGTCCGATACTTCTGCGGAAGGTCGTTCGCACCAGACTGAATCATATGGCAACAAGAAAAAAGAAGCCAGCGATGTTGACAAGGCATTTGATGAATTAATGGCCGGTTAACAGATGAAAGCCGACACACCCCGGTTATAATAGGGTGCCCTTTTCACAATAGATAACATACAAGGAGATTATTATGTTAGATTGGTTAAAGTCCGTTTGGGCTAAATGGAAGGTGCAAGTTAGCTTTGTTGGTGGTGCTCTCGTAGTCGCTACCACATACGGAACCTGCACTGTCGATCCACCCTCAGTTTCTGAGGTCACAACGACAACCGAGGAGACAGCGACTACGTTGCCTGCTTCCTCAACAACAACCACGGCCGCCACGACCAACGGCGCCACCCCCGAAGAAGCTTCCGCTAGCGAAGTTACTGAGACAACAACGACTACTGAGTAGTTTAAAAGCCGCTAGCAGACCGGTAAAAAGTCTGCTGTTTTAAGGAGATAAAAAATGAGATTCGTTCTACCGATCCTAGCTGCTAGCCTTTTAATGGCATGTGGCGATAAGGATGAGGACACCGCGGAAGATACCGCTGACTCTGTTGATACTGCAGCAGAGTGAAAAAAGCCGCTGGCAGACCGGTAAAAAGTCTGCCACTTTTTTAAAATAATCCTTGACATTTGAAATCAGGGTGTTATAATAAAGACATCTTCAATAGAAGATAAAACAAAATCTCTAACGCTTCGGCACCTGAGATTTTAGACATTAATACGCGATTCGCGAAAGGAGATAATATGTCTACACCTAAACTAGTCCCCCAACAGGCTTACATTGTTGGAACACCCATCCGACCGGGGTTCAATGGTCAAGGAACAATCGACTTAAACGATTATGCGGGAATGACACCGCCTACTTTTGAGGGATGTACTTTCTCTCACTTCATGTTCCTTGATCTAACCACACTCAATGTTGATACCGAAAGCTTTGCTAACCTTGGAATTCGTGAAGAATTTGACGGCGATGATGGTAATCGTATTGACGAGCTTGAGGTCTCATTTGAGAACAATGGTTTTGAAACTGTTGACTGGCCACCATCAATAGACAATTTTGGTAATTTTATCGATGGTCGTGGCCGTGCAACTGGTGCAATTAATCGCAATGAGCGATGGCTACCAGTGTCAGTGTTTGACCGTGATGACGTTTCAGACATGAGTACTGTTACCAATGGGCTCAAGGGAAACCTAGGCGGTCGACCGCGCCGCAGCGCTTCGTTCCGCGATATTGTTAACGGAGCCGTACACTTGATCAATAAGGGAGAGCTTGAACCAACAGTTAGCGATGTTAACAACTGGTTAAAGAAACGCCTTGAATTGTGGAAGTTCTTCAAGGCTGACCTAATCACAAAGATGCAGATAGCTATTGTTGAAGAAAGCACGCGTGATGAATCGTTGATTCTTCGCAAGAAGACTAATGCATGGCACGCTTGGATTAAGCGTAACCTTGGATTTGAAAAGGACAACTATGTGCTGGTTAATGCATCTTCGTCCTCATATCAAACGTATGTTCAGCGTCTTTGGTGCGAAAGTATCCTTCCAGCTATTATTAATGGCACAGACCCAGTAGATGTGATCTTCTACACTAGTCACTATCGTCCCTCTGAGGCTCGCGATGGTTTGCAAAAGTCCATTGAAAAGCTTGACGAGTTGTACGACATGTCGTTTAGTTTGGTAAAGAGTCACCTGAATAACTCTGGGATTGACCTCGATGCTCTTCTGAGTGCCATGGGTACCAAGCTTGACAGTGACAAGCCCTTCAATATTATTGGAGCATGCCCACAGATCGTTAATGATCATGATTATGAAGCTGGTGAGCTTATCACTGTGGACAAGTACTAATGAAGACACCGTT
>MDTB01001022.1_pt1 | contig 13288 bp, 16 predicted proteins | sample 811161 | NCBI WGS metagenome assembly MDTB01 (sample SAMN05326650, study PRJNA326480) | marine metagenome | isolation source: seawater | place: Mediterranean Sea | collected 2009 | reverse complement strand
TTGTATTTATAGACATAATAGAAATAATAATAATCTAACTAAAATTATTCCTGTAAAAATTTACAGTGATAAAGAATATTGTGAAAGAACTGGTAATATTTTAATTATAGATCCAAATAATAATATTAGTATTGGTGTAAATAATAAAAATTGAATAAATTTATTTGTGTAAAACTAAATTATTATATGAATTTAAGTAAAGAACAAATAAATTTTATTGATAAAATAACTGAATTAAAACCTGATTTATCTAACAAAATAAATAAATTAAAAGATACATTAGCTCATCAAGCACCAGAAATTGTAAAACAAAAATATTGGAATGAAATTTATATGATTTTATCAACTAATATTCAAATAAATGAGAATGATAAAAATTCTAATGATAGAAAAATATTTGATTTGTATCATAAATTAATAGAAATAGAAAAAGAAAAAATAAAAGAAGCCAGTAAATGATATTTTATTTAAAAGAAATTTATTTATTAAATAATAAAAAATTGAATAATATTTATTATCTATTAATTGAAAAATAACATGAATTTTAAAGACAATTGGAATCAATATCATAATGGTTGGAATATTTACAATCCAAATAATAAATTTTATAAAATAAATACTTTTGATGATGGTTTAAAAAAATATGAAATTTATTCAAATATATGGTTGAAATATGGAGATGGATATAATGGGCAAAAAATAGCTTTAGTAAATAAAGAAAATTTTAATATTCAAATTGGATCTATATCCAATTGGAAAGTTGATTTAATTGAGGAATTAAAAGATTTTCCTTGTTAATCTATGATTTATTATTTTCTTTACTATTTTCTTTATTATTTTCATAATAAACATATTCAGAATATTTAGTTTTTAAAGTTATTTCTTTTTTTTTTACATTTGATAATTTTTCATTGTTTTGAATTGAACATGAAGCAGAACAGAATTTTCCATATCTGCTAATAAGACAATTTCTATCTTTAGACTTAGTCATTAAAATGGGTGTTTTACATATTAAACATTTCATGAAATTAATACAATAATGTATATATAATATTTTTCAATTTTTTTTATATTAAAAAAATTGATATAATAACTTTTTTTTATTTTGGAAATTAAATAATGTCATCATTAAAAAAATTAGAAAATTATAGTTTTACATCCAATTTAGAATATATTAGTAATAACGTTGAAACTTTAAAGGAAATTTCAAATAATATTAATTCTAATTACGAATCTAAGAATTTTTATCTAATTGAAAAAATAAATAAAGATCTTAATAATATTAAGAGAATAATGAGGGAAAAAAATTTTAATATTAAAATGGAAAATTCAGCAACCTTAAAATTAATGTCACTAGTTCATTTTTATGAAAAAGATGGTTTAAAATTACCTGATATAAGAATATTAGATTATTCACATTATACTATTCATCCAGTTCCAATTGTTTGGAAAATGTGGGATAAATACTTTAATCAAATTGAAATAGCATATCCAGAAATAAAATGGGATTCTTATAGTAAACCTGATATTTTAATGTGTATATTTTTGTGGATTTCATGGAGAGGAACTAATTATTATAATAATGAAATTAAAAAGGAAGGTGATAAAGAATTAACTAATTTAAGACCTGGTTGTTTTGGAAAATTTGAATTCTTTATAATTCTAGATGGATATATAAAAAATTCAGTAGCAATTAATTTTGAATTAATTTCAAATATTATTGAAAATACATACTGCAATATTAATTTTTCAATGTTTAAAAAGGCTATTAATTATGTTTATGATAATAAAATAACTCTATTAAGATTTAAGTATCAAAATTATGTTGATTCAGACTGTTATGGATTAAAAACATATAGTTATGATGATTTTATAAATATAAATAATTTAAATAAAAAATCAGGTGAAAATTTAAAAGACTGGATTGATTATGGTATTCATGATGGATTTAAAAATGATTATAAATTTTTAATAAAGAAAAGGAAATTTAATAATAAATAATAAATTATATTTATAAATAAGCAGAATATTCTTTGATTAAACATTTTGAACATATACCTTTAGTCAATAATTCTATTTCTTTAATACTTTTTTGTGGTTCTTTATTACACCATTTACATTTTAGATATTTGCTAATAATATTTCTAATTGAATATGAATTTAAAATTTTTTCAATTGATTTCATATTTATTAATTATTATTTAAAATTTATATTTATCAATATTTATTTCTAGTATAAAATATATGAAAACATATTATGGTAAAAGAAAGATTAAGAAAGATAATTATAATAAACATCATGAAGAATTATTAAATAAATATGATACGAATAATGATAAAATAATTAGTTTAGATGAATATTTATCAAATGAATTAAGTAAAGGTTCTAAAGAAAAAAAAGGAAAAATTGATTATTCTTATTTAGATAGTTCAAATATTCATAATTATTTTTATATACTATTTTTAAAAATAAAGAAATTTAAAATAATGTGTATACCTAATTCTAAAATTTTAATAGAAGAGGGTTTTTTAGAAGAAAAAGCGGCTGTTGCATTTGTAATTGATAAAAAAAAATTAATAGTTTCAAAGGATATTAAAAAATCATTAAATAGTTGTATTAAAAAGGATAAAGTTAGATTTATTTTTTTTACTTTCTTAATTGTTAAAACAGGACTTAAATTTTCTCATGCAAATATAATAATTATTGATCTAATTAAAAAAACAGTAGAAAGATTTGAACCATATGGACATACAATGCCTGTAACTTTAGCAAATAGTAATATTTTAGATTCTGTTATTAAGAAAAAATTAATGAAAAAAATAGGAATAGAAAAATATAAATATTTATCTCCTATTAATTTATCTCCTAAAAGTGGAATTCAGTCGAAAGAAATTTCAATTTGTGGATTATGTGTTACAATTGTAATGATGTATCTGCACATGAGAATTTTAAATCCAGATTTATCACAAAGAAAAGTAGTTGAATATTTTACTTCAAAAACAAAAAAGAAATTAAATAATATAGTTTTAAGATACTTAAAAAATGTAGAAGAAACATTAAAATCTAATAAAAATATTATTATTAATTTAAAAAAAGAATTAAATATATAATAAAAATTTATCGTTTTTATTTTATATTAAAATATTTGAGTTTTTAATGAATATAATTATTTATCCTGATCCTAATAAAAATTTAAATGTTAATGAAAAAAATTTTATAAATGTTCCAAGTTATTTTGGTAATAATTATAAATGTATAAAAGATACAGATATTGTATCTTTAAAAATTTTTACTAATCAAATAAAAGAAAAAATAAATTTGATAATAATATTATTAGATAATTATGCTACTTTTATTTATAAAAATATTTATTTTATATTTAATAACAAAAATATTAAATTTTTTATTTTAGAAAATGATATACATTATTTAAAAAGTAAACCTGATACATATAAGCGGTATAATTCATTTAGGTCCAAAATAAAAGAAAATAATCATATTTATATTTTAGCACATTATTGGTATCATTATTTGAAAATATTTAATATTAATAATAGTAGAGTAATAAAATTTCCAAAATTTATTTTAAAAGAAAATATAGAAAATATTGGTTCAATAAATGATGTTCCAATTAGGAAAATACTTTTATCTGGATCTACCACTTCACATTATCCTATGAGAAGATATTTAAAATCATTAAATCATCCAAAAATAGAAGTTTTATCGCATAATGATAATATTTATGGTAATGATTATTTAAAATATTTGAAGAATTTTATTTGTGCATTCTGTTGTTGTTTAAATAACCACACACCTTATATAATTAAAAAGTTTTTTGAAATTCCATTATCAGGGTGTTTACTTTTAGCTTATGATGAATTTGTTAAAAATGAATTAAAAGAAATAGGTTTCATTGATGGGGAAAACTATATAAGTTGCAATAAAAAAAATCTGTTAAGTAAAATTAACTGGATTTGTGATTATAAAAACAAAAATGAAGTAGATAGAATAAGATTTAATGGTAATAAATTGGTTATTAAAAATCATACTGAAGAAAATAGATATAATATTATTAAAGATAAAATTTCTTTGTTAGTTTAATTTTAATCTTCTTGAGTTATTTCATAAATTGTCCATACTGCAGAATTTGTAATTATACTTCTAATCAAGCATGGAATTAGCCCTTTGTATAAATTTCCACATTTTATTGCATGCTTCATTTTAATATTTTGTGATATTTGTCTAGATCTTATTACATCAAATGGATATGTAATTAACCATGTTAAAAATCCTGATATTCCGCCTGAAATAGTAGAATTATAATTTTTTTCTTTAAAATATTTATATGATTTAAAATAAATTCCCATTGCTAAAACTTCTCTATTTAATACTGCAATTTTTCCTTTATTTTCAATAAATGTTTTTAATTCTAATTTTTTATTTGTCTGTCTTTTAATTTTTGCTACGTCAAAAATATATTGTGTAGGGGTAGCCATTAATCCTGAAAATAATCCAGCAGTAAAATCAGAATTAGTATATCTTTTTGCAAATATGTATGATGGAAATATAATACCATTTTTTGTTATAGAATATGGTAATTGATATTTGGAACCTCTATAATAATTTTTAAAGTTAAGTTTTTTCCAATTTATATTATTTTGAGAAAGTGTTTTTATAGTATCTAATGGATGACCGACAATAACTTGAACTATACCACATGTAATACCTGTGAATAGATCATTCATTACTACAATAGATTACATAATAAAAAAATTGAAAATTTAATTGCTTAATTCCTATTTTTATATATTATGTTTTAATTATAATGAAGTGAAGTAATTATAAATATAAACAAGCGATGTGGCGCAGTGGTTAGCGTGTCTGGCTCATAACCAGAAGGTCGGTGGTTCGAATCCACTCATCGCTACTTGTCCAAAAGGGCGAACAAAGTTACTTACAGCAAAAATTTGTCAATACTTTAAGCAAAATATGTAACTTGCAAAAAATTAATAATAATAGCGATGTGGCGCAGTGGTTAGCGTGTCTGGCTCATAACCAGAAGGTCGGTGGTTCGAATCCACTCATCGCTACTTGTCTTAGGACAGCCAAGGTTACTTACAGCCAAAATTATATAGCACCATTTGCCGGAGAAGGGTGGTTCGATTCCTCCTGGAGACATTCTTAAAGTCTCTATAGTTCAATGGTAGAACACCGTAATATATATATGTAACCTGAAATGTTTTTTTAATAAAAATTGATTTAATTTTAATTTTAAATTTAATTCAATTATATGAATACGTTTGAAAATGTTGTAAAAGAAATGCCAAAATTTCATCAACCTAGAATATGGGAATTATATTGGCAAATAATTAAAAACGAATATGATAATACAAACTTTAGTTGGTATTTATTACATGAGGAGGAAAATTATGAATATATATTAAAGTTAAGAGAAAACTATAATAAAAATTATAATGAAATAAAAAAATCTGTTGAAGATATAACATATAATTGGACAACTAAATTAGATAGATTTAAGTGTTTAAAAAATAAAAAGTTAATAGATACTGAAGAAATCTATGATGTTCCAGAAGATCTTTTTAGATGTAATAATTGTGGTTTAATATGGGATGGTATGGCACAGTGTTATTGTTCAAATGATTATATTTTAGATTTTGATTAAAAATATAAATTATAATTAATATTAAATATAATATTTTTTTAAAGTAATAATTTTGAAAGTTTTTTTAGTCCATGATCTAAATCATGCTTTATCATTTGATCAATTTAAACAATTAAACTGATGTGCAGACTATGATAATTATCTACATCACATTATTTTTTTCTGACCATCTTTTATGGAAATTCCAATCTTCACTAGATCTAAATCTTTTTATTTGTGTTGGCTTATTTCCATAATTAGAATGTTTCCTTTTGTTACTAACAATTTTTACACCATATTTATCTAAATCTTTTGGTGGTGGAGAATTAGGAGGCCGTGGTTGATTTACATATTTCTCTAGTGCTTCTACTCTCTTTTTATTAGCTTCTTTAATTTGTTTTCTCTTTTCACAAAGTGGACAATTTATAGATTGACCAATAAAATCTTTACATGGTTTTGTTTCTGTAAAAAATCTAATAGGATTTTCTTTGTGTGGATCTGTTGTAACCTTTTTATCTCTAGCTCGCATATCTCTCCAACCCCAGCCATTTCTACCTTTTATCCAAAAAGTATCTTGATCTCTTAATTCAGTTTCACTATCCTCAGCATATTTATTTAACCAATTTTTATTTAATTTATCAATATAATTTGATTTAGCAATTTTTCTTTTCATCCATTCTTGATAAGCAATTTGATGTTCTTTTTCATTTTGTGCTTTTTCCAATTCAGTGAATTCAGATTTTTCTTTCAAGTTACTTTTCATAAATTTAAGAATATCTTTTACTTGCTTTTCATTTATTCTCTCTGATGCAATATATTCATTCTGCTCATAATGTTTTTTTGCCTCGTTCCCGTATTTTATAAATTCATCATTTATAGAATTTCTTCTAATTTGATTAAATTTATCATTCATCTTATGTAATTCTTTTTCTTCATTAATAACATTATGAAAATCTTTTTCAAAGCTATCTTGATCAAATATTCCAATATTTTTAGAAATTGTATTAAACATATTCTTTAATTCTTGAATATTTTGATCATGACGTGAAATATCATTTTTAAGAGCTTTACAATGATTCCAAGCTTCACCTTTTGATTTTTTTGCTTTATCAGATAAATCATTAAATTTATTAAGATTTTTAACTTTTTTAAGTCTACCTTGAACATAATTTTTGTTAATACTTAACAATTTTTTTCTAGTCTCAAAAATTTCTAATTGATACTTAGATTTTATTTTGTTTTTAGCATATTTATCTAAATTTTTTACTTTTTCTAAAGTTCTAATCTTATATTTCAAATCATCCAATTTTTTATTGAGATCAGAACGTTGTGTATCATAATAATGATAGCCGCCGCCTCCATATTGTGCAAACATAATATCAAAATGTATTTCATTAGAAAAATCGAAACATCTTTCTCCATCGCATAATATTCTTATTTCACGACCTGTTTTCTCTAGTGTAATTTTTAGTCTGTTAATAAAATCTTCACTTTTCTCACCAAATTTACTAACATATTCATTACCATAAGGGTCTTTTGCAGTTAATCTTTTTTTATTAAACTCTTTGTATAAACTTGGAGCATATTCAAACAATGCTTTATCTTTGCCTTCTGATAAAAGAGATACACATATATTTTTTATATATCCATTTAAAATTTTTTCACCAACATATTCTTCACATTTTTCTGAAAATATTGGAAGCAAATAAAAGTCGGATAAAAATCTCATTGATTCTAATGCTAAAAGATTAATAGTTACATCATCATTTTTGGAATAAATATCCCAAATTTTTTTACTAAGGATTTTTCCATGATTACCAATGAAGTCATAAATTCTTACTATAGAACTATCACTTTCTGATTCATCTTCATTAAAAGTTTGAATTAAATACTGTTTCAATAGTTGCTTTTCTTTTGATAGAATAGGTCCAGTTATATCTGATGCAGCTTTAATTATGGTTGCTTGTGTTGAAGTTCCAATTGTCCATGCAGTAAAATCCATTATTTTTCCTTTTCCTAAAAAATTATTTACATAAGAATTAATTTTAAAACTAGATTCTATAGAATTTCTAATATTTAGCGATAAATCCATAACTTTTCCCCAAGTTAATAAATATGTCCAAATTTTGATTTCTGTGAAAAAATCTTCTGTATATTGATTTTTCCAAAAATCCATGCATTCATCATCATTACAATTTGAAAGGTTTATCATATGTAATTGTGTCATAGGTCCCCCTTCTAGATTGTGATGACTCATAAAACCGTTTATTCCTGGTATTATGATTAAGCAAATTATTAACATTGCTTGAGTTTGTTTATTAATTTTAAATTTTGTGACTTTTATTATCCTCGCGAAAGGAACGGATTGTCAATCCAATAGTGGCCTAGCTTTATTTTAATATTTTTCATACTAAAATATGGAAACAGGTAGAGTGGCGAATCTCTTGTTATCTTGTTCCATTTGACATTCAGATATTAATATTTGCAAAATTATAATACTGTTCTAGTCATAATATAAACACCCTTCATTCATTTAAAAGTTTAATACTTGAAATGTTCTCTGATGGAACATACTTCCATATATTTTTAAGATTTACTTCTTAGCCGAGCAAAGCCGGACAAAAAATTTGATAGTAATTTACTCCCGTAAGGTTTCTAGCAATTACATAATTTGTTGTTGTTTATCCTTAAGTTATATATGGTTCTTATATCTTACAATTTCATTTATTCATGATATTTTATATTATTTTGGTCATTCTTCTACCCTATTTATTGTTTTTTTTATGACACTTATATTAGGTTAAAATTTCAATTTTTTGTAATATAAAATTATTTAATAAAATAATCTTATATTGTTAAATCAACCTCATCATCTTGTAAAATATCATCTTTCCATATTCCAAAGATAGTTATCATTTCATTATTAACATGATTAGTATACATACCAAATCCATTTTTTTTATCATTTTTCCATATACCGCACCATTTACAACCATTTGAATATGTTATATCACCTTTACCATTTTTTTTATTATTTAGAAATTCTCCTTGATATACATATTTTTTATATTTATTTAAAATTCCTTTACCATGTTTTAAATTATTTTTAATATATCCAATGTAATAATCATTATTTATGTAATCAACAATGTAATAATCATCTTTCTTAATTATTTTTTTAATTAAGTTTCTATTGTATAATTCTTTACCCATAAAAACATTTTAATGTTATTAAATAAATTTTTTCAATTTTTATTTTCTAGGACCACGATTTTTAGTTCTTTTTAGATTAACTCTTTCAACCACAGGTCTCGAATTTATAATATGTTCAGTCATTGTTTTTGATTTTAATTCATCTCCTGTAATTTCAGTTAATGCTTTTTGTATTATAATTTTTTTTAGTGGTCCTTTTGTTTTGGAAACATTTCTTCTTAATTTTCCATCTTTTATATTAAAACATTTTTCTTCGATTTGTTCCATATAATTTAAAATATATTCTTCAAATTGTTTTTTCTCAGTATTTAATTCTTTTGTTTTTGCTCTTATTTCTCTAAGTTTATCATCAATTTCAATCCATTTAATAACTCTATCTCTAAACTCTTTTGTTACTTTTTTTTGAACTTGACTTTCTTCATCTTTTTCTGAATCAGACATTATATACAATAGTTTAGAAAAAAATCTTTAAATTAAGAATATCATTTTTAAATATTTTTATAAATATATAAAATAATATTTTATATATTTATAATTTATGCAACTTCAACAAGAGGATCATTATTTTTAAAATCTCTGCCGGTATACATTGGACTATTATTTATTATTTCTTGTGAATGTTGGTCTTTAAATAATCCATCTCTTGGTCCAACTAATGCTACTATATTGTCATCAGCTTGTATACTGGATTGCATCCAAGGACTTAACCCTTGAATAACAGGATTACTTATACTTCCTCGTAAATCTAATGATGCATTTCTTAAAGATCCAGCTACTGTATCAATACCATATAATTCTTTAACTGGAATTTCCAAAACATCATTATCATCTAATTCAATCATGTCACCACTATTTACCCAATCTGCGCTATCTACATTTGGCATTAAATCATCAATTGGTTGAGCTGTATTATCTCTTAGAGGGATAACATCAGGATCAACACCTTCTGGAAGTAAACCTTGATCAAAGACATCATCAACTGTAGAATCATGTTTTCTATCTACGTGCGCATTATCGACTTCTTCAGGAATAACTACTTCTGTAGCTTTTTCAGTTGCTTTATATTCGCTTAAATCTTTTGTAAAAGTTGGCGATGGTTGTGAACTTATTGCTGGGTTATCTCCTCTATAATTAGAAAAATTTTCTTCAATTCTACTTGGTTCGCTTTCTGTTTTAATTTTATTATTTTCAGCAAAACGTTCAGGTGCAGATTCAGGTTTAGGTTTAGTTTCAGGTTTTTTTGGTTTTAAACATAAACAATAAAGAACAAGTCCAAGAACTATCATTAATAGAGTTTGTTCATCAAACATTATTATATATATTTAATTGAGAAAAAATTTTAAACTTTTTTTATTCAAATTTGTCTTCAGAGGTTTCGGATAAAAATATATATTTAGTTTTTAAATATATTTTTATAGGTTTTAAAAAATTTTTAAAGTAATTATTATTATTTTTTTTTGCAAATATAGTTATAATATCATTTTTTTCAATGTATTTTATACCAACTTCTTCATTATTAAAAGTATAAATTAAAACATCAACACTACCGTCATTAATTTCAGAAATAAATTTATGTTCATCTAAATATATGTAAAACCATTTTTTATCAAATTTTAAATCTTTTATTTTACCGGTTATTTTTATCATATAATATATTTAAAATAAAATATTTAAATATTTTTATAAAAAAAATCTTATTTAATATAATGGATCAAAAAGGAGGAGCTGAAAGAATATTGTTAATTAAATTGATAAATTTAACACCTACTATTGAAGAAACAGATGAAAACGGTAATAATTTTTTACATTATTTAAGTATGAGAGGAGATGAAAATTTATTAAGAGAATATTTAGATAAAGCATTTATTGACGGTCATATTGAAAATATTATAAATAAAACTAATAATAATATGGAAACACCTTTACATGTTGCTGTAAAAAATAATAATCAGGGAGTTTGTCAAATATTAATTGATTATGGAGCAAATAAAAATTTAAAAGATAAAAATGGTAATAAAGTTGAATGGGTTCCAGAAAATCAAACTGGTGGTGGGAATAAAAAAGTTATTTATGGTAGTCGAAAAATATAAAAAAATTGATTTTATTTTACTTATAATAATTTTAAATTATTATGATTCAATTAGAGAATATTTATATAATATTAATATTAATATTTTTTATGTTAATATACATATTAGTAAAATTATTTTTTTTGATAAATGATGATATTATTGAAAATAAAGATATTGATGATAATTATATTAGTTTCGATTCTGATGATACAGATGAAATGGATTATGATATAATTTAATTATTATTAATTAAATTTTGTTTTACAACAATTATTTAAAAAGGATAAATCAAAAGGTTTAAATTTTTCAATATATTTAGCTTTTTTATCAAAATTATGTTCATTTCTAAAATTGTTACATGTATTCCATTTTTTTAAAAAATATAAAAGAATATATTTTGAAATACAACCAAAAATAGATATAGTTGATAAAACTATAAAAGATAAATTATAATCGCCTTCAATAAATTTAAATACAATAAAAAATAATACTATCAAATCTGTGAAAGCTTTTATTGGATAATGATAATAATCCAATGTATCTAATTTTTCAGTAGATAATCTTGTAGTGAAAGGTTTCCATAATGAAGGTAAATTGGGTAAATTTCTTAATGGTAAAATTACAAAAAAAGAAAATATCATTATACATTTTTTTTTCCACGTTTTAGATTTATAAAAATTTCTTTTTATTTCTCTACCTAAGTTATTTTTTAACAAATATTTGTGTTCTAAATTACTTATATCTATTAATAATGGTAAATATGTTGATAAAATTATATCAACTAATAGGAATATAATTATTGAGAATCCAGATTTTGTAATATAAGATAATAATCCAATAAATATTATTCTTGATGATAATTCAAATATTCTAAATAAACCTAAAATAATCATAAATGGAGAAAAAAATGACAATTCTTTAATAGTTGGTATAAAACAATTTGTAATAAAACCTTTTTTAACTATATTTTCATATCTATATCTATACATTTCAAAAGAAACTAAACCTAATGCTAAACTAGTAATAGATAAAATTATTGAAAAATAATATCTGGCTAAGTCATAATAAGATCTATTTTCAGAGTTCTTTAAAACTATAAATAATTGAAATAATGATTGTGGTGCACTTTCTATTAATCCTTCCATACATCTTCCCCAAATAAAAGCATGTGTTTTTTCTTTGATCCAAATTGACCAAAAAGCTTCTTTAAAGATATTTATTTGTAAAAGTCCTAAAAAAAAATTAAAAATAAAATAAATTGTATTTTTGTCACATTTTAGTTTAGGAAATCTAATTTGATCAATTGGTTGAGCTGGTTTGATTTTTTTATTTGATCCTAAAATTCCTGATAACATAGAATTAACAAATGCTGAAATAATAATTATAAATAAACAACAATAGAAATAATATTTTTCTTTATCATGTAAATCTATTAATACATATATATCAGATCCAAAATCAAATAATTGAACGCACATGCTAAATAATACTGAAATTATAAAAAATGAATAATAAGGAATATGTAAAGAGCAACAATAATTACGATTTTTACAGCATTTTATACAATAAATTTTTTCATCTTCAACAATTTTTTCCCACCATTCTTGATTTGTAATTTTGTCACATAATATTTCTTTTTGTTTAAAATTTTTATCATTTTCTAATAAAAGAGATAATTTTTGTTGTTTATTAAGATTAAAATCTTTTAATCTAAAAGCTAAGTTTTTTTGTTCATAAGTAAAATTTTTTAAGCTATACCTATCATCCATATTATTTATTTTGTATAAATGAAAATTTTCATTAATTTCGTCTTTTAAATATTTTATTTCAAATCTTTTTAATTTTGTATCAATTTTTTTTATTAATATATTTAAACTGTCATAAATAATTTTATTGTCATTATCCGCTTTAAACCAATTTATAAATGCTTTAAATCCATCTTCATTAAATTTATTATTATGTATCCATGGATTTTTAACTTTTGAAATAACATTAAAATCATTTAAAATTCCACTATAAAATTTAAGTCTTCCTGCTTTAATTTTACGCTGATAGAATGAAGAACTAATTATATTAGGTTCTAATAATAAATTATTATTAAATACTGAAAATTTGCTATGATTATTATATCTATAATGAATTTCATTTCCTATTTTTTTAAAACAATTTTTTGTAAGTTTTTTACCATATATGTTAAAATATCTTGTTTCTAGAAGAATTAAATTTTCAGAATTAAAGTTTGAATCAACTTTCTTGTCTGAATAATTACTGTCTGTATCTGTATCATAATCAGTATCTGATTTTGTTTCTATTTTTATTTCAACTGAATTGATATCATTA
>MDTB01088455.1_pt1 | contig 13289 bp, 12 predicted proteins | sample 811161 | NCBI WGS metagenome assembly MDTB01 (sample SAMN05326650, study PRJNA326480) | marine metagenome | isolation source: seawater | place: Mediterranean Sea | collected 2009 | reverse complement strand
TTATTTTCAACATTTAACCAATGATAACAATTAGGAAACCAGGATATTATTTCAGTTTTATTACTTTTTAAAAAATTATTTAGTTCATTTAATGCATTTGGAAATAAGCCATCATCATCTCCCACTACAGTGACATACCCATTATTACAATGTTTCCAAGCTCTTTCCCAATTTTCATTCATTCGTAAATCAGTATGAGATTTATCATATACTATAAAATTATTATTTAGGGATTTTATATACTCTTCAGTTCCATCATTGCTATTATTATCAAGTATAATTACTCTATAATTTTTGTAATTTTGATTAAAAATAGTCTTTAAAGTAAATTTTAAAGTGCTAATTCTATTTTTTGTTGGAACTATTATATTAAAAAAAATATTATTTTCTTGCAAGTAAGTTTCCTTTTTCTATAAAGTTTCTTTTAAATTACTATAGTTATCATATAAAGTAAAAACTACAAAAATGCTAGATAATAGACTTGGTGTATTATATTTTATTTTATTCTTCATTAAAAAAATACTTAAAAGTTTTTTTTTAGTGAAAGATATATCAGAAGAAGAAAAAAAATTTCACATAAATAAATACGAAAAATTTTTTCTCGATTTAAAATCTAAAGATAAAAAAAAAGAAAGTATTTTGTTAGTTTGTTTGGACAGTTTTCAAATTTATTTTTTTTATATTTGGCTTACTATTTATAAATTAACTTTAAAAAAAAAATATAAACTTAAAATAGTTACTTCAAAAAAAAATAAACTTATTCTTTTTTTAATAAAGAACTATAAAATTGAATATTTCCTGGCAGAGGATATTTTAAAAAAAAGAAGAAATATTAATAGTATAGCTTCCAAAAGAATTAAAAAATTATCGACATTTAATGATTTTTATAACTTCAGATATGAGACTTTCGATATAGGAATGATGATAATTTCAAATTTTTGCAGAATTCACAAAGTAGGGTTTGTAAACTACGCATCACAAATACAAAAAAAAATTTTGAAAAAATCTATTCAAAATTTTATCAGCGAATATGAATTTATTAAAAAAGAGCATTTTTTTAATGATGTGAGACTAATGTTCGCTTTTGAAAAAAACTTATTTCCCGATCTTCATTTCTTTTTATACAGCATTAAAAATAAATTAAAGTTTTTCTACTGGTCAGGTTCAAACTTAGATGAAAAAAGCTTTATAATTAAAAAATATTCAAAGGAGAATATTTATTCTCATCATTCTTCTGTTTCAAATAATTTATGGACTAAAATCAAAAATTATAAGGGTAATAAATTTATTAAAAATAATGTAAAAATTTTTAATAAAAGATTTTCTGGCAAATTTGCTTCATTTTCTCCAAACCTTATGGAATGTACCAAAGATATCAATTCTAAAATTAAAGTATTAAACAACAAACCTAACTGCTTAATATTTTCACACATTCTGCATGATACTTTATATTTTTTTGGAAAAGAATATTACGATTCTTATTCACATTGGCTTATAGAAACTACAAAGGTTGCTTGTTTAAATAAGAAAGTCAATTGGTACATTAAATTTCATCCATCAAATCTTTATAGGGGCGAATTTAATAAGGGCAAGAGTAAAGAAGAGGATATTATTCGACAAAATATTAAAAAAATTCCTAATCATATAAAATTTATTTATCCTGATACTAAAATTAACCCTTTAAGGTGGATGAAGTTTGCTGATATCGGTATTACTGTGAGGGGAACAGCTGGATTAGAAATGGCAGTCTTAAATAAACCTGTAATTACCTGTGGAAGAAATAGATATGAAAATAAAGGATTTACAATTGACCCAAAAAATAAATTAGAATATGAAAATTTATTATTGAAACTTCCTAAACTAGATAAAGTTTTAGATAAAAAGTCTTATTCCAAGGCAAATATTTTCTATAACCATGTTTTTGAACAGAAAGTTTTTAGTTGTGATTTTATGGAAACCAAGATTAACAGTAAAAAATTCGACTGGAATGAAATAAAATTTAATATTAGAAAAGAGTTAATGAATAAAAAAAATATACATAAAATAAAAGAGTATTTAAACAATTCTAAATCAAGCGACTTTATAAAATAAAATGTTTAAATTAATAAATAAATGCAGGGTATGTTCTGGTAAAAATCTTAAAACGATAATAGATCTAGGTAAACAACCTCCAGCAAACTCACTCCAGAAAAGTATAAATAGAAATCAAAAGGCTGTACCTCTAAAAGTAATAAGATGTTCAAATTGCTGTACACTCCAATTAAATTCAACAGTTAATCCAAAAAATTTATTTTCAAACTATGTATGGGTAACAGGTACGTCAGATGAAGTAAAAAATTATAGAGATATTTTTATAAAAAAAATTATTAAAAGAAACAGAAAAAAAACATCGATATTAGAAATTGCTAGCAATGATGGTTTTTTTTTAAAAGAGTTTCAGAAAAAAAATTATACAATTCTTGGAATAGACCCAGCAAAAAACATTGCTAATAAAGCTAACAAGTTAGGAGTTCAAACAATACCAGATTTTTTTAATCATGAGAGTGCTAAATATATTAAAAAAAAATATTTCTCTCCTGATATAGTGATTTGTAGAAATGTTATTCCTCACGTTGAAAATATTAACAGTGTAATAAAGGGTATAGCAAATGTTTTAAACGCCAACGGAAAAGCCTACATAGAGTTCCATTACGCAGAAAACTTATCGAAAAATCTTCATTATGATTATATTTATCATGAACATGTATTTTATTATACTCTTTATTCTATAACCAAACTTCTAAATTTGCATAAACTTTACCCAGTTGACTATTTTAAAAGTCCAATTAGTGGTGGATCAATTGTTTTGGAAATATCAAAAAACAGCAAATTAAAATCAAAAAATTTAGTGAAATTACAAAACTATGAAAAAAAAACTCAAATTAATTCATATAAATATTGGAAAAATTTTAAGTCAAAATGTATTCAGCATCGCGAAAAATTAAACAAAATTATTTCAAAATATAAAAATATATATGGATATGGAGCATCAGCAAGAAGCTCGACCCTTTTGAATTATTGCAAAATTACAAACAAAAATATCAAAGCAATATTTGATAAAAATCCTATTAAACATAATCTTTTTACAGCTGGATCGAATATTAAAATATTAAATCCATCAATTGCAGAAATAAAGAAAACTGAAACAATACTTATATTAGCTTGGAATTTTGAAAAAGAAATAATTCATTTTTTAAAAAAAAAAATGAAATTCAAAGGAAATTTAATTGTTGTACTACCAAAAATAAAAGTAATTAAATGCAAATAATTAAAACTAAATTTCAATCTTTATTTGTTATTAAAAAAGAAATGTATAAGGATAACAGGGGTTTTTTTTATAGAGATTATTGTGTAAAAGAATTAAAGAATTTAAAATTTAAAATCAAACAAACAAATCTTTCATATAATAAAAAAAAATTTACATTAAGAGGCTTTCATATGCAACGTTCTCCTTATGGAGAAACGAAAATAATTAGCTGTTTATCTGGAGAAATTTATAACGTTTCTATTGATTTAAGAAAAAAATCTGACACTTACCTTAAATGCTTTAAGATCAAACTTTCAGAGAAAAATCATATATCAGTAGTAGTACCGAAAGGGTTTGCAAATGCTTATTTGACACTAAAAGATAATACTAAAGTATTGTATTACATGTCTAATGTTTATAAACCTAGTAAAGAGTATGGTTTTAAATATGATGATAAATTCTTTTCCGTAAAGTGGCCCTATAAACCAAAGGTTATTTCAAAAAAAGATCTAAATTTAAAAGATTTTGATCCAAATGAATAATATTGTATTAACAGGCGGTACTGGTTTTATTGGAAGAGAGCTAATAAAAAAATTACCAAAAAAAAAAGTTTATATTATTGGAAAAAAAAAAATTAAAGTTCTCAAAAATCACAAAAGTATTGTTTGTGACTTAAAAGATAAAAAAATTTTAACACGTATATTAAAAAAAATTAATCCTAGGATTGTATACCATTTTGCGTGGGAGGGTATCCCAAATTTTAATAGAAAAAATTTTGAAAGGAATATTAAAATATCAAAAAATTTAATATTTGCTTTAAATAATACTAATTGTAAAAAAATAATAATTTCAGGTTCGGGTGCCGAGTATGGTGTTACAAATAAAAAATGTTATGAATATCACAATCCAAACAAAAAAATTACGTATCTTGGAAGGCAGAAAAATTTTATTAGAAAACTTTTTTTTAAAAATTTAGAGAAAGGAATATCAATTATTTGGTGTAGAATATTTTATGTATATGGATATAATCAAAGAAATGAGTCTTTGTTAAAATCATTAATAAATTCTCTTAAATTTGACAAAAAATTTAAAATTAAATCTCCCAAAACATTCAATGACTATATTTACATTAAAGATTTAGTCAATGCATTAATTAAAGTTACAAAAATTAATAAATCAAATATAGTTAATTTATGTAACTCAAAACCAATAAGCAATTTAGAGTTTGTAAAAAAATTTGAAAAAGTAAATCAAAGAGTAATCAAAAAAAGTATTTTTGAGCAGAAAAAAAAAGAAATAAATTATGGTTCAAATAGAAAACTTTTAGATTTAAAATGGAAATCAAAATATAGTTTAGAGGCTGCTTTTAAAGATATATGTTCACAATAAAACAAGCTGTGATTTTATGTGGAGGTTTAGGAACCAGACTATTGCCACTTACAGAAAACATGCCTAAACCAATGGTAAGGGTAAATGGCAAGCCATTTATTCTTCACATTATTGAACAATGCAAAGCAAATGGTATTTTTAATATTTTGTTATTGTGTGGATATAAATATAAAAACATAAAAAATTTTTTTCAAGATGGGAGAAAATTTGGAGTGAAAATATCTTATCACTATAATTCACCAAAAATCCAAACGTACAAAAGAATTTACGAAGCAAGAAAATTTTTAAAAACAAACTTTCTATTACTTTACTCTGACAACTATAGTTCATTAAATATTAAAGATTTAATAAATAATCATAATAAATTTGGTAGCAAACTGACATTATCTATTAGCAAAAAAATACCTGGTAATATTAACATTAATAAGAATAGCGGAATTATTCAAAATTATTCTTTTAATAGATCAATAAAAAAAAAATTTGTTGAAATTGGCTATATGATTGTGAATAAAAAAAAATTATTATCTTTTTATAGAAATAAAAATCTGTCTTTTAGCTATTTTATTAAGTATATGACTGGTAGAAAAGAGGCTTTTTATTATTACAACGATACAGGTTATTTAAGTATTTCAGATTTAAAAAGATTAAAACTCACAAGAAAAATTTTTAGGAGACGTATTATTTTAATTGATAGAGACGGTGTACTAAATAAAAAAAATCCTCATCATTTTTATGTTAGAGATATTGGAGAACTTAATTTGAATACTAGTTTTATTAAAAAATATAAAAAACTTCTAAAAAATATTAATCTTATATGTATTACAAATCAAGCAGGAATATCCACTGGAGATTTGAGTGAGAGAAATTTAAAAGCTATCAATAATTATTTAAAGGTAAAATTAAAAAAACTAGGCATAAGTATAAAAAAATTTCTAATAAGCAAACATCATTATAATTCTAACAATTTTGATAGAAAACCAAATCATGGTCTTTTTTTAAAAGCAGCGAAAGAGTTTAAATTTGTACTTGATAAAACCTTTTACATCGGTGATGATATAAGAGATATTGAAGCATCATACAGAGCAAAGACTAAATGCTTATATGTTGGAAAGAAAGAATTAAGTTATAAATTAAAAAAAAAGTATATGTTCACATTAATTTCAAAGAATATAAATGAAAGACGATAAAATAATTATAACAAAGACACCTTTAAGAATATCATTTGTTGGCGGAGGGACTGATATGCCCTACTTTTATAATCGATATAACGGAGCTACTATTAGTTTAGCCATAAATAGGTATATATATGTAACTGTAAAATATCACAATAACTATCAAGAAAAATACAGACTAAATTATTCAAAAACAGAAAACACAAATAAAATTTCAAATATAAAAAATTTAAGAATTAAAAATGTAATTAAGTTGTTAAAAATAAAAAAACCTTTGTACATAAATACATTTGCTGACATACCTACAAACTCAGGATTAGGTTCATCAAGTGCATTTACAGTGGGCTTAATACTTGCTTTAAGTAAACTTAAAAAAAAAAATCTTACAAAAAAACAACTTGCTGAGATGGCTTATAAAATTGAGTCTAAAATCACAAATAACTCACTTGGAAAACAAGATCATTATATTTGCGCATTTGGAGGCTTTAAGCACATCCGATATAAAAAGAGCAAAGTTAATTTTACATCAATAAATATTAATAAAAATAATCTAAAGGACTTTAAAAAGTCCATTTTTCTTGTATGGACTGGAAAAAATAGGTTTGCAACTAATGTTTTAAAAGACCAAAAAAAAAATTATTTAAAAAATATTTCCAACTTAATAAAAATGAATATGTTTACTCAACTTTTTAAAAGAGAAATTTATAAAAGTAAAATTAGTGTTCAAAATCTATCTAATATTATTTCAGACACTTGGGAGTTAAAAAAAAATTTTTCTAACCTAATTACAAACAAGGAGATTGATAAATTATTTGAAAATTTGAAAACTAAAGGAGCATATGGTGGAAAATTATTAGGAGCTGGAAATGGTGGTTTTTTATTGACATTCGTTCCTTTAGAAAAGAAAAATAAACTATTAAAAACTTTAAAAAGATATAAATACCTTGATATTGAAGTAGATAATAATGGTTCTGAAATATTGTAAGTTATGAAAGTATTAATAATTGGATCAAGTAGTTTTGTTGGGAAAAACCTAATTAAAAAATTAAAAACCCAAAAAAAATTTAAAGTTTATGGTTGTGACATTAGTAATTCAAATAATTCAAAATTTATAAAAGCCGATATAACAAAAAAAGATTTTTATAAAAAATTACCAAAAAAACTTGATGTAATAATTCACTTAGCCGCTGTTTCTAGAGACCAGGATTGTTCAAAAGATCTCTTCAATTGCTACAATATTAACGTCAATGGCACTCTTAATGTTATAGATGCAGCAGAAAAACTGAATATTAAAAATATAATTTTTGCTTCTACAGAGTGGGTATACGATAACGATTTAGCAAAAAAGGGAGCAAGTGAAAATTCCATGATTTCTTTAAGTAAACTTAATAGTGATTACGCTAAGTCAAAATTAATATCTGAAAATCATTTAAAATCCTATTATCAAAGTTCAAAAAAAAATATCACAATACTGAGATTTGGTATAATTTATGGAGAACGTATGGAAAATTGGTCTGCTGTTGAGGCTTTATTCAATACAGTTAAAAATAAATCTGAAATTACCATAGGATCAAAAAAAACTTCTAGAAAATTTATACACATCGATGATATTTCTTTAGGTATTATTAAATCATTAAAATTAAAAAAATTTAATATAATTAATCTACAAGGAATTAAATTAATTAATTTAAATAATATAATTTCTAATTCAAAAAAAATTCTTAAAAAAAATATTAAAATTTTTGAAAAAGATCCAACAAAACCAAGTATTAGAAATATAAAATCTTTTATCTCAAATAAGAAAATAGGATTTAAACCAAAAATAACTTTATTAGAGGGTCTTAAAAGATTAGAAAAATATATTAATTCTAATTAACAAGAATTTTTTCAATATCTTTATTCAATTCTTTCCATTCATTGATTTTTTTAAGCCATGTTAAATCAAAAGTTTTAATTGGCGTATAAGTCATAAAGATTTGGTGTCTGGTTTTTTTTGTTCTTGAACCCATATGAAAACATTTAGATGTATCAATCATTAAAACATCACCTCTTTTACCTGAAAAATATTTTATTTTTTCATTGAAATCTTCTACCACATCTTTTAACTCATTATCTTTGAAATAGATCGGGGAAGAAAAATATTTTTTAAAACCTAAAATTTTTTTAGTTGTTATTTTATCAAGAAAACATGTTGGGCCGTTAGTGTTATCAGTATTTTCATTTAAAATTATAATCTTTATTAATTTCTTATGGTGACTATCTAAATGCCAATTCATTGAAGAAATAAAATCGTTATTTTTAATAACATTACTCTTTAAAAATTGAATATCGCTAATGATTGGACAATTCTTTAGATATAAAGCTGCTATATTAATAAAATTTTCATTTAATGAAAGTTTTGAAATATCATCATCGTATTTATATTCATATAAATTTTCAAAAAATTCTTTATTTGTTTTTTTATTTATTTTTTCACCTGGATTTTTCTTTAAATTATCAAAATTTACTAATATTGTATTATCTATTGAAAAATCATCTAAATTACATTTGTAGTATCCATTTGTATTAATTTCATATAGTATTTTTTTTAAACTATCATCGTTACTTATTTTCTTTTTTAGAAGGAAACTTTTATATACTTTTTTCTTAATTCGACTTATTTTCAAAGTTAAAATTGAAGAGATAAAATAGTTAAATAACGAATGAATTTTACCAAATTTAGAAAAATAAATTAAATAAAAAATTTTTACATATTTTTTTATCATAATATCATAATTAATTTATATTATTTTATTTTGATTTAAATTAAAAATATATATAAAGCAATTTTGAAATAATTAAGGTTCATGATATTGAAAAAAAAAGCTAAAATCATTGGAATTGTTGGATTAGGTTACGTTGGACTATCTTTAGCGTATTTATCTCAAAAAAAATTCATCACATATGGATTTGATATAAATAAGAATAAGATTAACAAATTAAATAATAATAAAAGCTATATTAGTGACTTGGATTTAAAAAAAAATAAGCTCAAATTAAATAAGACTTTCTTTCCAACTACAGATTTTAGTAAGCTTAAAGATTGTGATTATATAATAATTTGTGTTCCAACTCCTTTAAAGAAAAATAATTCGTCTCCCGATGTTAGCCATATAAAAAAGACCGTAGACAATATATTAAAAATAAATTATTTGAACAAAGTTATTATTTTAGAGTCTACTTCTTGGCCAGGCACTACAAAGAATTTAATTATAAACAGATTGAATTCTAAAAATTTGCAAAGTGGAAAAAATTTTTTTGTTTGTTTCTCTCCCGAAAGAATTAATCCTGGCAGCGATTATAAGGAATATATTAATACACCAAAGGTTATTGGTGCTGATGATAAAAAATCTCTTTATAAGGGTAAGTATTTTTATAAAAAAATTTTTAAGCATGTAGTTCCAGCATCTGGTACTGATGTTGCTGAAGCAAGTAAACTTTACGAAAATACTTTTAGATCTGTAAATATCTCATTTGCAAACGAATTAAAATATCTTTTAAAGAAACTCAAAATTGACATATGGGAAGTAATTGATCTTTCAAAAACAAAACCATTTGGTTTTATGCCTTTTTACCCAGGACCAGGAATAGGGGGACATTGCATTCCAATAGACCCATTATATTTACTATGGAAATTTAAAAAGGAAAAATTAAATTCTAAAGTTATTTCCTTAACTACTAATATCAACAAGTCTATTCCTTTTAAAATTGTTGATTTAATAAAAAAAGATCAAAAAAAAAAAAATATTTCAATACTTATTTTAGGCATTTCGTATAAAAAAAATGTAAATGATTTAAGAGAAAGTGCTGGAATAAAAATTATGAAAATTCTAAAAAAAAGGAATATAAAGTTTAGATTTTATGATAAATTTTTTGATAAAATTAATCTAAAATCAAATTCTAATATTGAAAATAAATCAATTAAATTAAATAAAAAAAATTTATTAAACTTTGATGGTGTTTTAATTATAACAGACCATGACAATGTAAATTATAAATATATATTTAAATATTCAAAAAAAATTTATGACACTAAAAATATTGTTGGTAACCACTTTAAAACATTTAAAAATAAAACAATTAAAATTTAAATTTTAATATTTTTGAATATGTTAGTTTCTCCTTGTTTATGATATTCAATATTTTTTGGCCTGCACCACCAGAACCGTATAATTTACTTCTTGTTGACCTTTTTTTTCCTTTTAAATAATTCTTCGCTGCATTAATTATTTGTTTATGATCATAATCAACATCAATTATATTATTTCCTCTTTCTCTACCTGTTTGTCTATCCCCAATATTTATAACATTTATTCCTAAATAAGAGCTTTCTCTTATCCCAAGACTAGAATTTCCAATTAAGATTTTGCTATTAAAACATAACTTTATGAAATCTTCTGGAGAAAAATTTTTAAAAAAATGAATTTTTAAATTCTTATTTTTTTCTCTAAATTGTCTTAATTTTTTACTTATTATATCAGTACCCACATCTATATTCGGCCACATCCAGATTGTTTGAACATTAAGTTTTTCAATTGCCTTTATAGTTTCGTCAATTTGTTTAGACGAATTTTTATATTTTGTTGTTACAGGATGCTGCATAACAACTATATAATTTTTTTTGAAGTCTATCTTTGGACCAATCCCTCCATATTTTTTTATTGGATCAAAATTTAATTTTAGGTTTTTAATGTTTTTAACTAAATCAATTGATGGGCATCCAGTTAAGAAAACTTTTTTTTCACTTTCTCCCATTTTAATAAGATTAATCCTAGATTTTTTCGTAGAAACAAAGTGATAATCAGATAATTTGGTGATGCTATGTCTTACTTTTTCATCTATTGATCCAGAAATTTCTCCACCCTGAATATGACCTAAAGGAATATTTAAATAAGCAGCTGTTATTGCTGTGGCTAATGTTTCAAATCTGTCAGCTATCGTAATAACAATATCTGGATTAATTTTTTTAAATAAAAGCGACAAATCAATCATATTCAAAGCTGTAGTTTTGACTTGACTTGATAAATTAGTTCCATCAAGTGAAGTGAAAGATTTGTGATAAACTTTTAGACCATCTTTATTTAGTATTTTAGATATATCTCCATACTTCTCTAAAATTGAAGATGAATTTAGTATGATGTATAATTTATTCTTTTTACTTCTTGATACTGATTTTAAAAATGTTTTAATTCTGGCATAACTAGCCCTAGCAGTTATAACCACAGCAATTTTTTTTTTCATTTTTCCATTATTTTAAGTGACTTAGTTTCAAAAAAATATCTTTTTTTAAATTTTTTTTGATTTTTTTTCCAAGTATATAGTTTATTTTTTCAGGACCTAGACCAATATTCGGTTTTTTAAGTTTTATATCCTCAATTTTAATCTTACTATTTATACTTAAATCTTTGCTCAAAACTATAGATTTCGTGAATATCTTCCTATTTCTTTTAATAATTTTATCTGTCTTATTTTTATCAACGGGATTATTAATAATTTCACATATATAATCTCTCGCTTCAACTAATTTTGAAATTTCTTTAAAAGTTAATGATGATTTGCTATCTGGACTGAAATGATCTTTTGAATAAGTTACATGAGTTTCTATAAAATTTGCTCCAAGCGTTATTGCAGCGATGCCAGAATATAATTTTCCAGAGTGGTCAGAAAATCCAGTGAGGCATTTATATCTATTTGAGAATATTTTTATATTATTTAAACCCAAATCTCTTGGTTCAGTGGGATATTTTGAAGTACATTGCATTAAGCAAAATTTTATTTTCTTAAACTTAACTTTTTTAACTATTTGACTTATTTCATTAAAATTACTCATACCAGTAGAAATTAAAACTGGTTTTTTTGATTTTAAAATTTCACTTATTAACAATGAGTTATTTATTTCGCCTGATGCTAATTTAAAATATTTTACTCCAATCTTATTCAATACACCTACTGCCTTTGCAGAAAAAGGTGAACTTAGAAATTCAATGTTTAGCCTCTCACAATGAACTTTTAGTTGTCTCCACTGATCTATGGAAAATTCCATTCTTTTCCAATAATCAAATCTAGTTTTATCTTTTTTTGAAAACTTAATCCTCCAAGGTTCTTTAATAGTACTCTCTTCATCTGCATAATGTGTTTGGAACTTAATAGCATCAATATTTGTTTTAGATAATCTATCTATTATAGAGTGAGCTCTATTAATACTTCCATCATGTAATTGTCCTATTTCTGCAATAATTTTACAATTTTTTTTTTTAAAATTAAATAAATTCATTTATTTTTTTATTAATTTCTTTGCTAAAATTAAATCTTTTTCATTGTCAATGTTTATATAGTCAGAATTAATTTTATATCCAAATATTTTGTTACCTAAGATATTTTCTTTTTTTAATATGTTAATTCTTTTAAATATATAAACAATACCATTTGGAATATATACATCTGGGAAATATTGTCTTGGGGTAGTGTCATTTTTTGTTTTAAAGTTTATCAATTTTTTTAAATTCTTATTTTTAAATATATATGTTTTAAATGGACTAGGTTCATCAAATTTTGATATTGACATTAAGGAGTCAAATCTATTAATTTTTTTTAAAAATAAACGTATTGATCTGTCAATTATTTTATTATCTCTTAATGGAGAGGTTGGTTGGAGTAAAACGATAATTTCAAACTTTTTATTTTTGATTTTTTCAATTCTTCTCAATTCATATTTTAATGTTTTGTTAATTGTAGATTTATCAGTCGCTAAATAATTTGGTCTCAAGGAAAAATTATTTATCTTATATTTTTGCGATAATTTTCTAATCTTGTCGGAATCGCTTGAGACTATAATCTCATCTATCAATTTACTTTTTTTTGCTTTTGATATTGTATAAAAAATTAAGGGTTTATTATTAATTAGTTTTATATTTTTATTAACGATTCCTTTTGAATTCTTTCTAGCAGGAATTATACATAAAATATTCATAATCAAAATTTATATAATGCAAATAATTCATCATTATAAATTTTTTTTGCACCCTTTAAATTTTTATTTTCAGATAAGATGTATTGATATTTTGGATAATTTTTTTTTATTTTAATTAAATCTGTCATATTGATTTGATTAAATTTTTGCCTCATAAAACTGTAATTTAATCCTGACTGCTTATTTGGTGACCTATTATAATTTGTATTCAGCATTAATTCCATTCTATCATTAATTTCTTTGAAAAACTTTACATTTCCCATTGCAAAATTTCCATCTGGATGTTCCACAAAGAAAATATAATGATTTTTAAATATCCCTCTTGCCATGAAAAAATTTGGTGGCAAAATTATTCCAATTTTTTTAGGGACTAAATTCTTTATATTTTTAATTAAATTAATAAAGTCATAATCTTCGTTTTGATCAATATAGT
>MDTB01034234.1_pt1 | contig 13289 bp, 9 predicted proteins | sample 811161 | NCBI WGS metagenome assembly MDTB01 (sample SAMN05326650, study PRJNA326480) | marine metagenome | isolation source: seawater | place: Mediterranean Sea | collected 2009 | reverse complement strand
TATTTTTTAGTTCTTCGACTGCAGCTTCTGCATCGACTACTTTTTTCTTTGCCATTTTATTTCTCCTTAACAACAATTACAACTACAACCATCTCCACAACACATACAATTACAATCTTTCATTTTATATCTCCAAGTTAATTGTTAACCTAAATGTATTACTAACAGGTAGGGTCTCGTCTCCATAAATATAACTCATACCTATAAAATATCTATCATATTTTAAATCAAGTCCAAAAGTTGGATACGTAAGATTATGCATCTCATCTACGAAATATCCGGCTTTACCAAATATAATACCTTGGTCTTTAACTTCATATTTATATGATACTCCGAAACCAGATGTCATATTTTTCTTCATCAAATTATGTTGTTCGTAAAACATCCATTGTTTATAAGGATATGTTAGAGCTACATTTAAACTTGTTGGTAGTTTAGTTTTAAAATCACCAAACGTAGGAGCAAAACCAAAGTTTCTCAAAGCTATATCGACATCTAAATCTTTGTATACTTTCGGTAAATATGTTGCTATGTCGAAAGCTGTCCCAAAAGTTTTTTGAACATATAAATCGTGTTGTATGACTTTACCAGTAATACCTACGTTATATCCTTTTATCTTACTACCCCAACTGACACCCCATATAGAACTCATAGGTGAAAACTTACCTGTCACTACACCCGTCACATCAGTCTCTAATTGTTCACCGTAATTAAATATTAATGTATGAAAGTCAAACGAACCTTTAGATAAATTGACGTGCATATAGTTCATATCACTCACAATATTACTCAACCAGTTTACTCTACTAAATGTAAATTTATCTGAATCAAGATGATTTCTTGCTGGACTTATTAAGGGTAACATTACATTACCAATCGAACTCGTATGAGCAGATGGTGACAATGTTAACAATTTATTTGCCTGTGCGAATATACTACTAAAAAGTAATAATGTCAAGAATATTTTTTTCATTTTTTTCTTTCTACTTTATCAGCGAACCATACAATGAACCTCAATGTCCAATATAAGGCGGGTAACATTATAATTAGTGCTAAAAAGAATTGCCATTCACCCATTATTTTACTACCGTAAATTTATTAGCTTTTATTTTCTTATCTGTTTGTAACACAAATATATAAACACCTGGTTCTAATTTTTGATGTGTTTCATAAATACTCATTTCAGGTATCCAAATACTAGGTTGATTCGTAAAATCAAAAGTGTGTAAACCCTCAAGGACGTGTTCGTTTAAAAGAGTACCAACTTTTTGACCCATAGAATTTAAAATATATAATTTTACATTTTGTGATTCACTCAAGAAAAATTGAAACACAGTATTTTCTTTAAATGGATTCGGATAGTTATATGTTATATTTTCTGTTTCTGGTTTAGAGCCACCGAAAGCCCAATACTTATTCCAAACCTCTACGTAACCATCACTTTTATGTACGAGTAAATCTTCTCCGTTAGGAGTAGAAGCAGCGCTCTTACCTATAAATTTTATAGGAGCGGTGTATAATTCTTCAGCTTCAGGAAACTCAGCTTCAAACAAAAGTTTTATACCAATCATTTCTTCGTTAATGTAATAAGTAACAGGAGCATTATTAGGTGAATAATCAATACCTCCGAAAGACACTCTTTGCCATCCTTCAACGGGTTCGTGTACATTCACATAAGTCATCCAAGGGCCTGGTAATACATCGGTCTTCATATCAATGAACTTAAGGGCTTTGGTATCAAATTCGACTTCAAACTCAAAGCCTGCCACAATAATGCTATCTTTAGGTATAATAGTCAATGGTACTTCTATTTGATTACCAGATTGAACTCTTACTGTTGAATCAGCCGGTAATGATAAATAGACATCAGGTTCTACATCTTCATTGACTTTTATTTTACCCATAGACCCGAACTCCGTATTAAACTTATTTACGTGATGACCGGGAGTACTAGCTCCTTTCCATCTGTGAAACATAATATTTGAAGCTATATCATTTTGATATCCGTCACCTCCACTTTCTGATACCTTTGTACCTGTTGTATTTACATCACCTGTAAAATAATATCCTATGTCAGGCATTAAATAATCAGGATTGCCTTTTTGATTATTTTGTTCGTGTAGTCTATCTGCGTGCCATTCAGAATACCCAGCACCTAATATTAAATGTAATGTATCTAAACCAGTCTGAGCGTCATTCATCAAAGGATTAATTATTTCTATCTGACCAGCAAAGTTACCATCAAAGTCTAACGCTTTTTGAGCATCTACAAGAGCTTTTGTCACGGTCATTGGAGCTTTCAAACTATCTACCCAACCAGCACTATTGTTCACGAAGTAAGCTGGATTCTCATTAGTCCTATCAAGTCTTGACTTTTCTGCTATGGTGGTTTCATCCCAATAAACCGTGAACTCATATTTTTGTGGTCTTGATTGACCATTGACTGTTTGATAATAAGTGTAACTTGTGTTGTTGCCATTAAAGTTGTCAATCGTTGACCAATCCTCATAAGAGTTTCCGTTATGATGTGTATAATTGTTCATAATACCTGAAACGTATGACCACAATATGTACGTGTCATTTAGGAAAAACTTATCATCACCGTCAACATCAGCTATCAAGTGTTCTATAGCGGTCAAAGTATCTATACGTGTACTACCTGGAGGATAGTTTTTGTGTTTACTAGATTGAAAGTTGAACGATTTAATAGCATCAGCTACAGTTGTAATATCATCTCTGTCTAACTCAAGTTGGACGTGGTCTTCAATGTCATCGCTAGCATCTGGTGGCCAGAACGATATACGATACCTATTGTTTCTAGGTAATTGAATGTTATAATATCCCTTATCATCGGTGTAAGTAGAATCATAATATGATATACCTAAAAATCCCTCTTTAGGTAAAGCTTGCGTATTCGTAGTTGATTTTTTATCATAGTAAAATGTTGATGTATGGTCACCGATAACATCATCACTTCCATCCTCGTCAGCAGTATTAGCATCATTAGCTATGTCCTCTAAGTTATACCAATTAGTAATACGAGGATTAAAGTTAGCTTCGTTTCTATCTAGTTCAAACTTTACCTTCCAATACGGATATGTATTTTCTGGTCGTGTGTTCCATGATTCACCAGCTGTTCTACCATGACCACCGGCATATCTAAAGTAACCCTCAACGTCTAATAGTTTCGGATGTAATGTTATGTCACCTCTTGCTCCATCCAAGTTAGTCGATTCAGTTCCATAGTTACCATCAATATAAACTTTGTATGGTGAGGCATAATTTCCATTAGTGACGTAAGTGTAATATCCTGTACTATTCTCATACTCTGTAGCAACTCTAAAACTTCTAGCATTAAAATTATCAGCCACGTCATTTACTTTAAAATGTAATTTCAACAATTCTGTTTGATTACCATCACCATTACCAAAAGTATGTGTTCCCCCATTATGTGATACCATAGTTATTCTCAACCAATCATATCTATTATCACTAGATGATTTTTCACTCCCATTACTAGCTATCCCATCTGTATAGCCGACGTTGTTATACCAAGTTACTTCATATGAATAGTGAGCTCCTGCTGAACTATCACCCTCAGACCAACCTGATATATAAGCTCCTTTCTCTACACGTGTTGAATCACCACCGGCAAAAGCACCATTTGTTAAGGTATTGTCCCAAGTAAATAAATCATTATCAAATACTAAATCCAAACGAAAGGCTGTGACACTAGCTCCATTATCATCAAGCGTGACAGCTACTGTCATTACTGAATCTCTCCATGCATCGAAGTTATTATTTTTATAAGCAGGTGTAGATGTATCATCAGCCAAGTATGTTCTCAAATTATGAGTAACTTGGTCTCGCCACCAAAACTTAGGTGTTTTATATGTTCTAGATTGCATCAACCTGATTATTGGTGTCTGAGAATATAAAAAACTCGAAACCAATAAAAGGCCTAATAAAAATTTACGCAATGTAAATCTCCTATTTTATATGTTGATGTAACCTTTTAGATTAAAAAGGATATAGACTTTATTTCAAACTATAAATATTATATATATAGTGAAAAATAAGTTAGTTTGTGTCGAATCTCACAATAAAATTTAATAATAATTCTTTATCATTTTTGATTGGAGCTGCGGGTTTTCCTATAGCTAACAATTCATTATCGTCATTGTATAATCCAATAGCTGTCACATAGGTACCGAACTCACTATGAGTTGTTTGACCTATTAATTCTGTACCTATGTTATAACCTTCATTACTATATGAACTTGTAGAGTATCCTACACCCTCATAAGGATAATCGTCATCAATAGTGTTAGTGTTGTCATCACGAACAAAAGGACCTATATTGTAACTACCACTTCTACCTACTCGAGCTGATTTGTTAGTTGTGAACGTAAATTCATTAGGTTCAACACGACATAAATACTCTCTTTCGAATATTGTTTGAGTGGCTTTAAAATCAATAGAGAAACCGTCTGAACCTGTTCCTGTACCAACATTACTATAGAAAGACCCTGTGTGAGTTATTACAATTAAACCATCATTGTAAAAAACATTACCTATCAAACTACCACTTTGAGGTTTAGTCAATTTTCTTTCAGAATAACTTTGTGAATAATCAACATCATATAGATTACCTCTACCATCATCTCTGAGTGTTATCGTGGTGGGACCTGCATTGTCAACTATTTCGATTGAATATGGTTTTATGTATTCACCGTAAAATTTTTGAGGTAATGAAATCACGGTTGCTGTAGAGTGTAGTTGACGAGTATGAGGTCGTCTTAATGTCATCGATGTATTTTCAAGAGGTGATTCTGATAAGTATTCTACTACACCACTTGATTGAGTCGGAACACCTCTTACATAATCTATGTAACCTCTCATCTGTCTGATATCTTTATAATACAAAGTATTAATCATATGATAATCAGGGACTTTGTAAAAAGTTGAACCTGATATAGTTTCTGAATCAGCTGTAGTAGTCTTGAAATCAAATAAATTACTATCAGAACCTTTTATAATAGGAACAGAAAAGACACCACTGCCGCTATCAACTTCAGTAAAAGAAAACTTTTTATGAACTTGGAAGGATGTTAGTGATACATCGGAGGTTTCAAGATTTTTCTTGAATGACATAATAAACCTCCTTAGAAATCAAGTTTGACTTTTATGAGAGCTTCTCTTGATTTTGATTTTATAATAGGTTTACTTAGTTTAGCTATAGCTAATAACTCATCATCTGAATTATACATACCTACAGTTGTTATATAGGTCTTAGGGTCTGTTCTTAATCCAGGTACAATCCTTTTGACACCACTTACTGACTCTGTGTAATATGTCTCATTTGTAGTGAAATTAAATTCGTTAGCTGTAGCTCTTACAAAATAATGTGTTGATGATATTTCCTCAGACCTTTTCGCTTGAAAGTATTTACCTGTCTTTATAGAATTAAAAAAAGTAACATTAAAACCACCTAAATCATTTGAACCAAATGAACCTGAATGAGAACTTATTACTTTAGCAGTTCCTATACCTCCTGTCCCGAGTCTGAAAGCATTAAACACAATCACACCTAAAGAAGGATAGAAAGCTCCGTAAGAACCACTAGCAGCGTCAGCCGCTGTCGTGGCTTTAATCGTAGTGCCTCCCACAAGACTTCCACTAACGACAGTATATTCAGGAGCAAAATTTCTTTGATTAGTATTACCTCCTGGGGTTTGTGAGGAATCATCGATTAATTTTATTTTTGTAGCGGTACCAGCGCTTGCTGATAAATGAATTTCCCAACCTCCAGGTTCTAAATCTTGGCGAACTCTAGCTCTGTTAAATGATAAAACAAATATATCATCAGCCTCGACAGCTCCAAATTTAAATTTTTGTGTTTGAGGAGGATTAATAAGATTATTAAACTGATTATAAACAGCCGCTGTCGGTCTTTCACCTACAACACCAACACCTCCTAATGAACCGCTACCTTCGTAGTGTCCGTAGGCTATACCAAACTGAACAGAAGCTGAGGCGTTACTAGCAGGATTAAATCTATACACATCAAGACTATAATCACCTGTACTACCACTTTGAACAGTAGATGTAAAGAATGTTGTAATTTTAGAAGCTCCGTCTTGAAAAACTCCAGATGTAACAATCGAAGCTTGTGTCACTACATCAGTATCTTGATTTAAAATTTTAAATGACATATTTTATTCCTTTATCTCGGTCCTGTGTAACCCGAAGAAGCTGTTTCTCCTCCGTTACCCGTATCTAAATTTTCAGGTGAATCAGGTGGAGTATCACTACCTGGGTCAGCTTTCACACCTACTGAAACAACAGCTGATAACTTAGATACTTCACCAGTAACTGTCACAGTAGCTGTAGCTGGTTCTGATATCGATTGAACAACAAGTTCAGCCATTTTACCTGTGAATGATTTAGCTCCAGCTCTACCTTCAAATCTTAAGATATTTAAATTGTTAATTGTAAATGTGTATGATTCATCAGGACCTCCTACCGTAGAAGGTTTAATTGATACGATTGTATTAGCTTCACGACCTGTATAGTTGAGATTGTCAATTAATAATTTAACACCTGATACAGATGTATTTGTCAAAAAACTGTTAAAAGATAATCTATTCGGTACAGCTTCGAGAAGGTTCATATTCTCTATGACAGAACCATAAGAGTTTGTTCCATTAGGATGAGTCACATCGAACAATGTGTAATCAACTTCCTCATCACTTAAAGCGAACTTTGTTATTTGAAAGTTTCCTCCTGTAGATAATATTTGTCTACCTCTCTTTGTCAAGATAGCATCTACAGTAACAGTGGAATTGTCTAAAAAGCCCATATGAAAATCTCCGTGTATTTTTAGTATAACTTATATCATATATAAATATAGTGAATATAAGTTTTTGTTATTTTTATTATTCGTCTTCAAGTACGTCTAATTTAGATGTACCAAAATCTTTCGGAACAGCTATTGCTTTAGCTGTCGTTCTCTCTATGATTGGAGGTAATCCATCAAGAGTTGTTTTATCTGTGTTTTTTACACCTTCATAAAATGAGTTATTCAAAGCTGTAAAATTTTGATATTCAGGGTCGATATCTGTAGTGTCTAATGACTTTGAATTATATAGATTGATATTTTTTAATACTGAAAATTTATTACTTCTAGCGTAGCCTAATGAGCTTGTATAGAAGAATGAGTAAGCAAAATTATCAGGTGAAGTTCTATGTGTAGAAATTATTGAACCTGTACTTTCTTCAAATACACGAGTCGGTCCTCCGTATGTTACTGTACTACCACTATACAAATTTCTATCACTAAAGTTATCATTAGGATGTAATCGATATAATGAAGGTACTTGAAAAATATCAGTTCCCGCTGTAATAGTATCCTCATAATTCGGATATTCTGTTTCTATTATTACTATTGACCTACTATCTTGATGTTCTTGTTCAAGAATCGATAAATTTATTGTATCCTCATATGAAGGTTGTGTGATTGTAGGATTATTTTTTTGTACAGGTGATTTACGACGTTCAAAAATATTACCCTCAATAAGTGTACCTAAGTTAGCGTTAGCTCTTGCTGGTATTACTTTTTTTAATTGATTAAATATATTTTGGTCATAGTATTTTATTAATTGTAGGTAATCAAAAAAATTATTGTTTCCGCTATATTTTTGAAAATAATCATTAGATACATTTTTCAAAGTTCCATATTCTTCATCAAAAATATCACGTGGGTCACCAATATATTGATTGAAATCTAAATTAGCAAAAGATGAAATAATATCCTCATTAATTACATCTGTAGGTGAAAAGAATACTCCTAGTTTATTTGAATCTAAAGGAGCATAATCATTCGAACTTTTATCGTATCTTCTTCCAACAGATAAACTAGCTCCACTACCACTCAGATAATTATCCTCAATTCTTATTTTTGTAGCCATTCTCCGATTAGGACCCGCATTCGGAACGATAGTTTTTGTTTTATCAATTACTGCTTCAAATGTATTTTTACCTCCGAAACCTTGAGCACTTCCTGACTGGGTGTAAGTTTGATTAGCACTTGTATCTAATAAAGAATCATTATTAGCTAATGTTTTATCATCATCGAATGAAAATCTTCTGACGAGGTTAGTGTAAGATGATGAAGCCGTGTTACCTATATAGGACTTGGGATTAGATACGTGAATATCGAAAGCTTCCTCATCGAGAGGTTCTGTCCATAATCTAAACTCCATTAATGAACCCGTTAATTTAGATGAACCGAAAGGTGTTGTAGTGTTACCTCCTATAAACAAATCACCGCTACCTGTCCAAGCGGCATTATAAGATTGCGTAGCTGCATGTGAACCTGTGATAAGTAATGATGTTCTTGATTCGAGTCTAATTCTATCAAGTCCTGCATCATACTTTTTTACGAATAAATCATATGAAAAAGCATCAGCTAAAGTATCAGTATTAGTATCTAATTTTCTCACCTCAACATCATCAAATAACACAGATGTATTAGGCTTGTTAACTTCAAATCTTATAGCTAATTTTGATGTATTAGAAAACTTGATTGTCTTTCTGACTTGTAGTTGTTTCCATTCAGTTTCATTCAAACCTACTTTCTTAGAAGTAGCTATACCTCCATCATAAAAAGTATTAGGTTCTTCGGTTGTCCAGTTAACAACTTGGGAGTCATCATCTAACTCAAAAAGATTTATACTAGCTACTGAATCGGTTTGACTACCTGAGGCTTTAGCAAACACAGTAAATGAATAAGTTTGTCCTTTACTTACTGAAGCTATACTAGATACTAATCCAGGACTAGTTGAGTCTTTTCGATATAAATAACTATATGATGTTTTATCAGTTGAGGTATTTTGAAACTTAAGAGCTTTATCTCCTGTTCGTGCCACACCTGAACTACTCACTATTGATAAAACTCCAAACTCAGCACTGTTACTTCCCGTAATAAAGGGAGGATTGAATAATGTTGTTGCTTCCTCAAAACTTCCTGTAGCGAATAAATTTAAATTAACTTTAGATTTTCTTAACATTACAGAATAAAAATCACCATCATAAAGTGGCATTACTGATGAACTGACTTCTTTATATCCATCAGAACCAGATAACATAAATGATAAAGTTCCGTTATTGTCATCAGCCGGATTGTCTTTTAGTCTTATAGCCCAATCAGCATCTTTTTGTATCAATACTTGATTTGAACCCGATAGAGCTCGAAATCTAAATTGAATAGTTTCAGGTTTACGATTACTATTATCATCATCATCCCAACTTGTTTTGACAAATTGACTACTTCTAAATCCTAAAGCTTTGGTAAATTTTCTAGCTATCTCAAATTGAGCTTTACTGTTACCTGTATCAAGACCACCATATTCTCGAACTCGTAAAATACTACTTGGTATGCCGTAACAATTTATTATAGCTTTTAATGACCCTAAAGTACCCTTACTTTTTAGTATATAGGGCATACTTGATATTAATCTTTTTGTAATTTCTTTAGATATATCACCTTCAGGGGGTGAATCAAGTGAACCAGATGTATAAACAAAGAATCCACTACCACTTACTTTTTGTCCGAAACCTATTTGACTTAAATCAAGTAAATCTTTACCATCTTGTGTATCCCAACCTAATGATTTAGCTATATTAAAAATTAAGTCTTTTGAGAATCCATCTCTTAAATCATTATTTCTATCCGTGATATCAGCAAGAGATTTTGTATATAACCACAACTCGTCAAAGTGTTGCCCTACCATATCTAAGAAATCTATAAATTGAGAATTATTCTCATCTTCTTTTATATGTAAAGGTAAAAGGTTTACTAATCGATTCTGATTTTCAGCATCATATAGTGAAGCTGTATAAATTTGACCTGTTTTATTTATGACTGAACCATACCAACTTGTAAAATCTGCGGCTGAGGAAGTAACAGGTACGAACGGGTCTAAAAATGTACCACTTCCTGTTTTAGGAACAGCTCCTGAAGGAAATATACCCATTGAACTTGAAACATAGGATGAACTTACATTATAAAGATAATCTTCATATCCATCAAAATTAACCTTTAAGTCTCTTATCTGATTTTCAAGTTTTATTCTATCGTTTTCAGCATTTGTTACTCCTGCTTTTGAACCACTTTGTGTTGTGTACGTTTCAATTAATTGTAATTTATATTTAAAATTACTTAGACGTTTTTCAGCTGAACTAAAATTGACAAAATTTTCATAATTAGAATAATCAACATTTAATTTAACAGGTCTTTCACTACCCGACATAAATTTATCTAATATGTCATTTTTCAAATCTTTATTAGAGGTTACAAGTTGATTATAATTTTTAAACTCTGTTGAACGATTTGTTATAGGACTATCTTTAGGTATTGAATCAGGAGTTTTTAAAACAGCTACTTCTTCATCTTCCTGAGCGTATGGTACTAATTCTACAGTTTCAGTAAGTTGAGGTAAGACCTCACGTACAATAAATAATTGGTCACGTTCTTCTATTTCGTCAGGTAAAGGTTGATATGTTTTAAATACAGTTGAAAAGGGTGATTTATCATAAGTGATTTTGTCACTTTTAGCATTTGTTATCAATACTTTAGAATCACCTCCAAAATGTAGATAAGTGTTTAAATCCTGATAATCATTTACTTTATATGATATTGTGACATCCTGAAAATCATCTGTAGGATTATTTAGATTTGTCGGAAAACTAGCTCGAGCTACATAATCATCCCAGTTAATACGTACTCCTATTTTGTCATCTATGATGCTTGTAATTTGACTAGTATAGGGAGCAAAATTGTAACGTTCAGTAGGTGATTGACCTGTTTCTAAAATATCCAACGTGACAGGAAAATCAATAATTTTATCAAGTTCGAGACCATCCATATTATAACATACGATTTCAAAATTACCTATATTCTCTAAAGTCTCAGTAAAAAAATCAGATAGTTTTATGTTTATTGTTGGCTCGGTACCTATCTCGGATGTCTTACCAGCAGGAGATGTGGCTACCCAACTCAAAATACCATCATTTTCAGTAGATGCTATTGATAAGGAAATCTCTTCTGTTAAAAAGAATTTTCCTGTATCTGGTATATCAAATTTTATTGATTTAGCCATTTATCTTCCTAATTAATATAAACACAAGCCGGGTAGATGACCTCTGCTGAGCTCTGGTCAGCGTCTCTTTCCAATTTAAGACCTACACCTACTGTTAATTCACCGGCATATAATTCAACCGTAACTTCTTGTATTTGTGTGCCTGAAACTCTTAAACCTTTAACTTGAGAGTCACCCCCTGGGTCTCTTATAAGTAAATCACCGCTATCTCCAGTCCGAGCAATCAAAGCACCATATTTACCACCATCTTTATCCCAACCGAAAAACTCCCAGGTGTATTTGTAATTAACATTTAGAGGTTTCGCTGATATGCTCCTAAATGTCAAAACGACGGGTTGTTTACGTTCATCTTGTGTCCTGTTGTAATTCACTCTATTGAATATTTCAGGTATTGAACTTATTCCTCTTATGTCATTCTTATTCGGTGGTCTACGTGACAATAAAATATTTTCATTGAATGTATTGTCAGGGTCATCAGCTGGAAAAAATATCCTTTTATAACCTGAACCTGCTGGGAGATGTTTAGTTGTAAAATCAAACGTCTCTTTACCTTGAAAAAATCTATTTATCTCAACAAAATTAATATCTCCTCTTTGATATTGATTTGATTCTTCTTCCGATATAATAAATCTTGCTTGTAAATTATCTACAGTTGTATCGATTTCTTCGCTACGTTCACCCTCAATATCAGTGCTAGGTAAAGGTATGATTGATTCGATAAAAGATTTATTTAATGATATATTCCCTCCTGTGGCCTCAACAGGTAAGTTGAGTGTTTTATCCGTGAGTATTAAGGTCTGAGATGTACCTGCCTTTTGATTTCCTTGAGCATCTGTTTTGAATTTTAAACCACTTTTGATTTCTATCTTTCTTCTACCTGTTTGTAGAGATAAAAAATCATCTCTGTAAATATTATCATTAATATTTTGAGGAAATACTCTTACTTCTGAACGTGTTGGAGATATCTCTTGAATAAAATATTTATTTTCTTTGATAAATAATTCCACAGATGAATCACTATGTTCTGTACCTGACATTATTTTTCCTGTGTTTTCCATCCTATGAAAATCTTTGTGTATGTTTCCTTGACTATCAACTAACACAGTCTCATTAGAACCAGCTAATGTTCTTAAAAAATTATACTTAATTACATATCTACCCGCATCATAACCAGCTTTACGAAGTATTGTACCGGTGTTTAGTTTGACTCCTGTATTTTCATTATACTCATAATCATCTCTGTCAGCAACAACACTTTCTAAAAAATTTTCATTTATATCGTGGATTAAAACCTCAACGTAATCATTAGGATTTGTCCCGAAACTTCCTCCGAGATATGAATAATTTGGATTCTCTTTTAGTAATTGACTAGTTACCCTTTGTCCTGTATCGAGTAATTCATAATCACTATCATTTAATCTTATTTCCATTAATCTATATCCTCTCCATCAGGTATACGAGTGATTGCTGATTCTTCTAAAGTTATTAAATCAGCTACAGTCTTACCCATTCCATAATATTCACCTAAATTATTATATTTTCTTTTTTGATTATCCTCTATTAAATATCTTGTTTGGTCAGTTGGGTCCTCATTAGTGATTACACTACCGTTTCCTACACCCTCAGGTAAAGATGAGGCTATTAAATCTTCGGATAATTCTGTTATGTTTCTATCTATTAATTTATCAAGTAATCCTTTTTCTCTTTCTACTGGGTCAGATGCCATATTACCTTTATCGAATATAGGAAGAAACTCGGATGTTGTTGTCCTTGAGGATTCAATTTGGTCTTGTGTGACATAACCCTTGTAGATACCATCTGCCACTTTTACTTTTTCTAGACCTTCGGATGTAAAAATATCCTCATAAGATAAAAGGATATTATTATCAGGATTTCTGAAATTTGTAGCTGCTGAACCTGAAAGACGATTTAAGTATTGATATCTCAAATCATCTCTGAATCCAATATAGAAATCTAAGTTTTCTTTTTCATCTTTTGTGTAAGGCATTATAACGTGACCTTGAATGTAAATCCTTCATCATAAAAAGTATTAGTTTCATCGACTGTGCCACTACCACTAACAACTTTATATTGTAATGTGTAATATCTTTCAGGTTGATAACCATT
>MDTB01012797.1_pt1 | contig 13290 bp, 15 predicted proteins | sample 811161 | NCBI WGS metagenome assembly MDTB01 (sample SAMN05326650, study PRJNA326480) | marine metagenome | isolation source: seawater | place: Mediterranean Sea | collected 2009 | reverse complement strand
ATATTTTTTATAATAATAAAAATGTTTTATATATTTCTACTCACCAATATCCATATTATCCGGGCACTGGAGCAGCGAATGAAAAAGGTATTAAAAATAATATTTTAAATATTCCTTTAAAAGCAGGTACAAAAAGTCACGAATTTTTAAACGCTTATGATCTAATTTTTAAAAAACTTAGAGAATTTAAACCTGAATTTATTTTATTATCAGCTGGTTTTGATGCGCACAAAGATGACCCCCTAGCTCAAATTAATCTTGAATCTAAAGATTATTATACTCTTACAAAAAGAATAAAGTCACTAGCTAAACAAATTTGTGAAGAAAAAATTGTGTCCATTTTAGAAGGTGGATATGATTTAAACGCTCTAAAAGAAAGTGTTGATTATCACATAAAATCTTTATCTGAGTGATTAATATTTAATATTTTTTAAATAAAGACCGCAAGCTGGCGCAGGTGGAGCACACTTCAAGCGATTTTTTGATTTAAATGATTCTTTAAATCGATTTATATCCCATTTTCCGTCTCCCAAATACTTGATGCAGCCAACCATAGATCTAACTTGTTGTTGTAAAAATGACTTGGAAGTAAAATTTAAAATAATCCTATCTTTATTTTTTTTAATAGAAATTTTTTCCATTGTTTTAACTGGAGATTTAGCTCCACAAGAAGATGCTCGAAAAGTTGAAAAATCATGTGTTCCCAACAATGGTTTAATTGCTTTTTTCATTGAGTCTACGTTAAGTTTTTTTCTAATATGCCATGCTTTATTTTTTTGAAGAGCTAGAGGAGATTGTCTATTAATTATTACATATTGATAAGTTCTTCTTTTTGCATCAAATCTAGAATGAAATTTTTTATTTGTTCTAATGATTTTTAAAATAGTTATAGGTTTATTTCCAATATACTGGTTTAAACCAGGCAAAAATTTTTTTTTTTCTATGTTTTTTTCTAAATCAAAATGAGCTACTTGCTCAAGCGCATGCACACCTGAGTCTGTCCTTCCTGCTCCAGTTACTACTACTTTTTCTTTAGATAAATTGAATATTGCTTGTTGTAAAACTTCTTGGATAGACAAACCGTTTTTTTGAAACTGCCATCCTACAAATGGTGTTCCATCATATTCTATTTTAAGTTTATACCTTTGCATTAACTTAGGATTGTACCTTTACTAATTTTTTTACCCAATAAAAAATCTTTAGTAATTTGTTTGCTTTTACCCTGTCGCTGTAATTCTAAAACCTTAATTGAGTTTGATTTACATCCAATCGTTAGATTATTATCAAGAACTAAACCTGGTTTTCCTTTATCTTTAGATATTTTTGCTTTTAAAACTTTATATCTTTCTTTTTCATATTCAAACCATGATCCTGGGTTTGGGCTTAATCCATGTATATGTCCAAGAACTTTATTTGCATCTAAATTCCAATTAATTTTTGTTTCACTTTTATCTATTTTTTTTGCATAAGTAGATTTAGAATGATCTTGTTCGATAAATTTAATTTTTCCTTCCTCTAAAATTTTTAAACTTTCTATTAATAAATTAGATCCTATTACAGAAATTTCTTTTTCTATTTCTCCATGCGTTGCGTTTTTATCTAGGACTATTTCTTTTGAAATTAAGACGGGACCACTATCTAATTTTTCATTTATCTTCATAATACTTACACCTATTTTTTCATCATTATTCATTATTGCTCTTTGTATTGGTGCTGCACCCCTCCATCTAGGAAGTAATGATGCATGAATATTTAAAAAACCAAATTTTGGGATCGACAAAAAAGATTTTGGTATAATGTGTCCATATGACACTACAACAACTAGGTCTGGACAAATTGTTTTGAAAAAATTATATTCTTCTTTCTGAATTAAATTACCTGGTGTTCTAAACTTAATTCTATTTTTTTTACAAAATCTTTCTATAGGAGAAGGATTAATTTTTTGTCCTCTTTTCGATTTTTTTGCAGGTTGCGTGTAAGAAGCTATAACATTTAGTTTATTTCTAATTAGTGCTTCCAATGTTGAAACTGAGAACTCAGATGTTCCCATAAAAACTATTTTAAATGACATTGATCTATTATTGAAATTAAACTACAATTCTTTCAAGTTCTTTTTTTTGTTTAGAAAGTTTTTTAACAATCATTGTTTTTTTTAATTTAGATAAATAATCAATAAATAATATACCTTCCAGATGGTCCATTTCATGTTGAATACAAGTAGCCAACATTCCTTCTGCGTGAATTTCCTTAGGTTCACCAAAATAATCTAAATATTTAAAACTACATTTTTCAGGTCTGTCGATTTCAGCAAATTGACCTGGAACAGATAAGCAACCTTCTTCATATGTTGAATAATTTTTTGATTTGTCAATTATTTCGGGATTTATTAAAAACATAGGATTTTTTGGTCCTTCTTTTGGAGATAAATCAAGAACAATTATTCTTTTTGCAACTCCAACTTGGATTGCTGCAAGTCCAATTCCAGGAGCTGCATACATGGTCTCAAGCATATCATCCATTAGTTTTTTAATTTCTGAGTCAACTTTATCAACTAGTAAAGATTTTTCTCTTAAAATTTTATTTGGTTCTGTTAAAATTTTTCTTAAAGCCATTTAATTACTATTAAATTATCAGACTATTTTAGTTAAGCAATGAATTTTTTTTATAAAAAAACTAAACCCTTTTTGCTAAAGCTTGGCTCAAAATATTGTTTCTTATTTTTTTTAGGTTCAACTGATTCATTATTTTATTTAAAAAATATAGAGTTTCTGGATCTAAGTCATAAACATTATCTTCACCAATAATTTCTACAACTTTAAGCATGACTAAACCTAATTGATTTTGTTGTGCTAAATCTTCTAAGTTTTGTGGAACTGATAATTGTGAAGATAACAAGCTATAATCTAAATCACTTGGTAAAGTTAATCCATCAGCCAACAAGGAGTCGAAAACTATAATATCTTTTATAGAAATAAAGTATTTTTTATTTTTTTTGATTTTTTTGTATATAGAATTAAGGTCTTTCTCTGTTCTGCTTAACTTCGTCTCATCATTTAAAAAATGTTTAATTACCTTGGATCTATGGAGTATATCGTTGTCAAACTTTACTTTTGTTATCAAATTTTTATTTGAATTTTGTTGCACCAATTCTTCATAATTTTTTGGAATATCTTCAGGATTTATAGATTTTAGTATATTGGATAGTTCCTCACTATATACATTTAAAAGTTGATCTTTCAAAAATAATTCTTTTAATAGAAGTGCTAAGTTAATTTTTCTTTCTACAGTATCACTTAACAAGATGCTTTGATAAATTAAAGCTCTAGCTTTATAATTTGGTAAAGTTTTATAGATTTCTTGAGAATTAATTAATTGATTAAAACTGAAATTCATTTTTAAGTAAATTTTAAAAATTTCATCACTATCAAAAGAATTTTGGGCTGCAGCTGCTTCATAGACTTCAATAATATTTTCATCTTCAATAGTGTTAACTTTAATTAGATTAGCAGACGATAGATATTTCCATATATAAGGATCAGTTTTATCATTAGGCTCATATTTAAAATCATTAATTGTAATATGAGAAAAATAAAAATTTAGTAAATTATTATCTAAAATTTTTTGGGTTGTTTTATCTGTAACGCCTAGTAAAAAATTAATTTTGTCTTCAAAAAATTGATCTTTAAATCCTTTTTCTTTTAATATGTCAAAAATTAATTGAGCTTCTTCTTTTTGTTCACTATTTATTAGACAGTAAATTTTAAATTTTTCTAAATAATTATTTTCAGTTTCTCTGTTTATAAATTTAATTTTATCACAAGCAGATTTGATATCAGCAGATGAAAGGTATTCGTTTATTAAATATATTATAGATTTTGAATTTTTTCCTACTGACGGATTACTTTTTAACAAGCTTTCTAAATCAATAATTCTTTTTTTTTTAATTAACCAATCTATTTTTATTTTTAAAAATTCCTCCGTATCTAAATTTTTTTTAGGCGAATACGCATTTGTAAATAAAACTTTAAATAATAAATCTTCTGAAAGTTTGGAAAGTTTTAATTTATTTATTCGTTTTAAAGTTTTCTTTATGTCTTCTCCATCAGTTTCTGACCACATATTTAAATTAAAATTATTTACCTCGGGATCAAATATTCCAATTATAGATTGTTTATTAATTTCAATCTCACTTTCATCAATTTCAATTTTATTTTTATCTTCTAATGATATTGAACTTTTATTGATTAATTCTTTTTCTTCTGATGGTTCTATTATAGTATTATCATTAATTTCCTTTTTCTCCCAAATATCGATATTTTCATCTTCACTATTTGCATTAAAAAATGAAAGCGATAGAAAAAAAAAAATAAAAATAATTAATTTATTTAACTGTGATAAGCTTATCATTGCTAATTTCTTGCTTGATAAGTTTAGTTGGTTTTGGAAAATCTATTTTATCAAGCAAAAAGATTCCTAAAAATAAAACTAAAATAATTAAAATCGATTTAATTACTAAACTTCTACCTATAAAACTTCTATTAGATCTGGGTGTTAATCTGAGTTGCATAATCTATAAATTCTATTTAAACTTGAAAAATAAGACATAATTGTGAAAAATCAAATTTAAAATTCTGGAAACTGTGAAAAAAAACCTTGTTTTATTGGGAATGATGGGAGTTGGTAAATCAACACTTGGTAAAAATGTAGCTAAACGACAAGATCTAGCTTTTATAGATACAGACTTAAATATTGAAAAAAAAAATTCAATGAAAATTAATGAAATTTTTAAAAAAAAGGGAGAAAATTTTTTTAGAGCTCAAGAAGAAAAGGAAGTTCTTGAATCTTTAAAAAAAAACAACGTTGTTATAGCTTTAGGAGGTGGTGCTTTTTTAAAAAAAAACGTAAGAGATAAAATATTAAAAAATTCAGTATCTATTTGGTTGGATTTAAATCCAAGAACACTAAATAAACGAACAAAATGGAATAAAAAAAGACCATTACTTAATGCTCAAAATAGTCAGATAATAATTAATAAATTGTACGCTGAAAGAAAAAATATTTATAAGCTAGCAGATCATAAAATCAATTGTAATAACTTAGATAAAGAAGATATTATTAAAAAAATTATAGATTTATATGAAAAACAATAAATTAATTATTAAAACAAAAAGTAAAGCTTACCCTATTTACTTTGGAAAAAAAATTATAAAAAATACTGGTAAATTAATTAATAAAAATATACCTGGAGTTAAAAAGATTTGTTTAATCTACGACAAAAATTTACCTAAAGCTTCTTTGGTAAGCCTAACAAATTCTCTTAAAAAATATGATTTAAAAATACATAAAATTATCACAAGTGAAAAAAATAAAAATCTTAACGTTGCAAGTAAAATTATTGAACAACTTTTAAAAGAAAATTTTAATAGATCAGATTGTATAATATCTTTAGGAGGTGGTATAGTTGGAGATCTTTCAGCTTTTATTTCTAGTGTCACAAAAAGAGGCTTAAAATTTATAAATATACCTTCTACACTTTTGGCACAAGTCGATGCTTCTATAGGAGGAAAAACAGGAGTTAATTCCTCTCAAGGAAAAAATTTAATTGGTACTTTTTATCAGCCTGATTTTGTTTTAAGTGATACTTCTTTGCTAAAAAGTTTACCACAAAGAGAAATAGTTTCTGGATATGGAGAAATATTAAAACATTCATTGATTTTAGACAGGAAATTCTTTTTTTGGCTTTTAAAAAATGGAAAGAAAATAATAAATAAAAAAAATGACACCGCTCTAACTAGATCAATTTTTAAGAGTTGCAAAATAAAAAATGAGGTCGTAAGTAAAGATGAAAATGAAAACAACTTAAGAATGATTTTGAATTTTGGTCATACTTTTGCGCATGGTTTTGAAAAAGCAAAAAACTATTCTAAAAAACTTAATCATGGGGAGGCTGTTTTGTTAGGTATGATAATTGCCAGTAAATTTTCAAATAAAAAAAAATTATTATCTGATTACGATTTTTTAAAAATTAAAAATCATTATTTTAATTTAAAACTACCTTCGCAAATTAGGAAGTATTTTAAAAAAAAGGAAGTTGACAAAATCATATATTATATGAAAAAAGATAAAAAAAATTCAGACGAAAAAATTAATTTAATTTTACTTAAAAAAATAGGAAAGACAACAAAGCCTAATAGTATAAGATTAAAAGATTACCAAATTAAAGATTTTTTACATTCTTTATACAATTAATAATTAAACTATTTCTATTTCTAAGGCATGGATTTTGTTAGTCATTTCATCTTTTAAAATATTATAAATTTTTTTATGTGCGTCAATTTTTTTCATATTCTTTAATTTTGATGATTGTATTATAATTTTAATATGAAATTTATCAGGGTTAAAAGATTTGTGCTTAGCATGGTGACTAGAATTATCAATTAATTCTATGTTTTCAGGATTAATTTGTTCTTTAACTTTTTTTTTTATTGTATCAAATAAATTCATCATTTATCCTTTAAAAATACTAAAACATAAAATAATTTTAAACAATGAAAAATATTTGTGAATGGGATAATTGTAAAGAAAATGGTGAATTCAAAGCACCGCTAGAAAAAGACAATAGTAGAAAGTATAGATGGTTATGTGAAGTCCATATAAAATTATTTAATAAAAATTGGAACTATTTTGAAGGAATGGGGCAAAATCAAATTGAAAGTTTTTTAAAATCTGACCTAACTTGGCACCGACCGACACAAAAGTTTGGTTCAGCTGATAATTTTTTTAATATTTTGTGGAATAATGCTCTAAACGATAAATTCAATTTTTTTAAAAATGAAAATGATATCAAGTCATTCAATGGAAAAAACCTTAGCGAAAAAGATAAAGACGCCTTTAGTATTATGGGACTAGATTTTAACGTAGGGTGGCCTGATATACAGAAAAAATTTAAAACTCTTGTAAAAAAGTTTCACCCTGATAAAAATGCTGGTAATAAAAAATTTGAAGATAAGTTAAAAAAAATTACTTTAGCTTATAGTCACTTGAAAATTACAATGGCGAGAAAGTAAATATTATGAATAACTTAGCAGAAATGAGACCAGATATTAAAATCTCAGTAAAACAAATTTTTGGAATAGACACTGAAATGAAAATTGATGGTTTTTCAAAAAAAAATGAATACGTGCCAGATATAGATAGCACATATAAATTTGATAGGGACACTACTTTAGCAATTCTTTCAGGTTTTGCTTTTAATAAAAGAGTTTTAATTCAAGGTTATCATGGAACGGGTAAATCTACTCATATTGAACAAGTCGCTGCTAGACTAAATTGGCCTTGTGTAAGAGTAAACTTAGATAGTCACATAAGCCGTATAGATTTAATTGGTAAGGACGCTATAGTTATAAAAGAAAATAAACAAGTTACTGAGTTTAAAGAAGGTATACTTCCTTGGTCAATACAAAATCCGGTTGCTCTTGTATTTGACGAATACGATGCAGGAAGGCCTGATGTTATGTTTGTAATCCAAAGAGTCTTAGAAAAAGAGGGAAGTTTTACTCTTTTGGATCAAAATAAAGTTCTAAAACAAAACCCATTTTTCAGAATGTTTGCTACAACAAATACAATTGGCTTGGGTGACACAACTGGACTCTATCAAGGCACACAGCAAATAAACCAAGGACAGATGGATAGATGGAATATAGTAACAACTCTAAATTATTTAAAATTTGATAAAGAATTGGAAATTATTCTAGCAAAATCTAAAAGTTTGAATAATAAAGAAGGTAAGGAAACTGTTTCAAATATGATTAAAGTTGCAGATCTTTCTAGAAAAGGTTTTGTAAATGGAGATATTTCTACTGTAATGAGTCCAAGAACAGTTTTACATTGGGCTGAAAATTCTGAAATATTTAAAGATGTCGGCTACGCATTTAGAGTAACTTTCTTGAATAAGTGTGAAGAATTAGAAAAAAATATAATCGCAGAATATTACCAAAGATGTTTTGGGGAAGATCTACCAGAATCTTCTGTAAATATAAAAATATAAATAAAATAAATGGATGAAAAAGAACTTTTAAAGGAAAAATTTAAAACTGCGATTTCATCTGCTGTAAAAGCTATATCTGAAAATTTTGAACTTGAAATAAAATTTGGTAACAATTTTGATGCACAAAAAAATTCTTTAAATTTACCTGAAATAAATAATATAGAAAATTTGGAAGACTGTACAAATCTAAGAGCATCTGCGGACTCTGAGGCTTTAAAAATAAAATATACTGATAAAAAAATTTATCAAACAAATGAGCCCAGAGGCTCTATAAGCAAAACATTGTATGCTATTGCTGAAAAAATTAGATGTGAAAAAATAGGATCTAATAATTTAAAAGGTATAGAAAAAAACATAACTACCTACTATCAAAACAAAGTTGAAAATAGAAATATAGATGAAATTAAAAGTGAGGTTGATGCACCTATAAGTGAAGCATTTGAAATATATTTACGAACCCATTTCTTTAATCTTAAACCAAATCGTTCTACTAAAAAAATATTAGATTATTGGAAACATTCTTTTGATAAAGATTTAAGCAAAAAATTAAGTAATTTAGATAGTCATCTTGAAAATCAAAGTAAATTTAGTGAGTTAATTACAAATTTAATTAATAATCTTAACTTTGAAGAAGCAAACTCAAAGGAAAATGAAAAACAAGAAGATCTTAATGATAAAACTTCCACCTCAGATGAAAATAAAGATGAGGGTGATACGTCTAAAAAAGAAGAAGAAATTAGCGGAGAATCTGAACTAAATGTATTGGATAGTAGCCCCGAGGTAATCAATGAAAGCGCGGACTCTAATCAACAAGATGCCAAAGAAGTAGTTGGTGATCCTAACCTTATAAATAAAAACCAAAAAATATTATTAAAAGAAAAATATAAAATTTTTACTAATAAATTTGACGAAATAACTAATGCAGAAGATTTGGAAAAAGATATTGAAATAACTAGACTTAGAAAAAGTTTAGATCAGCAGCTTACTAATTTGCAGAGTTTAGTGTCTAAACTTGCAAATAAGTTGCAAAGGCAGTTATTAGCAAAACAAAATAGATCTTGGGAATTTGATTTAGAAGAAGGTATGCTTGACTCTTCAAAACTATCTAAAATAATTATAGATCCTTTTCACTCCTTATCTTATAAAAGAGAAAAAGAAACACAATTTAAAGATACTATAGTAACTCTTCTAATAGATAATTCGGGATCGATGAGAGGTAGGCCAATTTCTGTTGCAGCAATATGTGCAGATATTTTATCTAGAACATTAGAAAGATGTTCGGTCAAAGTAGAGGTTTTAGGTTTTACTACAAAAAATTGGAAAGGTGGAAAAAGTAGAGAAAAATGGAATTTAAAAAATAAACCTAAAAATCCTGGAAGATTAAATGATCTTAGACATATTATTTATAAATCTGCTGACAAACCATGGAGACTTTCCAAAAAAAATCTAGGCCTAATGCTTAAAGAAGGTTTATTAAAAGAAAATATAGATGGTGAAGCTTTGATGTGGGCTTTCAAAAGACTTACAACTAGAAAAGAAGAAAGAAAAATCCTAATGGTAATATCTGATGGTGCTCCAGTTGATGATTCTACGCTTTCTGTAAATTCTGGAGATTATCTAGAAAAACATTTAAAACAAACTGTTAAATGGATAGAAGAAAATTCAAATGTTGAAATATTAGCAGTAGGTATAGGCCACGATGTAACTAGATATTATAAGAGAGCAATAAAAATTGCTGATGTTCAAGAACTTGGTGATGTTATGATTAATCAGTTAACTAAACTTTTTATAGAAAAAAAAAATAAAACTATACACTAATCTTATTTTTACTATTTATATCTTCCTTGATATAAAAAATGAAAATCCTAAATGGAATTAACATAATTATAGCGACTATTAATTTAACAATTAAATCTCCTAATGACAAACTCAACCAATTAATACCTGTTCCATAAAAAGAAATAGAAAAAAATAAAAAAGTGTCAATCGTAGATCCAACAAACGACGAAGTAATAGGAGCAACAAACCATTTTCTTTTTCTTAGCTTATCAAAAATATTTACATCAATTAATTGAGCAACGAGAAAAGCTGTCCCTGAACCAATTGCTATTCTAATTGAGATTAGATCTACAAAATTTGTTGAAAAATAAAGTGTTAAAAAAACTCCCAACGAAAAACCAATATACACAATTTTTTTTGCTGTTTCTTTACCATATTTTCTATTTGATAAATCTGTTATTAAAAATGCCATGGGATAGCTAAAAGCTCCAAAAGTTAAAAAATCTTGGAGACCAAAATAATTTACGGGAAATTTAACTAAATAATTTGATAGCGTAACTATCATTGCCATAAATAAAGCTAATACAAAAAATAGTATTTTTTTTGTTTTGAACATCAAAAATTAGGCTTTTGAGATTATTTTATTTCTTAATTTTTTTGCTCTTTGGGATAGCTGAAACGATTTTGCATTTTTTAAAAAAAAATCCAACCCACCTTTGTAATCTACAGTTCTTAGTGCCGCATTACTCACATTAAGTTTAATATTTCTCTTAAGAATATCACTTTTAAAAGTTACTTTTTTTAAGTTTGGTAAAAATTTTCTTTTCGCTTTATTGTTAGCGTGGCTCACTTTATGCCCCTTTAGAGGAGATTTTCCTGTAAGTTCACATTTTTTAGACATATATAATTTCCTAAAGAGTATATAGATCCAGTTTATAACCCGGTCAAGACAATATTAAAATATTGACAATAATAATATCGAGGAATAGTTATATTTAAAGATTTTTAAATGAACACTTCATTATCTATAGCATTTTTAGCTGGTTTAATTAGTTTTTTGTCGCCTTGTGTTCTTCCACTGATACCTGGATATATTTGCTACATTTCAGGTAGCACACTTGATAAATTAGTGGAGAAAAAAAGTAATCTCGTGCTACTTAAAACAATTTTTTTTTCACTAGGTTTTTCTTTAGTTTTTATATCATTTGGTTTGACCGCTTCGTTTATTGGAAAGTTTTTTTTAACTAATTCTGATTTTTTTAGAATTGCAGCTGGTATAGTAATTATCCTTTTTTCACTACATATACTTAAAATTTTTAATTTTAATTTTATGAATAAAGAATTAAGAATATTTACAAATAAATATAATAAGGGCTTACACTTTCCTTTGTTGGTGGGCGCAGCTTTTGGATTTGGTTGGACTCCTTGTATAGGTCCTATTCTTGGATCAATATTGACTATGGCCGCAATAGAAGAAAATATTAGTAGGGGTGCTTTATTACTTACCTTTTATTCAATGGGTTTAGCCATACCTTTTATTATATCTGGTGTTTTATTTAACAAATTTTTATTTTTTTCTAAAAGTTTTAAAAAATATATTAATATTTTTACAAAAGTAGGAGGTTCTATTCTATTATTAACTGGAATAGGAATTTTAACTGGGCAACTTCAAACATTGGGATTTTTTATTCTAGAATATTTTCCTTTTTTGGGAAATTTTGGATAATCATACATTTTTTCCAATAGCCTCTTGTATATTATTTAAACCTTCTTCTTTTAAAATCTGTATTAATTCTTTTTTAATATCTTTAACGATTGAAGGTCCTTTATAAACTAAACCTGTGTAAAGTTGTAAAAGTGCAGCTCCAGCAACAATTTTTTCATAAGCTGACTTACCAGAATTTATACCGCCAACCCCAATAATTGGAATTTTGCCATTAAGACTTTGATAGAACTTTTTAATCAGATTGGTTGATATTTCTTGTAAAGGTTCTCCAGAAAGTCCTCCGTCTTCTTTTTTACTATCACTTATTAAATTTTTTCTATTACTATTTGAGGTATTTGTTAATATTACTCCAGAAATACTATACTTGACTGCCAAATCTGAAATTTCCTTTATATGACTATCCTCAATATCTGGTGAAACTTTTAACAAAATTGGAACGCTAGTTTTTTTTTCTTTTTTAACTTTATTAATAGTAAATAAAAGATCATCAAGTTTTTTTTGATCATGAAAATCTCTTAAACCTATTGTGTTTGGTGAAGATATATTAATTGTTATATAGTCAGCTATATCAAAAAAATTTTCTACACCTAAACAAAAATCGTTTTTTTGATCCTTTGTATTTTTATTTGGGCCTATATTTATTCCCAATATACCTTTTTTATTTTCTGATTTTATTCTTTCTTTAATAATTTCAATACCATCATTATTGAAGCCTAGCCTATTAATCATAGCGTTATCTTCTTCTAGCCTAAATATTCTTGGTTTAGGGTTTCCATATTGTTTTAATGGGGTTACTGTACCTGCCTCAACAAATCCAAAACCTAATTTAAACAAAGAGTTATAAACCTCAGCACTTTTATCAAATCCTGCCGCAAGACCAATCGGATTTTGAAATTTTTTATTAAATACTGTAGTTGTGAGCATATATTCGTCATCAACTTCAAAAAAACTACTTGGTAAATAATTAAATTTAAGAGATTTAATAGCTAAATCGTGAGCTGTTTCTGGATCTAAATTGAATATAAATGGTCTTAAAATTGAAAACATTATTTAATAAATTTATTAATTAAATTGATAGTTTCGTTTATGCCAAAAAAACTTATAAAAAATCCCATGCGAGGACCATCTTGATCACCAAAAATTATTTCATAGATTGCCTTGAACCACTCTCTAAGATTTTCTTGATATCCATTTTCTTTACCTACTGAGTAAACAATTGTTTGAATATCTTCTGGATCTGTTCTTTCATTACACTCTTTAAGCCTATTAACTAAATCTATTAATGCCTTTTTTTCTTTTTCGTTTGGCTTTCTGTACTTTTTTTTGGGTTGAACGACATCTTTAAAATATTTTAGAGCATAAATAACTAGACTATCTAAAATTGGATGATCTGAAACTTTTATATTATTTTTATATTTTTTAATAAATTTCCATAAAACATCTTTATCAGTTGCATTACTGGTACCTACTAAATTTAGTAATACTGAAAATGGCATAATTGATTTTTCTTTTGGTGGTTGACCATTGTGAATATGCCAAACTGGATTAAGTAATTTTTGTTTTTCATCTTGTTCTTCATATTTATCTATACAAGATAAATATTCATCAACAGCCTTTGGAACAACATCTTCATAAAGTTTTTTTGCTCTTTTTGGATTTTGATACATGTAAAGAGCCAAACTTTCTGGTGAAGCATACTTCAACCATTGATCAATAGTTATTCCATTGCCTTTAGATT
>MDTB01070314.1_pt1 | contig 13292 bp, 4 predicted proteins | sample 811161 | NCBI WGS metagenome assembly MDTB01 (sample SAMN05326650, study PRJNA326480) | marine metagenome | isolation source: seawater | place: Mediterranean Sea | collected 2009 | reverse complement strand
TTCTTCTAAGGACCCTTCGCTGAATGAAGGTACTTATAGGGTTTATGCCAAGGCCGATGGGTATTATTCAGGAATTTATGAAGAAAAAGAATGGCAGGCCATAGAGCTGAGCTACCCTAATACTGATAAGAATATCTTAGCCTACGTACAGAGAAATTCTGAGCAGGCTGAAAAAATGAAGCCTCTACTTAATAAGAGAGAGAGTTCAGTCCCTTTGATTCTTCTGATCAAACCAAGCTCTGGAAACGATTCTAAAAGAGCTCCAGAAATTATTGATTTACTTGGAGTCGGGTGGCATGAGCTCTAGCCATGAATGGGTGTATGAAAAGCTATTCTAGCTTTCTTACTCTATACATATTTACTCTTATGCTTTGATCGACAAATTCATCTGTAAACGAGGTTTCGGTGTCATCTGCAGTTAGGCCATCGTCCAATTCTACCCAAAAAGTGCTACCGTCATCTTCATTGACTTCTAGTGAATCGACAGCATACACGCTTCCAGGAATGGAGTTAAATGTGATAGTGGGTATGCCATCTATTAAGTTTATGTCCGTAATTTCGAAGGGTGCAGCGGGCACGGCGAGGTGAACAATGAAACCTTGAAGAATTGGATTTCCATCGGCGGAAACTTGATCTTGTCCTCCAATATTATTTCTCATTTCAACGCTAATAGATCCATTCTCTAAAGCATTAAATTTTCCTGAATAGAAAGCACCAAGATCAGGGGCCCATGTATCCACATCTTGAATTCCTTCCGATGAGATATTATCAACAACGAGCTCATCATTGACTGCGATGTCCCATCCTCGGTTTCTGTCTGCGCCCTCGTTAAAAAGTAATTGGATTTCATATAATGCCCCTGAAACTAGGCCATCAACATCAACGGTTAGAGGGTTAGGTGCACCCTCCCAGCGTATGTCTTGCATCACTAAGCTTAAGTTGTTTGCAGATTCTTCATCGTTTCCGGTGAAAGCTTGCTGGCCAGCCCAGTTGTCGATGGAGTTCGTTGCAGTGGTAGTCACGGTCACGCCATTTTTTTCAACGACGCCCTCGTCTGTAACAGCGGCGCCGAGTCCTGATCTGTCTGTTAAAAATTCAACTCCGTTAATTATACTGTCCATATTACCAAAAACGTCGATGGCTATCACAACAGTAGAAGGCTCGAGATTCAGGTCATCAGGACCACTAAAAGTTTTGACCTCCCCCGTAAATATAGTGTCAATAGTCAACTCAGGATCTAATGGATCGATATCTATTCCATCTTTGACGCCGTCTCCATCGGAATCCATATTATTAGGGTCAGTTCCTCTGTCATTCTCGCTGACAAAGATTCCACTATTAGTTTCGATCCCATCATTGAGGCCGTCATTATCTGAGTCAGTTTTTCTAGGGTTAGTCCCTGTGTTGTTAATATTAACGTATTCTCCAGTGTCTGTTTCGACGTTATCATTAAGTCCATCATCGTCTGTATCCACTTTAGTTGGGTCGGTTCTAGTCTCTTCGTATTCATCAATGTCCGAGATCCCATCTCCATCAAAGTCTCCAGTTCCAGAGCCAGGTCCTGGGCCACTAGCAGAACCATTTAAATCATCAAGATTATCTGCGAGACGCTCCTCATATGTGTCGGGTAATCCATCTTCGTCGGTGTCTTCGGCAGCAGTCGTCGCATTTAAAATGATTCCTTGTAATATGGGGTTTCCATCAGTGCTAACTTGAGGTTCTCCACCAATATCATTTTGTAGAGTGAGTAATAAATTTCCGCTTACATCGGCTTCTAAATTAACTGAGTAGACGAAGGAGTTCTCAGGTGACCAGAATCCATCTCCACCTTCTGAAGTGAAGTTATCTACGACGAGTTCATCATTAGCAGAAATATCCCAACCCCGGTCTCTATCAGCTCCTTCGTTAAATAGTAATTTGACATTATAAATCGAGCCTCCAACGAGACCGCTGATATCTACCGTTAATGGATTAGGGGCACCGTTCCACCTAATATCACTCATGACTTCACTTAGATTAAATGCGGAGTCTTCATCCTGAGCTGTGAAATTTTGAGCTCCAGCCCAGTTATCAATCTGATTGGCAGCGGATGTGGTGATGATTACACCATCTTTGTCGACGCTACCTTCACTGGTTGTCAATTCTCCTAGGCCCACACGATCACTATAAAAATTAACTCCGTTTATGATGGAATCATTATTGCCAAATACATCAACGGCGAGAAGTACTTTCTCAGGCTCTAAATCAAGATCATCCGGTCCGGTTATTTCAAATACTTCGCCTTTAATTACTTCATAAGCATTACTGTTCAGACAGCTAAAAAGAAAAACAAAGGATACGAATATTAAATTAGATGCTTTCACCGATAGACTCATGGTTCCAACATTAACAATTATAATTAAATATTAAAGATAATAATTATAGGTTGTCTTTTCTAAAAGGTTTTCCTGATTTATAGGTTTCTAACTTATTAATTAAGCTAGAAGTGACGGTTGTTTTTCCAGTCGATCGAGCAATCGAAATAGCTTTTTTTATTGTTATGATAGCTTGATCATATTTCTCGTTTTCTGCAAGTGCTGCAGCGAGTGTATCCAAGGTTGAGTAATTTTGATATTGGGTTTCTTCTGCTATTTCTGTTGCAATTATTAGTGCTGTTTTACCATCTCTCAAGGAGTCGTCGGGTTCAGTCGAAAGTATCATTGCGAGATTGTTTTTCGCATTAATGCTGTTTTTGTTTTTTGAGATGATGGTTTTGTATGACTGTATCGCCTTAGAGATATTATTGTTTCTTTGTTGGGAAATGGCGAGATTGATTTGATATTCTATTAATTCAGGGCTCAAGGATATTGCGGATTCAAAATATTTAATTGCGTCATTTTCACGCTCAATTTGTTGGTGCGCTTTTCCAAGAGTGTTCAAAATTTTGGGGTCACTGGCTCCTTCGATTGATGCCTCTGAGAAAAGTTTATTAGCCTGGTCTTTTTGTCCAGACATCCATAAAACCACACCTGCCTGAATTTTAAGTAAACTTTGATTTGGTAATAAATTTATGGCCTTTAGATATGCCTCAGCCGAATTGGACCATTTCTTATTACTTTGTTCTAAAGCTGCAATGAATATCCATGCTTTTGCTTGATTGATGAGGCTTGGTTTGATTGTATTATTTATTTCGGCATTCAAATAATTTTGGGCCTCTTCTAAAGCCTCCTCATAGTATCCACCTCTTTGATAGGCTCTCGCAAAGTCAAGCTTACCAATTTTAAAAAATTCATAACCATCTAGCCCCTTGAAAGGCCAAGAAGATTCTGCGACTGCATTAGGCGAGGAATCTAATAAATTAATGTCGGATTGAAGTTGTTTAGGACTTACTTTTCCTCTGTAAATAACCGCGAGCTGTCCATGCCTATCTATGAGGAAGCTCGTTGGTAAAGGTAAGGGTCTTTCTCTAGAAAATATTTGGTTATGCATCACAGTAAGAAGCCTTAAGCTCTTATCATCAGCGACTCCAACTTCGAATGGGTATTTATTATTACTTACCAATTTTTTTGCTTTATCTAGATTAGGTTTTGAACCATCAAGGCTTATAAAGTCTGTCGAGAGGGCTAGTATTTGAAGCCCTCTATCAGTAAAGAGTTGATGATTTTTTTTAAATTCTTCTAATTCTGCTAGACAAGGAGCACACCAACTTGCCCAGAGATTTATTAACTTTGCAGACTGTCCATCTTTTTGTGGGGTGAATGTAGAAGATTCTCCTTTGAAATTCACATAATTAATGGTTGGCGATTTTACTCTTTGAGTTAATACAATCCTTGCAGTTTCAGATGAGTTCTCTTGTTCTATTTCTGATTCTATTAATTCTATATTCCTAGTTTTTTTGTCTATTACGGTAAGTTTCTTTGATCCTTGGGTGATTCGGTAATTAGAGCCAGGGTTTATGTTTATAAATTTTTCTTTTGATCCATCTGGCCACATGATATCCAAGTCGATCGGATGGTCTGAGTCATTTTCATTGATTCCAAATGTTATGCGTTTACTTGATTGACTTAAGAAGCCGTCACCAGCTGTGATGTGATGTGTTCTTAATTGAGATTCAAGTTTTAGTTTTAGAATTGTGCCGATCGCATCTCGATTAGATGTTGTTCCCTCAAGATTAAAGCTTACGGAATTTGATCTATTTTTTTCGGCGAGATTGTTTTTTAGAAAACGAATTCTTGGTGCGGTACGATTCGTCGACCAAATGTCAAGATCTCCGTCATGATCCCAATCGGTGGCAATTAAGGCTCTGCCATCGTCAATAAAATCTATACCGCTGACTGCCGATATATCTGTAAAATTAAGTGAATTTTTTGTAGATGTATTTAAAAATACGCAGTTCTTTTCATAGCCGCTAAATGAACGGCCTCTGCTTATCATTGAACCAAGCGCTTCCCAGCTTTTAAGATAACCTGACAACTCTGAGCGTGCAGTTTTAATAGTAGGGGATTGAGCCACGACCTGACTCCAGTAGAAACTTCACAAGTCGCCACTATCTTCTGGTTGGGTTATGAATCCGTTTGAAACTAAGATGTCTTGTAATCCGTCATTGTTGATGTCTGCAAACCTTGATCCCCATGACCACCTCCCCATGCTTGCTCCTGATTGTAGGCTTGAATCTTTGAATGCACCATTTCCTAAATTGATGAACAGGGAATTTCCTCTCGCGTGCCTTCTAAAACCTTCAAGTGATTCTTCATCAGCTCCCTTCATAAACTGTCGCTGATAAGCAATACGGTTACCAGCGGATGACCACATATTGCTAACGTACAGATCGAGGTCGCCGTCCAGATCAGCGTCTGCCCAAGAAACTGACATGCCTGCAGACATATCCTCGACACCAGTTTCAGCAGCTACGTCAACAAAAATCACCTTCCCATTCTTATCAGAATCATTTCTATAAAGGTTGTTTCTTCCATAATCATTAGCTACATAAAGGTCTTGATCTCCGTCCATGTCGTAGTCTGCCCAAGATGACGCGAGTGTAAATCTTCTGTTGTTTTTATCGAGACCAACATCGACTGTTATATTAGTGAAATTCCAATTTTGATCGTTCCTCAACAAGAGATTGCGTCCTCCATTATTAGCATCATGATAAGGAATTGGTCTAGCTAGTATTGCGCTATCATTTCCCTCCATTGAGGAGCGCCTCAATGAATAGCAGCCCACAAAAATGTCTAAGTCTCCATCATTATCATAATCGGAGGCGCTCAGACACATGGGAGCTGACTCTGGTATAAGCTCGGCGCGCTTTTTTGAATAGTTTCCATTACCATCATTTTCCATAAAAATGAGTCCTATGGTTGTTGCAATGATCAAGTCTTGGTCATTATCATTGTCAAAATCAATGAAGATAGCAGACTGTGATTGGATTCGGAAGTCCGTGCCTGAGAGTGAAGACGCGTCAATTATTTGACCGTTCTTTTTGCTAATAAATAATTTATTCGGAAGTCCTCCTGGCTCGCATATGTAAATGTCATCAATTCCGTCGCCATTTGCATCACCTATTGCTAGTCCGTGCCATCCGGCAAGCCCAATGCCGTAACGGTTTTCAATCCTGGAAGCCCAGTAATCAATTCCCCTGTTAAATTGGTTTTCAAAATCTTTAAAATTATTAAATACAGATTTAGTACAATCGCTAAAAAGCGACTGTTTGTTAATAGTTTTTGAGGAAGATAATTGATAATTGATCGGATTTATCAATTTTAATTTGGGGCTAGTAGATTCAGAAAGCCACTCCCAATAGCATGTCCATTCTGATTTAATTGAGATTAACTCATTGTCTTTTTGGTTGCTGATATCTACGAGGACAATACTTTTGGCTTGGCCATTTTTATTTAATGAAACGTTAAAAGTTTTAAATTTCGTTTTAAATTTTGTTGTTTTACCTAGCGGACTAATTAACTCATTTAGCATTGTGTTGAGCCCACTGACTTTTTGGTCGTTTTTAATAGGTTCGATAGCCTTTATTATTCTCAGTTTTTCGTCACTGTAAATCTCTACAGTTTCTTTGGGTGTTAGTGGATAGGGGGTGAAATTATTAGATACAATAAAATTAAGTTCGGCATTCAGTATATTACTTGAACTTACAATAGCTTTTTCTAGCTTCTTAAATTGTTCATTTGTTAGCTCATTAAACTTTTCCACTTTCCAAGAATTAGCTTCAGGTTCCGCATGAAGGGTCTCATCAAATAGCCCGATTGGTTTAAAAGGTAAGGTTGCAGCATTTGTGATTTTATTAATGCTTTCCTTTGATTTTGTTTCACCTTTTTTGGAAGGCATCAAATTTTTATTAGAACTAGGGTCTTTGCAGCCCAGTAGAATGAAGCTTAAAAGCAAGGTGGTGCTTAATTGTGATGTAGGCTTCATGGTGAAAATTTAACATAATCTTTATATTTAATGTCATCAACGTTAACAATGAACAACTTTGAAGTTGTACTGCTTATTATTAGAGTCTCTATGTTTTAGGTGTTATATTATTTAATGGAAAAAATAAATTTGATGAAAATTAAATTATTATGTCTGAGTTTTTTGGTTTTTGGTTTCCATGCCTGCAGTTCTAAAAAAGATGATGATAGTACTGTTTTGATCGATGAAAGATCCGTTAAGGTTTTTGGAAACCTACCAAATTTTGAGTTTACTGATCAATCTGATGAAACTTTTGGATCTAATGACCTTCTTGGAAAGGTATGGGTTGCTGATTTTATATTCACACGATGTGCGGGTACATGTCCAATGCAGACGATTGAAAAAGTTAAGATGCAAAATCAGTTGAAGCAGCATTTTGATAAGGACAAAATTCATTTTGTTAGTTTTACAGTTGATCCAGAAAATGATACACCGGCTGCATTAAAAAAATATGCGGAAACTCATTCAGCAAACCTTGACCAATGGTCGTTTTTGACGGGTGCGCGTGAGGATTTATGGAACCTAAGTTCCAACGGGTTTAAGTTGGCAGTGGCTGAAGATGCTAAGAATCAAAGTATGCCAATTCTTCATAGTTCGCGGTTTGTTCTTGTTGATCGGATTGGCAGGATTAGGGGTTATTATGATGGGCTTAGTGATAAAGGTTGGTCTGATCTTTTAAGGGACCTCGATTTAGTTTTAAGAGAAAGTAATGAAGGGGCGATCGCCAATTCAAAAATGGATTATAAGCCGTTTCCCTACCCAAAGGAAATTATGGATCCAGATTGGCTTGAAAGCCGAAAAGAACTTCAATTAGCTTCTTCAGATAATCATGAGTCTTTCATGGAATTTAAATTTCAGGATACTGTTGAAGAGAGTGGAATTACTTTCAAGAATCAGATTGTTGATGATGCTGGTAAATATCACAAAGCAGTTCATTATGATCATGGCAATGGGATAGCCATTGCGGATATTGATAGTGACGGATTGCTAGACATTTATTTTTCAACTCAAATTGGTCCGAATGAATTATGGAAGAATTTAGGAAATGGAAAGTTTTCAAATGTCACAACAGAAGAGATTTCTTTGAGTGATAAGATTGGCGTCAGTGCATCTTTCGCAGATACTGATAATGATGGTGATGCAGATCTTTTTGTTACCACTGTCAGAGGTGGAAATTATTTTTTTGAAAATGACGGTAATGGAAAATTTTCTGATGCTACCAGTAAATCGGGTTTAGGTTATATTGGGCATTCTTCAGGAGCTGTATTTTTTGATTATGATAGCGATGGGATGCTTGACCTTTTTTTGTGTAATGTTGGTGTTTATACTACGGAAAAGTTAGGAGATGGTGGGTACTGTATTGGTTTACAGGATGCTTTTCAGGGACACCTCAAACCAGAAGAAAGGAATGAGCTTAGTAAATTATATCGTAATGAGGGAGATAATTCATTTGTTGAGGTAAGCGCTAAAGTGGGTCTTCTCGATGAGAGTTGGACGGGTGATGCGGCGCCGTTAGATTACAATAATGATGGATGGACTGATTTATATGTTCTTTCTATGCAAGGCCATGATCAGTTGTACAAAAATGTTGAAGGTAAAACATTTGAAATTGTAAGTAGGGACGTTTTTCCAAGAACGCCATGGGGTGCTATGGGTATTCAGATTTTTGATTTCGATAATGATGGGAACCAAGATATTTATATCACAGATATGCATTCTGATATGAGTCAGTCTGTTGGTCCCAATAAAGAAAAGCTAAAAAGTGAAATGAAATGGGAAGAGAGTATTTTAAATAGTGGAGGAATGAGTATTTATGGTAATGCTTTATTTAAATCTCTTGGAGCTGGCAAATACGAGGAAATATCAGATGATGTTGGAGCTGAAAATTATTGGCCATGGGGTTTGAGTGCAGGAGATTTAAACGCTGATGGATACGTTGATGTTTTCATTACTGCTAGCATGAACTTTCCATTTCGTTATGGTATTAATAGCCTTCTCATTAATGAATCAGGTAAGAAGTTCGTTGATGCTGAATTTATTCTTGGGGTTGAGCCAAGACGGGATGGTAGAACTGCAAAGCCGTGGTTTACTTTGAACCCGGAAAGTGGAGACAAGAATCACTCATTGGTTAAAGAGTATAATTTGAATGAACCTGTTGAGGTTTGGGGTGCTTTAGGTAGTAGAAGTTCTGCCATTTTTGATATTGATAATGATGGAGATTTGGATGTTGTTACTAATGAGTTTCATGATGGGCCAATGGTTTTGACAAGTGATTTATCCAAGAAGAAGAAGATCAACAGGTTGATGGTTCAATTAATTGGTAAGGGGCAAGGAGGAGCTAACCGAAACGGATTAGGAGCCGTCGTCACTGTTCAGGCGGGTGGAAGAAAATATACGAAGGTGAATGATGGAGTCTCTGGCTATTTGTCTCATAGCCTGATTCCTTTATACTTTGGTTTAGGTGATACAGATAAAGTGGATCTTGTTACGGTAAAATGGCCATCTGGAAAACTGCAAGAAATCAGAGAAGTAGATATTAATCTTATACTGAAAATTGTTGAACCTGAGTAATTTAAAAGAATTGGCTGGTTCTACTCTTCTTTCAGGTTGATTATGTTGAGGTTAATAAAATTATCTCAATAATGGATTTCGCTGCAACTTATCGAATTACTAAGGCCTTTAGCCAATGTATTTTGATTTTTGTCTTCACTCTTGTTTCCTTGAGGGCTGAAACTATTGTTGAAGTGGGTGAAATTCGTCCATTCTTTGGACCAGATGATTTAAATTTAAACCCTGAACGAGTCGTGGTAGCCATTGATATTTATGGTGACAAAGACCGTGAAGTTAACGGTGTTTTATTTAAAACTGATAGATCTGGAATTGATAATGTTAATGTTATAGCAAGTAACTCAATTGATGGTTGGGCTAGTAGACCAAATTACTCTGGCATTGATCAAAGGTCTGCAGACAATTTAGAGGAAATTATGAGGGATATTCGTTGGGAAGCAGCTCCAACGGCATTAGAGATTGAGGTCTCTAATCTTGATCCAGGTATTGAATATGAATTACAGATGTTATTTAATGAGGGTGCTGACAGGGACCGGCGATGGGATATAGCCATAGAGAAAGAATTAGTAGTTGATGATTTTAGTTCTGAAGGTGAGGGCACGTGGAGCTCCTCAAATGGTTTCGCATATATTGCTCCATTCGTCCTTAAAGATGGTGATACTGAGCTTAATGTTACTATGGCTAAACATCTAGGGGGTCAGCAGTCTCAGGGTGCTGACAATAATCCTATTCTTCAAGCTTTCACGATAACTGAGTTAACTATTCCAGCGACCCCCGAATCAGTAGAAATCGATAATCCCAAATTTTTTGCCGGACAGTTACAAAGGGTTGGCCGTTTTGTGACAGTAGATTTGAAAAGGAAAGCAAACCATCTTTATTCCTTTGTTTTTGGTGAAGGGGATACAGATAACTCTAAATTTGAAATAGAAGACGGTGAGCTTTTTTTATCTAAAGATTATGACTTTACTGGGCATCCTGCATTGAACCAATTTAGTGTTAGAATTCGATCAACAGATGCAGAAGATCCTGTTCGTTTTTTAGACCAGATTTTTTTGGTTCAATTAGCTGACCCTAAAGAGCCAAATGATTTACTTTTGAGTGCGGGTTCTATTAGTTCAGGAATCATTGTTGATGGATTAGTTGGAAAGCTATCTGTTTCAGATCCTAATCTTTTTGACCAACATCTATTTTCGTTGGTGCCTGGAGATGGAGATAAAGACAATGATTTGGTTTATCTTCGATCCTCTGACCTCAGGCTGCTTTCCACTATAAGTGAAGGTCAGTCCGAATTAAAGTTCCGAATCCGAGTTACCGATATGACTGGATTGAGTTTTGAAAAATCTTTCAACTTGTTGGTTACTGAACCATCAATAAGAATCAATGAATTTATGGCGAGTAATGGCTCCGTATTAGAAGATGATGATGGCGATGCTTCCGATTGGATAGAGCTTTTTAATGAACAAAAAGGAACTCTAAACTTGGGTGGATGGTTTCTTTCTGATGATGAAGATCAATTAAGTAAATGGCGTTTTCCAGAAGTAAGCATTGAGCCTAATGGTTACTTATTAGTCTATGCTTCCGGAAAGAAACGAAGCTCTATAGGTAGTTCTCTACATACCAACTTCGAAATTTCAAGTATCGGAGAATCTCTTTTTCTAGTTAAACCAGACGGAGAAACGGTTGCCGATATAATAGAATTTCCTGAACAGAGAGTTGATGTTTCATATGGATATGATGTCGCTGCAAGCGAAACTGGTTATTTGATAGATCCAACTCCGGGTCAAAAAAATTCAGATATGGCCGTGAACGTTTCGAACGAGGTTGTTTTTAGTCATGGTCGTGGTTACTATGACGAACCGGTTGACCTTGAGTTAAGCTCAACAGTTCCAGAGTCAGTTATTCGTTATACAACGAATGGAGCTAAACCCAATGATAGAAGTCAAATCTATATAGATCCTATACGGTTAACACCAGCTTCTAGTTCAGGTAAAAGGGGAGTAAGGACGGTAAGAGCTATGGCGTTTAACTCTTCGGTCGCTTCGTCACCTGTAAGTACTCACACCTATATCTGGGTGAATGGAACTTCAGATCCTCAATCGACTGGAGTAGTGGGTCAATCGCGTTTTCAATCATCCATCAAAAATCATCCTAAGTACGGACCTCTGATTAATAAAGGTTTATTATCTTTACCAGCTATTTCAATAACCAAGCCGGGAGGTATGTCCGGTTCTGAGGGTGAAGCTAATTTAGAGCTAATAAGTATAGATGGATCAGAGACAGGATTTGGTATCGATTGTGGTATGAAGATTGTTGGCGGAGCTAGTGTTGGTTCAGCTAAAAACAATTTTAGGTGTTACTTTAGATCGAGATATGGTTCTTCGAAGCTGAGGTATCCTTTATTTGCAGACCATCCTTACACCTCCGGTGCTAGTGAAATTTTTGATGTGATCCAATTGAGAAGTGGATCACATGATAATTTCTATTGGATGGCTAATCCTGGTAATCCTCCCGGCCGGAAAAGGCAGGGAGACGCTCAGTACGTACGTAACCGCTGGGTAAGTGACATGGAAATGGTTATGGGCCACACGTCAATACATGGAAGATTTGTTCATTGTTATCTTAATGGAGCCTACCACGGACTTTACCATGTTCATGAAAGGCCGATGCACAACTATCTTGATAAGTACTTTGGTGGGGACTCTGAAGACTATCATTATACTAATTCTGGAAGAAATGGTAGTAATCATGGTGCTGGGGATGATTGGAATGACACTTGGAGAGAAGTGAAGTCTGCCGCTTCTACAGGAGGAATAAAATCAAGGGACTGGATTAATTGGGCCAACCTTGCTGATAATCAGTTGTTATACTTTTATTGTGGTAATGATTGGGATTGGACGGCTAGACATAACTGGATGGCTGCTGGGCCAAAATATCCGGGTCGTGGTGGCTGGCGTTTTTATTCTTGGGATTGTGATGTCATGCTTTATGACGTAGAGGTAAATAATCTAAACCTTGGCGCTCCAGATGGTATTTTTTCTGCCTTAATGAGAGATGATGAGTTTCGCGTCTTTTTTAAGGACCGCGTTTACAAGCATTGCTTTAACGATGGAGTATTGAGTTCTAATGGGCCTCTCCCATTTCATGATTATAGAATGAATGAGATTTATGACGCCATTATTCCCGAGACGGCAAGGTGGCAGCCATCATCAGGTCGATCGTTGCCTTGGGGGAGAGATGAAGAATGGCTTGAAGAATGGAATTATATGAAAGAAGTATTTTGGCCTGACAGGACGAATATACTTTTAGATCAGTTTAGGCAAAAAGGTTGGTATAATGTTGAAGCGCCCGAATATGAAAAAATAATTAGTTCAGTCAATCCTGGATTTACCCCAGTTATCATTTCAGAGGATGGTGAAATTTATTTAACCGTAGATGGAAGTGACCCTAGGTTAATTGGAGGTACTGTAAATCCTGACGCTTTCTTTATTAATGGTGCTACCGTTGATTTTAATCTTATAAGTAAGGAATCTCTTTGGAAGTATTTAGATGATGGTTCTGATAAGGAGATCAGTTGGAGGTTACCTGGATTTGATGATTCATCTTGGAAAGAAGGAGTTGCTGAACTTGGTTACGGAGATGGTAGGGAAGGTGCGGAAGGAACTATACTTTCTTATGGTGATAGTGGTAGTAGTAAGCACATTACTACGTATTTTAGAAAGAAATTCATAGTAGCTGATGCTGAAGAATTAATAGGTGTTAAACTGGCAATAAGAAAAGATGACGGTGCTGTAGTGTATTTGAACGGAGTAGAAGTTTGGAGGGTTGGTATGCCGGAAGGAGAAATTAATTATGAAACGCTCGCGACTGAAGGTGTAGGTGGATCTGAAGAAACTGTATTTAATATTAAAGAGGATATTCCAATAGAACTTTTCAAAGAAGGTGAGAATGCTTTGGCGGTGGAAGTTCATCAGGTTGCCAGAACAAGTTCTGACATAAGCTTCGATCTTGAACTAGTTGCAACAATACCAAGTGATCCTTCAGATTTTTCAATTGATAAAAGTACGCGCCTCAAAGCTAGAGTATTGAGAGATAATGAGTGGTCTGCCTTGAATGAAGTTGTATACCGAGTAGGTGAGCGGGCTTCTGCATCAAATTTTGTAGTTAGTGAGCTCCATTATAGACCGTCGCAAGCCACAGAAAAAGAAGATCCAGAGGGACAATATTCTAGATCTGATTTCGAGTTTTTAGAATTAACAAGTATCAGTGATCAACCAATTGATTTT